>Ga0256837_1000283_pt1 | contig 45137 bp, 42 predicted proteins | sample 4562384metaG_FD_185976 | JGI IMG/M metagenome (GOLD analysis project Ga0256837, IMG submission 185976) | Hydrothermal vent microbial communities from Guaymas Basin, Mexico - 4561-384 | ecosystem: Environmental > Aquatic > Marine > Hydrothermal vents | place: Mexico: Guaymas Basin | collected... | reverse complement strand
TTAAATTTCGCTGTGTATGTTGTTCTTTTTCTACTCATATCTTTACCCTCTCTTGGCTTCTTATCATTTTATCTTTTTAGGAATAATAGTTTGAAAATTGTTGTTTGATTTCTTTGGGGTAGTATAAAAGGTCATGGTGATGAAGAATCATCTAATAATGAGAATAAGAATGAAAATGGCAATGGAAACCGTAACGGAAACCATTAGTTTCTTATTTATGAAGAGGATTTTCAACCTTTAAATCCTCTTTCTCCAACATTGCAAATCCATTAAGAATGAGATATGTTGAAAGTGCAAATGCTATGGCTATTAAAGCTACTTTTTTTATCTTAATCACAGTTATATCCAAAACTAGCATCTAGTAATAGAGGTAAAATAAGAGTTTGTATTTTTAAAGCTTTAGTATCACTACATAGATTATCTCTTTCATTATTGTTGTTTTCTATATATTTTTTATGATATTCTATATTGAAAATAGGTTTGTTTGCCTCTATAAATGGGGTGAGTTTATCACATTCATTATAAATATTACACTGTTCATTAATAGCAAAATCAAAATAGGGTTCAAGTTCTACTATCTGACTTAAATCATTTTTAAGCCCCACACTTAAGCCTCTTTTTCTTGCTTCATTTGCTATAAATTTATTGTAGGCTAACTGGTTATCTGCACTTAAATTAAAACCTGTATTGTTTGTATAGCTATCCATATTGTCAGGGTCAACACCATCACAACCCTTTTCTACGGCTAAATCTAATCTTTTTCTCATAATAGGAGCTAAATTTTCATTTGATATATCAAGCCATTTTTCTCCAGCCCAGCCATCTAGTTTTTCACCTACTAACTCTTGAGAAAAACTATTTTTATCCTCTCGCCAATCCTCATAACTTCCAGCACTAAAATAACAGATTACTTTTTTCCCATCATCATGTAAAGATTGAATAACTGTTTTATTTGAATCAAAGAGGTCTATATCGTAGAGTGTTGCACTATATGAACGATTTATCTCTCCTTGAAGTTGTATCTGCCATGAAATATTTATAGTTGGTTTATACCAATCACCTGTTTTAATCTCTTGAACACTGGAATCAAAAATATTTTCTGGACAGGATTCTGTATTACAACCAAGAAGTAAAAAAGTTAGAGGAATAGTTGTTATAAATCTTTGCATATCATATCTCCTTTTTTTCATCTTTATCACTTTTTCTTTTTAACATCGATACATCAAAATATTTATAGCTTAAATCTATCTCTTTTTTTGCAGTATACATAGCTATATCGGAGGCTTTAACTAATTCATCAGGAGATTTTCCATCTTCTGGAAATATTGCTATACCTATACTTGTAGAGATAATCAACTCTTTTCCTTGATAGATAACAGGAGTTTTAAGAGTATTGAAAATTTTATGAATAACGGTATCAACTTGTGAAATATCTGTTATATTTTCTAAAAGAATTAAAAATTCATCTCCACCAATTCTAAAAACTTTATCGCTATTTCGTAAAGATTTTGTAAAAACTTTAGAAGCTTCTATAAGTAAAAAATCACCAGCTTTATGTCCTAAAGTATCATTTATCATCTTAAATTTGTTGAGGTCAAGAAATAATATAGCAACTTTTGAATTATTTTCTTTAGAGCTTTCTATGGCACTATCGATTGAACTATATAAACTTTCACGATTGAGTAGTTTTGTGAGTTCATCATGAGAAACTTTATGTGTTAAACAAGCTTCTCTTTTTAGCACTTTTTCATTCATTTTATAAAAACTTGAGAGAAGATAGCCCATCTCATCTTGTGTTGTTATGTCTCCTATATCTATCTGTTCTCCTTTTTCTACTTTTTTTGTAGAGTTTAAAAGTAAGCTAATAGGTTCAAAAAGTGTTCTGTTCAGAAATAGCATAGTAAAGAGTGCTAACATTGTAAAAAAAGTAACACTAATGGCGATGAGAGTTACTATTCTTGTACGTAGTTCGATGAACTCATTTTCATGTTGGTTGAGGAGTTCTAACTCTTTATTTAAAAATTTAGTAGATTTTTTACGTAAACTATCCATAATCAATTTACCACTGTTTTTATTGACTATTGAGAGTGCTTCTGTAAATTTACCATCATTTGTGAGTTGAATAGTTATCTGAAGTTCATTAAATTTTCTAATTTTTAGTTTCTTCATCTCTGTTAAAAGTATCTGATTTGGCTTATCAAGAGTTAATTTTAGTAGTTCATTATAGTGTTCTTCTACTTTTAAACTACCATAATGATAAGGTTCTAAATAGATAGTATTTTTTGTAAGCAGATACCCTCTTTGTGCAGTTTCTGAATCTTGCATTCCAGAGAGATACTCCCTCATATGTGTAATCACTTTGTTTGTATGCTTGATCCATTTTGCTTTATCTTGAGAGTATTGTTCTAGTTTATATGTTAAAAAAGCATTGCCTATTACAGATATAAAGAGAATACTTAAAAAAAGTGTAATTTTTTGTTTTATGGTCATAATCTTCCTTTTACTTTATTATAGCAAAATATAACTATTCTCTTATCCAATATTACTTTTTTTCTATATAATGAAATAGAAAAAATAATCAAGGATTTTATATGTTAAGTTTTATATTTGTAGAACACTTTTTTCAACTCTTTTTAGTTGTACTTTTATCTATCTATGGAGTTGTTATATTTATTGTTAAGGGAATAGTTGTGAAATATCCCGAGATATTAAAAGATGGATTATCTCTGTTTAGTATATTAACATATCCATTTAAACATAAGAGTGAACATCTTGATACAGCACATCAACATATAGATAAAGTAAATGCAAAATATGATGAGTATGAGGAAAAATATGATACATTTATCTCAAATCTTTTTTATCCTATCCCTCTAGTTTTAACTATAAGTTCTTTCGGTGGATATATTTTTTACTACACTACACAGATGCAAAGTAGTATTGTTTTCAATATTGTTTCCGTTATCACTCTTTATATTATTGCTAAAAAAGTGAAAACTAAATAGAGATGAAACCACTTCTTCTTTCTCTTTTTTTCTCTTTAACTATCTATGCTCATTCCACTATTATAAACTTTGATAAGGGTTGGAAGTTAGTAGGAATACCTACAATAGTTTCAAATATGGATATATTTAAAGCATCTAATGTTGAGGTTATTTGGAGTTATAATAGTTCTAGTCAGAGATGGGAAGGATACTCACCCGCTAGTATTGTTACAGAAAAATTAGTGGCTCAGAATATAACTGAATTAACATCTATTGAACCCTATCAAGGTATGTGGATTTTTAGTAAAAAAGCTTGGGATTTTGAGATAGAAGAGAATAATATTTCACAAATATTAAAAGAGGATAGTCTTTTCTTAAAGGAGGGGTGGAACCTTGTCTCACTTCCTAAAAAGATGATAATTCCTAAAGATTTTTTTGGTGATGCCCTTGTATGGAAATATAAAAATGGCTGGAGTTCAAACAATAGCTCTTTGAAATTTCCAACTATACAAAATATAAGAGAGAGTGAAGCTTTTTGGATTAAATCTTCTCAAGAGAAAGGAGTATATCTTTCAAAAGAACTTTCAAAATTTAATCTTTTAGATAGTAACGACAAGATAGAAAAATATCTTTTAAATATAAAGTTGAGTGAACATAGAAGAAAATATTATGACAATCCACAAGAGTATAACAGTGTTGTTCTTCACAAAGAAACGAAAGAAGTATCTCTAAAAGATGCTAGAACAACAACAAATTCTCAAGAAACTGCCACAGATTTAAAAGAGGCTGGATTAGGAGAATCAGATCTTATACAATCTAATGAACACTATATTTTTAGTATAGATGAACTACATCATAAAATCTTTATAACCTCCTTTGATAATATAGTAGCAAATGAGTATCAAGCTATCAATTTTATAGATATTGAAGAGAAAGTTTTAGCATTTTATCTACAAAATGGAAGATTAATAGTTGTGAGTAGAGAAACAGATTTAAAGCTTATAATCTATAATATAGAAGATATTTACAATATTGTAAATATAGGCTCTTATAGTATAGATGGCGTTTATAAAGATAGCCGTTTAGTTAATGGCACGCTTTCTCTTATAACAGAATTTATGCCAACTCTTAGCTATAAATATAATAAAATATATGCACAAGGGATATGTAAAAGTTTAAATAGAGATGAGATATATAGATATACTTCTCAAGATAACATAGTTATGCAAGGAACTGATTATAAACTTTATAAAGAGAATCGATGTGATATTTATAACTATGCAAATGATGCTACTATTTGGAGATATGATTATGAAAATCCAGAAGTAGTCACTAAAAATCTTCTTCCAATATTTCCTAAAATTTCAAAACTTTATGCACAAAATAGATTGGATAAAGAGGTCGTTATAACAACTATAAATAGTTTTGAGATAGAAAGTGCTAGTTTTAAAGAGAGTCTATCTGTTGTAGGGGAGTTTTCCTCCTATTATAGCTCTCCATCCTCTTTTTACCTATTTACCTCTTTATCTGAGGAGCAAACAGCTGTATACAAGTTTTCATTAGGATATGAACTTTTATATAAAGGTAAAGGGCTTATCGATGGAAATATTATAGATAATTCTACTATTAGTGAATATGATGATTATTTACGAGTAGCTACAAAAGAGAGAGTAACTATATTTAAAGAGAGTGAAGAGGGTTTAGAAAAAATAGGGGCTTTAGATAGTTCAGAGCTTTTAAAAGGGGTTAAATTTATAGATAATAGAGCCTTTATGCAACTAAAAAATGAGGAAGATATGTTATACCTCTTAGATTTAACTCAGCCCACAGAACCAAAAAATGTTGGAGAGTTATCTACTTCAGAGGATTTAAACTATCTTAAAATCATAGATGGGGATAGACTTATAAGTGTAGGAAGAGATGGTGGTTTAAATATAGAGCTTTTTGATATAACAGATATGAATAAACCAGTGCTTTTAGATAAACATAAAATAGGAAATAGCATAACACAAAGTTCAATAGAGAGAACACCTCAAGCATTTAGTCTCTCTTTAGATAGTGCAGTATTTGCAATACCCTATACAGATTATATCTATACGGACAGTAAAACTACTGCCATTGAAGGTTTTAATCTTTATAAAATTGAGGATAAAAAGATAGTTGAGTTAAGTGATAATAGCAAAATATTTAATGATAAATATTATAAAACATTTGAGAAAAGAGTTATAATATTTGAGAGAGATGAGAAAATTTATAGTGTACTTTTTGAAGGTTCAAATATGTTAATAGATATAATGGAAAAATAGAATCAATTTTAAAGGGAGAGTTAAATGAAAATATTTATTTTAGTTGTTTTAATGTTTAATTTTATATATGCAAATGTAACTATTAGTTTTGAAAAGGGTTGGAACCTTATAGGTGTTCCTCAAACTCTTGAAAATATGGAGATATTTAACACCTCTAAAGTTGATATTGTCTGGGCATATAGTGCTAAAGAACAGAAATGGGAGGGGTATTCACCACAAGGTGATGTAGTTACTAAAATAGTTGATAAAAATATATCTCTTCTAAAAACTCTTGAACCCTATCAGGCTATATGGGTGTTAAGTAAGGAAGATTGGGAATTAACAGTTCAAAATGATATTGTTTCAAAACAACCTAAAAATAATCAGATAGTTTTACAAAAGGGTTGGAATCTTGTCGCACTTCCAAACAAAGTTATAGTTTCAAAAGATTTTTTTGGTGATGCTCTTGTTTGGAAATATAAAGAGAGTTGGAGTGTAAATGACAGCTCTTTAGCATTTCCTACTATCGAAAATATCAAAGAGAGTGAGGGTTTTTGGGTCTATTCTCAAGAGGATAAAGTGTTAGATATGGGAGAAGAGCTTTCTAAACTTCGTACATTTAGTTCTGATGATGAGGTTTTAGATTATATTCGAGCTATGCAAAAGAGTAATCATTATAGAAACTATCTCTATTATGAATATTCAGAAGATATGGATGAAGATGATGGGATATTAGTAAACGAGTCCCTTCCTGTTGCTGATGTTGCACTTAGTACAAAAGGGAGTGCCGTAGATGCAACAACTACAAATCTTCAAGAGAGTGATGTAGATGAAGCAGATATTTTAAAACATAATGGTCAATATATATTTAGTGTAGACAATCAAAACAGAGAGATTTTTGTAACATCTTTTGTAAATATAGCTGAAAAAAACTCTACGGCTATCACTACTATTAAAACAGATGGTGACTCTATTATAAATCTTTACTTACAAAAAAATCATCTTATCGTTTTAACACAACAGTATATAAAATCAATAAGTTCTGTACGTGTTACTATTTATGATATAAAAAATATAACAGATATTATAAAACTATCCTCCTGTAAAATAGATGGTTCATACAATACAAGCCGTTTAGTAGATGGAAAACTTTTTATGATAACTAACTTTTATCCAACAATAGTATATCAGTATGATAAAATCTATACAGATGATAATGAGTGGAGATATGATTATAAAAATCCTAAAACAGAGAGTGAAAATCTAATTCCATATATTCAAATAGATAATAATCCTCCCTCCAAACTGATAACTCCAACAAAATTCTATGCACCTCAAAAACTTGACCAATCCTTAGAGATTACTACTGTTAGTAGTTTTGATATTGAAAAAGTAAACTATAAAGAGAGTATCTCTATCGTTGGATATATCAACACTTCCTATGCTTCTACTCAATCTTTTTACTTAGTATCTGAGTCCTATCCTAACTACTATAACTATTTTGATTATAAAGCGAGACAGATGATATATAAGTTCTCTTTAGGAGAGAAACTAGAGTATAAAGGAAGAGGATTTGTAGAGGGAAGGATGCTTAATCAGTTTAGTATGAGTGAAAAAGAGAACTATCTAAGAGTTGCTACTACACAAGGAGATTCTTGGAGTAGTGCAGGAACAGATAACTCTATATTTACACTCTCTTCAGAAGATGAAAAACTAGAGATAAAAAGTGTTCTCTCTGGACTTGGAAAAGAGGGAGAGAGCATTAAAGCTGTTAGATTTATGGGAGATAGAGCTTTTGTAGTAACTTTTAAAACGACAGACCCTCTTTATACTTTAGATTTGAGTGACCCATTACACCCTCTTAAAGTTGGAGAACTCTCTATACCAGGGTATTCAAGTTATCTTCATATTGTAGATGAAAATAGAGTTTTAAGTATAGGTAGAGATGCAGATGAAACAGGAAGAACTTTAGGGTTACAGTTACAACTTTTTGATGTAACAGATTTTCAAAATCCATCTTTAGCAGATAAGATAGTTATAGGAGATAGAACTACTTACTCTCCAGCAGAGTATAATCATAAAGCTTTTGTATATCGCCAAAGTGACAATATGTTTGCAGTGCCTTATCTAAACTATAATAATTATACAAATAATCTTGCAATTTATCAGATAGATGGTATGCAGATAGAGGAACTCAAAACTTTAACAACATCGGATGACAGAGATGATTATTATTTTAAAAGAGAAGAGGAGAGAGCTTTGATATTTGATTTGAACAAGACTACTTATGGAACAGTGTTAAGTGGTTCACATATTTTGAGTGATGTTGTAAAAGAAAATTAGCCTAATTTATTGTACGGAGTTTATAGATGAGAGATAGTTTTATTATGAGAGTTTTATTTTTAATGTTGTTTTTTAGTTTTACTCTTTATGGTTGGGACATGGGAGGAGGAGGTTCCTCTTTTGGTGGAGGAGGTTCTGATGATTCAAAACAGTTTGATGCTTGGAATTATTGGATAGGAGATGAAAATAATCTACCCAAAAAAGAGGATAGAAATATATCTACTAAAATTGTAGAGCAAGGATTTACTCTCTCTTTAGCAGGAATAGATAAAGATGATACTCAATATGAAAAAAAAGATGCAAAAGCTGGGGAACTTGATATATATGTTGAAGTAGCAGTATATACAAATCTATCATCTCCCGAGCGTGTTAGTAATATTATTAAGTGGAATCCAACAGTTGATAAATATATAGAAAAATCAGATGAGTTAACTATTTCTAAAGCATATAAAGATTTACTTATTGGAATTGAAATGTGTGCTGATTATGATGATAATAAAAAATATGTTATTTATAATATAAGTAGTTGTTCTCAAAGTGCCGAATGTGATGAAGAGGGAGATAAAAAATTGAGAACTTGTTATGCTTCAAACAATTTTTCAGTTCGTCCTAAAAAGTTTCAGATAGAGGAAATAAACTATCTAACTTCAGGAGAAGATTATAATTTATCAGTCATAGCAGAAGATGGAAATGGAGATGCTACACAAGAATATACACTTACAAATGCAGATGTTAGTAGTGCAAGTGGTGCATCAAGTGCTGTGAGTAAACTTATTAGTGGTTGGGCTAATGGAGAAACAAATACAGATACAAAAGACTATAACCTTAGTTTAAATATTGAAAAGTATATGCCAAATGGTGATATAAATAACTCTCTTTATGGGGAGGGAAATATCACATTGTATAGATTTGATAATGGTGATGCTTCTGATGATACAGATGATAAATATGTAGACGTTTATTATACTGACGTTGGTAATATAAATTTATTATTATTAGACCAAAACTGGAGCGATGTAGATAAAGATGATACTCCAAATGGTTGTACTAATAAAGATGGCGAAAATATGGGTAGATATATCTGTGGAGATATAAATGTAACTTATATCCCTGATCATTTTACTATAAATAATAAAATTAAATTTTATGACCATAATAATTCTACTTTTACATATATAGCGAAAGATTATAATATGTCAGCACATCTTGAGATAGAGATAGAAGCTTTAAATATAGATGGAAACACAACTAAAAACTTTGATATAGACTCATGGGTTCATCCAATGACGATAGATTTTAACACAACTAATGAAGTAGATATAAATAAAAGTATAATTTTTGATACGAATTTAAGTTTTGAAGATGGAAAAATAACTATAAAATGGAATGAACAAAATCTCTCTAAAAATTTACTTTTTAACTATAAAAGAGAGGTAAATAGTAGTCAGAACCCTTTTCGAGTCGGTGCAAAAGATACAAATATCTCTATTATTAGTAGATATGGAGAGTTTAATATTAGTGCTGATAACGGAACTGATATAGGTGGAGATGATAGTTACGTCACTTTTCTTTATGCCAGAACAAATGCCCCAAGAAAAATTTTTGTAAAATCAGATACTTACAGTGTTCCACTTTATTATGAAGTGTATTGCTGGAATGATGATAAGAGTGACTGTAATAAAACACTCTTGCCTAATGGAGAAGATTCTAATATAACAGATGACCCTAGATGGTTTATAAATACAGCGCATAATAATAGTGATAATGGGTTTGGAAAAGCATTAAATGTTACTCAAAAATATGGAACAGGAGTAGATATAAAAACTCAGCCAATAGGAGACCATCAAGATTCTGTTATATTAAAATATGATGGAAAATTTCCCTATAAAACTACAATGAAAAATGAAGCTTCTAGTTGGTTAATATATAGAAAATATGATGCAACAGCAACAAGCAATGAGTTCGAAGTTGAGTTTAATAAAGGAAAAAAGAGTAGTTCATGGGCAGGAATAGCTAAAGAGGATGTATCTAATACAAATACAGATGATGTAGATATAACAACGAGAACAAATAGGAGAAGTATGTGGTAAGAGGTGGCTTTACACTTATTGAACTTATTTTTGCAATAGTTGTTATATCTATTAGTGTGATGTCTCTGCCTATGATGACTCAAACAACCTCTAAAGGTATAGAAGGAAATCTTGTTCAAGAGGCTATTTTTGCTGCTTCAGCTGAATTAAATGGTGTTGTAACTGCACATTGGGATGAAAATTCAATGGAAGATGATAAAAATGGTTTAGCAAGGATGATAGATATTGATAATAATTGTAGTGATAAACGATTACTAGGACATATTCCACAACCATTTCATAGACGTTGTTTAGATAATAGTGATACAAACCCATTAGATGGAACATCTGATAGTGATATATATGCACTTGAAGATATGCAACATGGAACTCAAAATATTTTTGATACAGATAAAACAAATGCACAAGGGTATAAAAAGAGATATAACTCACAAGTAACCATCTCTCGTCCTGCAAATTTTAATGGAAATAGTAATCATATAAAAGAGATTTTACTTACAGTTACAGATAAAGATGGAAATAAGATAACTGTTTTGAAAACATATAGTGCTAATATTGGTGAAGTTGATTATTTTAAAAGGAGTTATTGATGAAGTTACGTAATGCTTTTTCGATGATAGAACTTATTTTTGTAATCGTAATTATGGGAGTAATAGCAAAATTTGGAACAGAATTTTTAGCTGAGTCATATAAAAGTTTTATCTTTTCAAAAGTAAATAATCAATTACAATCAGATAGTGCAAAGAGTCTTGAATTTATAGCTTCACGTTTGCAATATAGGATAAAAGATTCCATTATTGCTAGAAAAGATAAAAATAATAATAAAAATGACTATAAAGCATTAGCTGAAGCAGATGATAGTTATCAAATAATTGAATGGGTATCTTCGGATATGGATGGATATAGGGGAATAGGTACACCTTTTTGGAGTGGAATTATTGACTTAAAACATAGTGATTCAACTGATACACTACTCATCTCTCCTGAAACAAATACAACAGCTATAAATAAACTTATTGAGGACCTTTCTTATGGTGATAGTAACATAGCTGATTCAGCACTATATTTTATAGGTGCAAATAGTGATATAGATGGATATGGTTGGAATGGGGAAGCTATTACTACTCAAGGTAAAGTGATACATCCGATTAAAGCAGATAATAATATCACCTATTTTCTACCACGAAATGGAGAGACAGATGATACAAATAGTTTTAGTGGGATTGATGTATATGAGTATTATAAATTGGTATGGAGTGCAAATGCACTTAAGTTGGATAGTAACAATAGTTTAATATTATATTATGATTATCAACCATGGAATGGAGAGAGTTATAACGATGGAAAATCTGCAATTATTGTTGAAAATGTAAGTACATTTAGAGCAATAGCAATAGGTTCTATTATAAAAGTTCAAGTTTGTATTGAAAGTAAGTTAGTTGAGGAGTACTCTTTATGCAAAGAAAAAACAGTTTTTTAAGAGCTTCAAAAAAAGGTAATTCTCGTAGTGGTATCGCTATGATGATGGCTATTACTGTTATCGTTATTATCGCTACTATTTTATCTCTTTCCTTGAGTATGACCGCTGTTACCTCTAAAAAAACAGCAGATTTATATCTTTATGAACAGTCTATATTACTTTCAAAAAGTGCCACAGAATATATTTTACTAAAAATAGCACAAAATGAATCATGTAAAAAATTTAATACAGATATTTTGAATTTTAAACAGAATGAGATTTATGATATAAATATATCTATTAAATATATTTATAGTTCAACTTCAGAGTGTACGAATAAAGGAGAGTTATATACAACAGTTCAAACAGAAGAACAAAATGGTTCAGTCCTTATTGATGTTACCGTAAGTGTTACAGATGAGACTATTAGTAGCGAACCTATTCGATTTTTTAGACGAACTTTACAAAAATTATAATATTTCTTAACTTTTAATGCTATAATTTTTTTCAATTTAATTAAACAAGGATTTTATTATGAATATCTCTTTAACAGGAAGACACTTAGAACTTACAGATGCTATTAAAGCTCACATGAATTCATCTATTGAAACTCTTAGTAAATATAATATGGATATTATCTCAGTAAATGTGATAGCTTCTGCTCAAACTAAAAAGGGTAAAGAACATTCAGTAGTTGAGTTTGTTATCAATCTTGCTCATAAAAGCTCTATTGTTATTAAACAAAATGATGGTGATTTATATGCTGCTATCGATATGGCAACATCTCGTGCACAAAAAGCGATGCGTCGTATGCACGATAAAGAGAGTGAGCATCAAAAAGTTGGAATGAATGAAGCAAAAGCTGAAGAGGTAAATGTAAAAGAGGAAGCTGAAGCGATGGAAGATGAGATAGTTCCAGTTTCATTAGAACTTTATAAACCTCGTGAAGTAGAAGATGTTTTAAGTGACCTTAAAGATAGTGATAAAATGTTTGAAATTTTTATAGACCATGATGGTAAAACTCGTGTTTTACATAAAAGAAATGATGGGAAATTTGGTCTTTATTAGAAATTATAAATCTGTTACTTTTAGATAGTAGCAGGTTTACCTCTCTTTATAAGTTCAAAAATCTCTTGAGCTAACTTATTTAATTTTTTATCTTCTATATTTACCTTTATATTACCCGTAGCTCTTTCCTTATACATATTTATATGCGAAGTAGTTGAAAAAAGTTTTACCTTTTGAATAGGTTTTGGGTCTAAATATACTCTTACATCTTCTATTTTGGTATCTAAACACTCTAAAAATTTATCGGACTCTAAAATCATAGGGGAGTTTAAAATCATTTTAATAGTATTTATAATATTATCAATATCAAATGTATTAAGCCTAGTTGTAAGTACAAAGTTCAATATACCATTATTAATGTAAGCATATTTAATATTGTGTTGAATACTTATAAGAAGAGATGATTTGAGTTTTACAATACATTTAGATTCTAAAAGTTTAGAAAATTGAGGTTTATTTTGAAGAGTAGTAATAATTTGAGTAGCATTTTTCATCTGATGATTATAACAAGTTTTGTGTTAAGTTTAAGTGGTTGCGGATATAAAGCAAAACCATTCTATTCTCAAGATGTTGTAGTAGAAGATGAGAACGTTAAAATTATAATAAAAGAGTAGAGTAAAAAATTTATGAAATATGATGTAATAATTATTGGTGCAGGTATAGCAGGACTATATGCTGCGACTAAATTACCAACAGATAAAAAAGTGTTAGTTATAAATAAACGTGAAACTTTTAAATGCAATAGTTTCTATGCGCAAGGTGGTATAGCTCTTGCTCGTGATGAAGATGATATTCCCTCTCATATAGAAGACACCCTGAATGCAGGTGCTGGTCTATGTGATAAAGAGGCTGTGGAGATTTTAAGTAAAACTTCTCGTGAGGTTATAGATGATTTTATAGAGAGTGGTTTTGAGTTTGACAAAGATGAAGAGGGCAATCTTCTCTATACAAAAGAGGCTGCTCACTCTTGTGAACGTATACTCCATGCTGGTGGGGATGCGACTGGTAGATATATGCACCATTTTTTGTTGGAACAAAATAAGCACGATATGTTAAGTGATGCTAGAGTAGTAGACCTTCTCATCGAAGATGGTCACTGTTATGGTGTAACAGTTTTAGACCATCGTGAGAGTAAAAATATCTATGCAGATAATGTAATTATCGCAAGTGGAGGTTTAGGTTCACTCTACAAATATCACACAAATGCTCCAACAATAAGTGCCGATATGCAAGGTTTAGCTATTTTAAAAGGGATAGAGTTAGAAAATATGGAGATGACTCAGTTTCATCCAACAGTTTTTATAGATAGTGACAATGCTCAAAAGATGCTTTTAACAGAAGCATTACGAGGTGAGGGTGCTATGATAGAAGATGAAAATGGCTATCGTTTTTTGTTTGATTATGATGAGAGAGGGGAGTTAGCATCACGAGATATTGTGAGTAAATCTATCTATGACTATGTCCATAAAACAGATTTAAAAGTTTATCTCTCTTTTAAAAACTTTGAGTATCACTATTTTACACAACGATTTCCAAATATATATAAAAATCTTCAAGGTTTAGGGTTTGATGTTCCAAATCAAAGAGTGCCTATATCTCCCTCTTTTCATTATGCCATTGGGGGTATAAAGAGTGACTTAAATGGTTCAGTTCCAAATGTTACAAATCTTTATGCCATCGGAGAGGTAGCTTCTACTAAAGTTCACGGAGCAAATAGACTTGCTTCAAACTCGCTTTTAGAGGGTCTTGTTTTTGCTAAAAGAGCAGTAGAACATATTATGGTACAAGATTCATCATTAACAATAGAGAAAGAGTTTAGTGTAACAGATGAGGTTATGAGTTTAAAAGAGGATAAGGCGAAAAAAGAGCATCTACGAACTATTATGTGGAAAAATGTTTCTATTGTAAGAACAAAAGAGGGTTTAAATAATGCACTTAATGAGATAGATATACTTTTAAATGAAGATATTGGAAAGTTATTAAAATTCCGATTATTAACAGCTAGAGAGATAGTCTTATCTGCTTTGAAAAGAGAAAAATCTTTAGGAGTGCATACTCGAGTGGATTAATACTATTCTATTGAACATCCCCAAACTTAAATTTATTTACTGTTTAGAAAATAAACAAAATTTCTCTAAAATATTTATTAAGCCTTTAAATACTTAATTTTAATACACTTTTTGTTATAGTGCAAGTAACTGTTTTTTCTAATTATTTAAGTAAATTATTTCCTAATTAATGCACTTAAAAAAGTTGAAAACAAATATATTAAAAGGTAGATTATATGGAGCATATTGCTACAGCAAATCCGTATTTTGGGGTATTTGTACTATTTGTAATGACATTTGGTGCATTTACGCTTACAACGATAGTTGCTCGTTGGGCAAGTCGTGCCTTAGCGGCTAAAGATAGTGAGAAGATCAAACTATCTGTTTACGAATGTGGACCAGAAGTAACAAAGCAACCAAATAGACTCTCTCCACAGTTCTATTTATTTGCACTTCTTTTCCTACTATTTGATGTTGAGATTGTGTTCATGTTCCCATGGGCAGTTGATTTTCATCTTCTAGGATGGTTTGGTTTTGCTGAGATGTTAATGTTTATTTTACTATTAACAATCGGTTTTGTATACGCATGGAAAAAAGGAGCGCTAGAATGGCACAACATCAAGTAGATTATACAAAAAGTGGTGGTTTACCAGTTGCACTTACAAGTATTGACAAAATAGCAAACTGGGGTCGTTCAAATTCACTTTGGGCTATGACTTATGGTCTTGCTTGTTGTGGTATTGAGATGATGGCTGCTGGTGCATCAAGATATGACTTTGACCGTTTTGGTACGATTTTTAGAGCTTCTCCTCGTCAATCAGATGTTATGATTGTTGCAGGAACTTTAACGAAAAAACATGCTGAATTTATCAAGCGTCTGTATGACCAGATGACAGAACCTAGATGGGTTATCTCTATGGGTTCATGTGCAAATACTGGTGGTATGTTTAACACGTATGCAACAGTTCAAGGTGTAGATAGAGTTATTCCTGTTGATTTATACTTACCAGGTTGTGCACCTCGTCCAGAAACACTTCAATATGGTGTGATGCTACTACAAAAGAAAATCCGTGCTAACTCTGCTTCTAAAGCACAAAAAGCAAAAAGGTTGATGTAGATGAGAGCTTATACTCCTAAAAATGATGTACAAAAAAAATCATACTATACAGATAGATATTATGTAGCTCCTCAAGTTTCTAAGCAAAAAGTAGAAAGTGATGCTGTTTTTGCAAAAGATTTAGAGGCTATAAAAGCAAAATTTGAAGTAAGTGATGCTTATATTCAAGTTGAACAGATGGTTGTTTTTATTAATCCTTCTGATATTTATGGTGTTTTAGAGTTGATGAAAGATGAGTTAGAATATACACAACTTTCAGAACTTAGTGCGATAGATTGGTTAGCAAAAGACAACACTTTTGAAATTTTCTATCAGATGTTAAGTATGAATAAACGCAAACGTATTCGTGTGAAGTTTTTTATAGAGAATGGTCAAGCTGTTGATAGTGTTGAAAAACTTTTCCGTTCAGCTGATTGGAGTGAACGTGAGATGTTCGATATGTTTGGTATCGAAGCAAATGGTCATCCATTTATGAAACGTATCTTAATGCCTTATGATTGGCAAGGAAATCCTCTTCTTAAAACTTATCCTTTACAGGGTGATGAGTTTGCTTCATGGTATGAAGTAGATAAAATCTATGGTAAAGAAGCAAGAGAGGAGATAGGACCTGAAATTCGTGATAGTGCAAGAGTAGATCGTTATGATGCAGAGCGTTTTGCACGTCTTGGTTTTGAAGTACCTAAGGGAACTGAAATTACAGGTGATGAAGCTAGAAATAATGAAAACTATCAAGAAGATGGTGGAGTATTTATGGTGAAAAAATTTGATAAAGAGACATCAGTTGTTATTGATGATCCTCAAAGATAGGGTGGTATAAAATATGGCACAGGTAAAAAATAGATTAACACCGTTTTTCGAAAATATCAGTTTTGATAGAGAAGATAATGAGTTAGTGCTTAACTTTGGTCCTCAACATCCATCAGCTCACGGGCAGTTACGTTTGATGTTACACCTTCAACAAGAGCAGATAGTAAAAGCACATCCAGATGTTGGTTACCTTCACCGTGGTATGGAGAAGATGGCTGAGAATATGATTTATAATGAGTTTATGCCAACAACTGACCGTATGGATTATATCGCTTCATCTTCAAATAACTATGGTTTCGCACTTGCAGTTGAAAAACTTATCGGTTTAGAAGTTCCTCGTCGTGCTAAAGTTATCCGTATGATGCTTTTAGAGATTAACCGTCTTATGTCTCACCTTTTTTGGTTAGCTACAACAGCACTAGATATTGGTGCGATGACAGTTTTCCTTTATGCTTTCCGTGAAAGAGAATATCTAATGGATATTATGGAGGGCTATTGTGGTGCTAGACTTACACATTCAGCTATCCGTATTGGTGGTGTTCCACTAGATATTCAAGATAGTTTTATCGCTCAACTTAAAACATTTTTAGCAAAACTTCCTGATAATATTAAAGATTATGAAGATTTATTAGATACTAACCGTATCTGGTTAATGAGAATGGAAGAGGTTGGTGTTATTCCAACAGATATGGCACTTTCTTGGGGTTGTACAGGTCCAATGCTTAGAGCTAGTGGTGTTGCTTGGGATATTCGTAAGGAAGAACCTTATGAGTTATATGATGAAGTAGAGTTTAATGTTCCTTTCTCAGATAAGGGTGATAACTTTGCTCGTTACCGTGTTTATATGGAAGAGATGAGAGAGTCTGCTAAGATTCTTTATCAAACAATAGATATGTATATGGATTGTGTAACAAATAATCAAACAGAGTTGATGGCACATTCACCTAAATATATCTCAGCTCCTAAGTTAGATATTATGACTCAAAACTACTCTTTAATGCAACATTTTGTACTTGTAACACAAGGTATGAGACCACCAGTTGGTGAAGTATATGTAGCAACTGAATCACCAAAAGGTGAGCTAGGTTTCTATATAAACTCTCAAGGTGGACCATATCCATATAGATTAAAAGTACGTGCTCCATCATTCTGGCATACAGGTATCTTAACTGACCTTTTACCTGGTCACTATATTCCAGATGTTGTTGCGATTATTGGTACTACAAATATCGTTTTTGGTGAGGTAGATAGATAATGAAAAGATATGATTTAAGAAAATTAAAAGCAGAATTTGAACCTCGTATGAAAGAGATTTTAGATGAGCATAAAGCTGGTGAAGTAGCTATTTTTCTTTTTGAAATTGGTGATTTTTCTCCAGTTCAAAAATCAGCTGACTTAGTAAAAGATAGTGGTTATGTACTATTGAACTCTCTAAAATTCAACGAAGTCGACTGGACTATCGTTTGTAAAAAAGACTAGGACTCTATTATGGGTAAAGTCTATTTTTCTACTTGGAATGGTGAACTGATAAATAATGCAGGTAAACCTGAAGAAGAGTGGGAAGAATCAGCTTACAATCTACCAGCACAATATGATGATCACCGTGATTCTAAAGCCTTTATAGGTTGGGATGGTGTGGCTCTATTTAACGCTGATGTAGATGTAATCCGTTTAGCGATGGAGTATGCTGCACAGTATCAAGAGTATTCAGAAGCATGTGGAAGATGTGCTCCTGGACGTTGGGGTGGTCGTATTTTATATGACCAACTTGACAAAATTGCTCGTGGTGAAGGTGCAGTTGCTGATTTAGACCACTTAAAAGAGATTGGTAAAAGTATGCAGATTACTTCTAAATGTGAGATAGGGAAAACTGTTCCTAATCCTATATTAGATTTAATGACACACTTTGAAGATATTTTTATGGATTGTATTGATAATCAAAAAAAATCAGTACATTATGATTCAGATGTATCTTACATTGCAAAGATAACAGCACCTTGTACAGATGCTTGTCCTGCACATGTTGATATTCCAGGATATATTGAGGGTGTTAGAGATTTAAAGCTTGATGAGTCACTTAAAGCAACTCGTCAAACTATGCCTCTTGCTCATGTTTGTGGTCGTGTTTGTCCTCATCCATGTGAAGATGCTTGTCGTCGTACAAATCTTGATGACCCTATCGCTATTATGGAGCTTAAACGTGTTGGTGCTGACTATGAAACTGACCACGGTTTAGGGTTTTTCCATGCAGCAAAACCGAAGAAATCTATTGGGAAAAAAGTTGCAGTAATCGGTGGTGGACCTGCTGGTTTAACTACGGCTTACTATCTTGCTCTTGATGGTATCGAAGTTGATATCTATGAAGAACTACCTGTTATGGGTGGTGAAGTTACTGTTGGTGTTCCTGAGTATAGAATGCCATGGGGTAAATATCAACAAGATATAGAATGTGTAAGAGATATGGGTGTAAACTTTATCTTAAATACAAGAGTAACAGCAGATATGATGCGAGAGTTTGAAACATCGTATGATGCAACTATGATAGCTTCTGGAACTCGTATATCTAAAGCGGTAAGATGTTCAAATGAACGTGAAGAGATTAAAGGTTATTGGGGAGCTATAGACTTTCTTGACTGGGTAAATCTTTATGAGAAGTTTGATATAAAAACTCCTAAAAAAGTTCAAGAACAGCAGATGCTTCCGAGTGATTTTGTTGATTTAACTGGTAAAACTGTTGCTTGTGTTGGTGGTGGATTTACATCTATGGATGTTGTAAGATGTTCTATTCGTGCCGGTGCTAAGAGAGTTGTTATGATCTATCGTCGTGATGAGAAAACAATTATCCGTAACACTACTTATGAAGAGTATCACGAAGCAGTAGAAGAGGGTGTTGAGTTTATTTTTCACTCTGCTGTAAACACTATTAATGATGAAGATGATGTTTTAAAATCACTTCTTATAGATAAGTTTGAGTTAGTTCCAGATCCAAATGGTGGTCGTGCACAATTAGTGAAAATTGAGGGTGCTTCTGAAACTATTGATTTTGATTATCTTATTCCAGCAGTTTCTCAAAGTGCTGAACTTAGTTTCCTTCCAAAAGAGTGGGAACTAGATATGACATCTTGGAAAACTATTCAAACAAATGGTAAAGATTATATGACATCTCGCAAAGGTATTTTTGCTTCTGGAGATTGTGAATATGGTCCTATGACTATTGTAAATGCAGTTGGTCAAGCTAAACGTGGTGCATCTGTTATAAGCCGTTATGTTCAAAATGGTGGAGAGATTACACTTACTGATGATGAGATTATGGAAGATCATCTACGTAAGATGAAAGTCTATAACAAAAAAGAGAAAGTTACTGGTTGGTTAGCGGGTGTTCCTCGTTCTCACTCAGAAGTACTTGATGTAGATATAAGAAAATATAACAACGAAGAGGTAAACTTTGGTTTTACTCAAGAGCAAGCTATTAGCGAAGCTGAGAGATGTATGCGTTGTTATTATATAGCTATGGTAGCGAATTAGGAGGGCATGATGGATACTAAAAAGATTAAATTTAAAATCGATGGCGTTGATGTTAGTGCTAATTCTGGCGAGTCTATTATAGATGTAGCACGTCGTAATGGAGTCTATATTCCAACGATGTGTTATCTACCAAAAACTACTCCAAATGCATCGTGTCGTATGTGTTCTGTTGAAGTAAAAGGTCAAGATGGTTTTGTACTTAGTTGTAACACTCCTCCTGTAGAAGGTATAGAAGTTATAACTGACTCTACATCACTCTATAATGAGCGTCAAAAAATCATGAAACTTTACAATGTAAACCACCCACTACAGTGTGGTGTTTGTGATAAATCAGGAGAGTGTGACCTTCAAAATAAAACTTTAGAGTTTGGTGTAGCTGAACAATCTTTTGCAGTTCGTGATAGAGCACGTAAAAAGAAAAAATGGGGTATTCATACGTATGACCCATCTCTTTGTATTATGTGTGAAAAATGTACAGCAGTTTGTAATGAAGTTGTAGGAAGTGAAGCACTATTTATTAAACCGGGTGGATATAAATCTGAGATAGATATTCATCTTAAAAACTGTATAGAGTGTGGAGAGTGTATCTCTGTTTGTCCTGTTGGGGCGATGGCTAGTACAGATTTTAAATACAATGCAAATGCTTGGGAGCTTAAAAAAGTTCCATCAAGTTGTTCTCATTGTGCAAGTGCATGTTCTCTTTATTATGAGTCTAAGCATATAGGTATCTCTAGTGATTCAGAGCATAGAAAAATTTATAGAGTGACAAATGAAGCTGATTTTTCATCTTTATGTGGTGCTGGTAGATTTGGATATGATTATGAAAATTTAGAGGTTATAAAAGATGAAGTTGCATTTAATAGTGCAGTTGAAAAGTTTAGTTCTGCTAAAAATGTTCTTTTTACATCTATTATCACAAATGAAGAGGCACAACTTCTTCAACTAATGAAAAAGAAATTTGGATTTAACCTTGTAAATGATGAAGCAAAAAAATTCCAATCGTTTATGAAAGCTTTTGCATCAACAGCAAATGAATCTTTATATAATGCTAGCTTAGATGATATTGCTAAGAGTGATTTTATAGTAAGTGTAGGTGCATCTATCTCTAGTGATAATCCTATGGTTAGATTTGCTATGAGTAAAGCTGTAAATCATAAACGTGCTTATGTTGCGACTATTCATCCTATTAAAGATGCAGATATATCAAATATCATTACTCAAACTATCAAAAATGAGGTTGGAAGTGAAGAGGCTGCTCTTGCTATGTTAGCAGATGCTTTTATAACTGACAAATCATCTCAAAAAGAGTTTTTTGATGAACTTGATTTAGGGTATCTGAGTGGTGAGAGTAATATTTCTCAAGAGGAGATAGAGTTACTTTATCATTTCTCAAAAAGAAAAAAATCTCCAACTTTGATTATTGGTGAAGATATTATAAATCATCCTCAAGCAGAAAATATAGCTAAAATTGCTGGGCTTTTACAAAAAAGTGGAGCATTTAAAGTTCTTGTTTCTCCTCCTATTACAAATACATTAGGTGTGAGCTTAATCTGTGAACTTGATGAACTTCAAGAGGGTGCAACAGTTGGTTATAACTGTGATGCTGATTTTATAATCGGTTCTAAAGGTAGAGTAGATTTAGATATGCCATCTTTAAATCAACAAGAGGGAACATTTGTAAATATCGATAAAAATTTAGTTGTATTAAACGCTGGTGTTAGTTACAGTGGATATGAACTTAATGATATTGTAAATGCTCTTGGTATTAGAAATGATGAGACTATTCTTCAAACGGCAAAACTTGGATTTAAAGATGTTGCTTTTGATGATTTGGTAGATTCTATCGATAATGGTGGTAAAGTTACACGTGGTTATACAATAGACTCAATTCTAAATGAGGAAGTTGTTGCTATTGATGAGATTTCGGAACTTGGTGAGTATAATGGAAGTGTTGTATATAGCTGTAATCCGATAAGTCAATTTAATAAGTTTACAAAAGATTGTACTCAAATAGAAGAAAAACTTGATTTAATAGGTTCTGCACAATTTGCGACAGCGTCTAAAATTAAATCAGGTGATATAGTTAAATTTGTTGTAAATGGCGTAGAATATACAAGACACTTTAAAGTTGATAGAAAAATGACGGGGACTATCGCATATAACCCAAATTTTGATGCTGACACTAAAAGTACAGAGTATAGATATAATCAAGTTAAAATAGAGGTTGCAAATGGGTAATATTACTATAAATATTGATGGTAAAGAGATAGAGACACAAGAGGGTGAGTTTTTACTAAATGCTGCTCGTGCAAATGATATTTTTATTCCAGCTATATGTTATTTAACACGATGTAGTCCAACTCTAGCTTGTCGTATTTGTTTAGTTGAAGCTGATGGTAAACAGGTGTATGCTTGTAATGCTAAAGCTAAAGATGGAATGAATATTACAACTACGACTGAGACTATTGAAAAAGAGAAACGTGCAATTATGGAAGTGTATGATGTAAATCATCCTCTTCAATGTGGTGTATGTGACCAATCAGGAGAGTGTGAACTTCAAAACTACACTCTTGAAATAGGTGTTGACTCTCAAAGCTATGCTGTTGCAGATGTAGCTCGTGAATCAAAAGATTGGGGTCATCTTCACTATGATCCGGGTTTATGTATTGTATGTGAGAGATGTGTTACTGCTTGTAAAGATATGATAGGAGATAACTCTCTTAAAACTGTTGCTCGTGGTGCAGGTCCTTTAGATGCTGAGTATAAAGCTGAAATGCCAAAAGATGCTTATGCTATGTGGAACAAACTTAACAAATCTGTTATCGGATTAACTTCTGGTGAAGATATGTTAGATTGTACTTCGTGTGGAGAGTGTTCAGCTGTTTGTCCAGTTGGTGCATTAGTTGATACTCAATATATGTATAAAACAAATGCTTGGGAAACAAAACAGATACCTGCTACTTGTGGTCACTGTTCTGCTGGATGTCAAATCACTTATGATGTGAAACATACAAGTATCGAAAATCCTGAAGATAAAATTTACCGTGTAATGAATGAGTGGAACTATGTTTCTCTTTGTGGTGCTGGTAGATATGGATTTGATTATCAAAACAAAGATGTTACAAAAGATGAAGAAGCTTTCAATAAAGCAGTAGAGGCATTCAAAAAAGCAGATACTATTAACTTTACTTCAACTATTACAAATGAAGAAGCAGTTATCTTAGAGCGATTAAAAGATAAATATGGTTATAAACTTGTAAATAATGAAGCAAAATCTTTCCAAACATTCTTAAAAGATTACTCGGAAGTAAGTGGAACATCTTTATATGGTAGTGATTTAAAAGAGACTATGAACTCTAACTTTATCGTTTCTGTTGGTACAGCTATAAAAAGTGATAATCCAAATGCAAGATATGCACTTAATAACTCATTAACAGTAAATAAAGGTGCTGGTTTATATTTCCATCCTTTAGCTGACCCTGTTGTAGATGGTTTGAGTAAAAATCTTATGAGTATTAACCATAAACCACTTCAAGAAGAGATAGCTTTATACCTAGTGCTGGATCTATTTGGAGACAAAACAAAACTTCCTAGTGATGTTGTTTCACATTTAGCATCATTTCACTCTACAAAAACTGTAACAGTAACGGAAACTATTAAAGAGAAAGTTATTGAGATAGTTAAAGAGATGAAAGTGAATAAAGAGACAGGTGAAGAGGAAGAGGTTGAAGTAGAAAAATCTAAAATGGTTCCTAAAAAAGTTTCAAAAGAGGTTGAGGTAGATGATAACAGATTGTTAGAACTCTTAGATGCTCCTAAAAACTTTACAGAAGCATTAGCAAAATTCTTAAAGAAAAAAGATAGCTTTTCTTTAGTAGTTGGTGCAGATTTATATACACATCCAAACTCTAAAAACTTAGCTCGTTTAGTAGCTCTTTGTGAAAAATATGCTAACTTTAAAGTGGTAATGATTCCAACTTTAACAAATACATTGGGTGTTTCTTTAATCAATGAGTTATCAAGTGATGCAGGTAGTTACTCAATAGGGTATAATACGGCAGGCGATTTCACTTTATCTGCTTTAGGCGATGGTGATTTAGATATGCCAGCTATTAACCAGCAAGAGGGAACATTAACATCTATTAATAAACGTGTTAATCCAACAAATGCAGCTATCGGTTATGGCGGTTATGAATTGAGTGATATAGCAAATGCTTTAGGTATTAAATCTGAAAATACAATAGATTTTACTAAAGAGTTACCTGTATCAAAAGGTTTTAAATCGGTTAATTTCGATGATTTACCTGATTATTATACAAATGCAGGTGAAGAGGTTCGTGGTTATGAGCTTGAAAATATTGCTGTTTCAGTTTCAGATGATGAAAGTGTAACTGTGATAGATGAGTCTTTAAGCTTAGAGGGTGAGATTATTTATAGTGTAAATCCAGTAAGACAATTTAGTGAATTTACAGATAAAACAACTAATCTTGATGAGGAAAGTGGTATTTATATGAGTGAAGAGTATCTATCTAGCTCTGAATTAAATGCTGGTGATAGTGTTACAATTAAGAGCGAAAGTGGTACATTGACTGCTAAAATTGTTAGTGATAATAAAATCACTGGTAAAATAGTATGTTTACCAACATTTGATTCTAAATTAAATTCAGAAGCTATGTTTAGCGCTTATCGCTTTGCTACGGCTTCAATTGAAAAGGTATAATATATGGAAACAGCATATTTAATTGAAACGGTTATAAAAGTCGTTGTAATTTTACTTATATTTTCTGCTTTAGCGGGGATAGGGACATATTTCGAAAGAAAAATCCTTGCTTTTATGCAACGACGTCTTGGGCCAATGAATGTTGGTCCTTACGGATTACTTCAAGTTGCTGCAGATGGTGTAAAACTATTTACTAAAGAGGATATTATCCCTAGTGGTGTAGTTGCTCCAATCTTTAAAATAGCACCAGTTATTACAGCTGCAACGGCATTTATGGCAGCAGCAGCGATTCCATTTTTACCTGAATTTACAGTTTTTGGATATACAGTTCATCCAATTGTTTCAGATATTAATATTGGTATCTTGTATATTCTTGGTATTATGGGTGTTGGTCTTTATGGTCCACTTCTTGGTGGTATGGCTTCAGCAAATAAGTTTTCTTTACTTTCAGCAGCACGTGCTGCAGCGGTATTTATCTCTTATGAAGTTGTAACAGGTTTATCGATTTTAGCTCCAATTATGATGGTTGGTTCATTATCATTAATCGATTTCAATAACTATCAACTTGAAAATGGTTGGATTATCTTTAATATGTATGGTGTTGGATTTGTAGCATTTATTCTATTTTGGATATCTGCATTTGCTGAAACAGGTCGTACACCATTCCACCTTATCGCAAATGACCATGAACTTATTGATGGTTTTGGTACTGAGTATTCTGGTATGAGATGGGGTCTTTTCTTCATCGGTGAGTATGCAAATATGTTCTTTATCTCGTTTGTAATCCCTTTACTTTTCTTAGGTGGTTATGGTGATGGTAGTTTCTTAGGTGCATTGGCTCTACTTGGTAAAGTAGCATTTTTCTTTTTCTTCTTTTTATGGACAAGAGCTGCATGGCCTGATGTTAGACCAGATCAACTTATGTGGTTATGTTGGAAAATACTTATGCCAATAGCAGTGATAAATATCGTTATCGCTGGTTTTGTGATGATGTTTTAAGGAAATATGAATGAAAAATGAGCAATTTAATGACAGAAATGTAGCCGATAACGGTTACTTTTTAGTTGATATTGAAGATTATCCTACTGAATCGTGGGATAAATTTAAAAGAGTTGTAAAAAGAACTTTTAGAGGCGAACTTTTTGTTGGTCTTTGGGTAGTTCTTAGAGAGATGATTAAGTTTGATATTCATACTATTCAGTATCCTGAAGAGAAGATGCCTATCGGACCTCGTTATCGTGCAATTCATGAGATGAAAAGATTATGGGAATCAGATACAGATAGATGTATCGGTTGTGGACTTTGTGAAAAAATCTGTATCTCTAACTGTATCAGAATCGATACAAAAATAGATGCAGAGTCTCGTAAAGAGGTTTCTGAGTATAGTATCAACTTAGGTCGTTGTATCTTTTGTGGTTACTGTGCTGAAGTGTGTCCAGAACTTGCTATCACTCATGGTGGAGAGTATGAAAATGCTTCTGATCAAAGAGAACATTTTACAATGTATGAAGATATGTTAACTCCATTAGACACAATGTTAGCTGGTAAGCAAACAGAGTTTGAAGGTTTTGGTGCAATTACACCACATGAAGAAGAGCGTGTTAAGAAAACACCTCTAGCTTACTAAGGAGATTGGATTATGTTTGAAGCGGTAGCTTTTTATCTGTTTGCATTTTTAACAATTGCGATGTTTGGTATCACGGTACTTACATCACAAGCGTTATACGCATTAACTGCATTAGCAGCTGGAATGATTTTTATATCAGCATTTTTCTTTATTTTAGGTGCTGAATTTTTGGGTGCGGTTCAAATCGTTGTTTATTCAGGTGCTGTTATGGCTCTTTATGCTTTTGGTATGATGTTTTTTGATACTACAAGAGATGTGAAAGAGAAGCAAGGTAATAAGTTCATTATTGTTGGTTTAGCAACTATTTCTGCTGTATTAGTAGTCTTAATTGTAGCTGCTCCACTTGTAACAGAAAATATTGTAGCACTTTATCCAGTAACACCAGATGTTGGGAATACTCAAGAGGTTGGTGTAGTTTTATTTACTAAGTTCTTAATCCCTTTTGAAGTTGCTGCAATTATGTTACTTGTAGCGATGATTTCAGGTATTATTTTAGCTGGTAAGAAGATGGATCTTTCTATTACTCTTATGACTGATGCTGAAGTGAGAGATTTTAAAGAAGATAACAATAAAAAGGTACTTTCATGATGGAAATTGGACTAAGTCACTATCTAGTACTTTCTACAATTTTATTTGCTATTGGTTTAATAGGTGTAATGCGTAGAAAGAACCTTCTTTTACTGTTTTTCGCAACAGAGATATTACTAAATTCAGTAAATATCGCTTTTGCTGCGATTTCACACTACTATGGTGATTTAACTGGTCAGATGTTTGCATTTTTTGTTATCGCAATCGCTGCATCAGAGGTTGCTGTAGGTCTTGGTCTTTTAATTGTATGGTTCAAACGCCATGGCAATATCGATTTAGATTCAATGTCAACTATGAAAGGATAAAAGAATGGAGTTTTATTTATATCTTGCACTATTCTCACCACTAGTTGGTTCTATGTTTGCTGCACTTTTTGGTGCATCTCCTAGAACTAAGATAGCTGGTATTGTTCCATCTTTATTACTACTTACTTCATTAGTAAGTAGTTCAATACTTTTAATGTACATCTTAGATGGTGGTGCTCCTGTTCATGTTGAGATGATGACATGGATGGCTACGGGTGATCTTTATATTCCTTTTGGTTTTATAGTTGATCAAGTGTCTGTAACTATGATGATGGTTGTAACGATTGTTTCAACTGTTGTTCATTTTTATTCTATTGGATATATGGACCATGATAAAGGGTTTAATAGATTTTTCTCTTACCTTTCAGCATTCGTTTTCTCAATGATGATTCTTGTTATGAGTGATAACTTTGCAGGTCTTTTCATAGGTTGGGAAGGTGTTGGTCTTTGTTCATGGTTACTTATCGGTTTTTGGTATCATAAAGAGAGTGCTACTTGGGCAGCCAATGAAGCTTTCATTATGAACCGTATTGCTGACCTTGGTATGTTAATTGGTATTTTTCTTGTTTATTGGAATACTGGTACTTTACAATATGCTGAAGCTTTTGAAGCGATGAAAACACTTGACACAGATATTTTATCTTTAATGGGTATTTTTCTTTTCATTGGAGCAATGGGTAAATCAGCACAATTTCCACTTCACACTTGGTTAGCTGATGCGATGGAAGGTCCTACACCAGTTTCTGCACTTATTCATGCAGCAACAATGGTAACAGCAGGTGTTTATCTTGTAGTTCGTTCAAATGAACTGTATAGTTTAATTCCTCATATTGGTCTATTTATCGCTTCACTTGGTGCATTTGTTGCTATTTTCGCAGCTTCTATGGCACTTGTAAATCGTGATATGAAGAGAATTATCGCTTATTCAACTCTTTCACAACTAGGTTATATGTTTGCTGCTGCTGGTCTTGGCGCTTATTGGGTTGCACTTTTCCACCTTATGGCTCATGCTTTCTTTAAAGCTTTATTATTCTTAGGTGCTGGTAATGTTATGCACGCGATGCACGACGAACTTGACCCATTTAAAATGGGTGGATTAAGTAAGGTAATGAAGGGTACATTTATTATGATGACTCTTGCTTCTGTTGCACTTGCTGGTATCTTTCCTCTTGCTGGTTTCTTTTCTAAAGATTTAATTCTTGAGGTTGCTGTAATTCAACATCACTATATTATCTATTCAGTATTACTATTTACTGCTGGTTTAACTGCATTTTATTCATTTAGACTTGTTGCACTTATTTTCCATGGTGAAGAGAGATATAAACTGTTTGGAATTCATCCACATGAAGCATATAAATTTATGTTAGTAGCAATGAGTCCACTACTTATTCTCGCAATAATCGCTGGTTCATTTAAAATGACATATTTTGAGATGGTAACAGCTGTTTTACCTGCTACTGAATATCATATGCACAGTGCTACTTTATATTGGATAATGACAATTGGTACACAACTATTTGTAGCTTTTGCTATTCTTTACGCATATAAAAAATATACAAAAATGGATATTGTTGTTCCTGATGGTTCATCTGATGTAGAAAAAAGTTTTGCATATAAATTATTGAAAAATCAATATTATATTCCATATGCTTATGAAACTTTTATTGTTCAACCATATAGAGCATTATCAACATTCTTTTGGGTTCATATTGACCAAAAAATTGTAGATGCTACTGTTGATGGTATTGCAGGTGTTATTTATAGCACAGGTGAAAAAACAAGAGATATGCAAAGTGGAAACTTATCTACAATGCTTAAATGGATGGTTGTTGGTTTAGTTATCCTATTGTCGTTAGCTGTTGCTTTTGGTCTTGCAGCTAAATATACTAATTTAGGAGTTTAATAGATGATTGATCATATTTTATCGATTTTAATTTTCTTCCCAGCACTCGCAGCAGTGCTAGGATTTATGATTCATAAAGATAGTATTCGTGCCTATGGTGTAACTGTTGGTATTATCGAATTTGCTCTATCTTTATATTTGTGGTTCTCTTTTGATTCAAATGTATCTGGTATGCAGTTTATGGAGCATATCCCTTTAGTTACATCTTTTGGTATTAACTATATTTTAGGTGTTGATGGTATCTCTTTATTTATTTTGATACTTGCAGCATTTTTTACAATGATAGGTATCGCTTCTTTAACAGATACTAAAAATGTAAAAAATATGATTATTACACTACTGTTTTTACAGATGACTATGATGGGTGTGTTCTCTGCACTTGACGGTATCGTATTTTATGTATTTTGGGAACTTTCTCTTGTACCTATGCTTTATATTATTGGTGCTTGGGGTGGTCCTTTACGTATCTATGCTTCTGTTAAGTTCTTTTTATATACATTTGCTGGTTCGTTAGTGATGTTAGTAGGTATGCTATTTATGGCATATTTCTATTATCAAGCAACAGGTCAATGGAGTTTTGCTATTCTTGATTGGTATAGACTTATTCTTCCTGAAAATATTCAACTTTGGTTATTTGCAGCATTCTTTATGGGTTTTGCTATCAAGGTTCCTATGTTTCCATTTCATACTTGGTTACCATATGCTCATGGTCAAGCACCGACTATCGGTTCTGTAATCCTTGCAGCAATTTTACTTAAAATGGGTACATACGCATTTATCCGTTTTTCACTACCAATGTTTCCAGATGCGTCAGTTTATTTTATGTTCCCAGTTGCGATACTTGCAATTATTATGATTGTTTATACTGCGATGATAGCTTATGCACAAAAAGATGTGAAGCAAGTTGTTGCTTACTCATCAGTTTCACACATGGGTGTTATCATTCTTGGTACATTCGCAATGAATGTTGAAGGTATCTCAGGTTCAATCTTTTTGATGATTGCTCACGGTGTTGTTTCAGGTGCACTATTTTTACTTGTTGGTGTTATCTATGATAGACGTCATACGAAGATGATGGATCAGTTTGGTGGTTTAGCTCATGTTATGCCTCGTTATGCAACTATTTTTGGTCTTATGATGATGGCTTCTGTTGGTATGCCTCTTACAATTAACTTTGTAGGTGAGTTTTTAAGTCTTCTTGGATTTTATCAACAATCACATATCTTAACTTTATTAGCAGGTATCGCTATTATTGTTGGTGCTATCTATATGTTAGCAGCGTATAAAAAAATGTTCTTTGGTGAGATTACACATGAAGAGAATAGAAATCTTCCAGATGTTAATAAAAGAGAGTTAGTAGCTTTACTTCCTTTAGCAGTAATTACAATTTGGTTAGGAATTTACCCTAAACCAATTTTAGAGCCAATTAATAATTCAGTTGAATCTATCGTTCAATTAATGCACGATAAATCGATTACAGAGGAAGCTAAAACTAGAATCCCTAATCTTGTAAAAAGTGCAGAGATAACTAATAGTTCAGCAGAGGAGGCACACTAATGTTAGAGCCAATAAACGTTTCTTTAGAGTCATTAAATTTAATGACTCTTTCACCAATGCTTATTCCAATTATTGGAGCATTGTTAATTTTAGTTGTTGATATGTTTAAAAGTGGATTAGATAAGACTCTTTATGTTGTTTTATCTATTCTTTTCTTAATTATGGATTTTGGAGCATTAACTGGTTCAGCTGGTATCTTTATGCAAGATGGTACTGTAATGGGTATGTTTGATATGATGCTTATTGATGGTTTGGCTATTCTTTCTCAGTTTATTATTGTTGGTGCTTCAATGTTATTTATACCATTAGCTTTAACAAATAAACGTTTTCATGAATTTTCATATCCTGAGTTTTTTGCACTATTTTTATTTATGATTGCAGGATTCCAGTTTATGGTATCAACTGACAACTTAATTCTTGTATTTGTTGGACTTGAAACTTCATCTTTAGCACTTTATACTTTAATAGCTATGCACAACCGTACAAAATCGTTTGAAGCTGCTGTTAAATACTTTACAATGGGTGCTTTAGCTGCTGGTTTCTTCAGTTTTGGTTCAATGATATTTTATGCACTTACAGGCTCAATTGAGATTAGTCAAATTGCAACTGTATTAGCTGCAAATCAATATGTTGATATTGGGTATGTACTTGTTGCAGTTACATTCTTACTTGCATCATTTGGATTTAAACTTTCATTAGTTCCTTTTCATACTTGGGCTCCAGATGTTTATGAAGGTTCATCAGCAGCGATGGCTGGTTATATGTCAATTGTTCCAAAAATAGCTGCATTTGTTGTAACTATGAGACTATTTGAATTCTTAATTCATAGTGGTATCGTTTGGTTAGAGATGGTTCTTTATATCTTTGTTGTATTAACTATGACTATGGCAAATATTTGGGCATTAGTGCAAACAGATGTAAAACGTATGCTTGCATACTCTTCTGTTTCTCATGCAGGTTTTGTGATGGCAGCTATTTTAATAGGTACAACACAATCTAATTCAGCTCTTTTCTTATACTGGGTTTTATTTAGTTTTACAAACCTTGGTTCATTCTCAATGTTATGGATGTCTCGTCAAAAACATCTTCCAGAACATCAAAGTTCAGACCATAGTTATGATAAATTTGCAGGTATGATTAAAACAGCTCCAGTAGCTGCTTCTATTATGGCTCTATTTATGTTAAGTTTAGCAGGTCTTCCTCCATTTGCACTATTTTGGGGTAAGTTATATATGATTAGTTCTGCTGTAACTGGTGGTTATACTGTTCTTGCTCTTATTATGGCATTGAACTCAGCTATCGCTGGTTATTATTACCTAAAACTTATCGTTTATATGTTTATGAAAGAGCCAGTAACTGGTAATGAAGGTCATATCTATGTATCTAATGCTACATTAGCATTGAAATCGATTATCGGTTTTGCAGCTATTGGTACTATTTTTGCATTTGTTGCATTAAACCCTTTATTAGAGTTTATTACATCATTTGTATATAACAGTGGTTATTAATATATAAAAAATGGAGAAGAGAATTTGTTAAAATATCTATTATTACCTATTCTCTTCTTCAACCTCTATGCACTAGAAATCTCTTTGGATAGTGCAAAAGAGAACTTTCAAACATACTCTATTCTACATTTCAAAAACTCTGAAAATTTTTTATGTCAAGAAAATCGTAATGATTTTGAAGAGGTTACAGAAATTGTTTGTGCATTTTCAAAAAAACCATCTCAAAAGATTAGAAAAATTCAAAATAATTTTTTTACAATAGATAGTAAGATTCAGAAGAACACATTTTTCTTGATTATAATACCAAATTATAAAATTAAACTGTTTCCAATGGTTTTTAATTTAATTGATGAAACAGATATTTATCAATCAAATGTAAAGATATCTGCTCATTGGATGATTATTGGATATAAAGATAGATTACCTTACATTAATAATCAAAAAAAGAACAAAGGTTTAAATTTACCATTTACGATGGAAAAAGATACTTTACCTTATGTTGGTGGTTTAGATATTAAAGGATACCCTGTACATCTAAAAAAAGTACAAGATGTAACTGATTATCTTAAAATAAAAAAATATTATAAAAAGAAAAAATATAGTGAGTGTTTAAATCTAATTAACGATGTAATTCTTGCTTATCCAAATTCACTTTTTAAAGCGGAACTTCTTTTTTATCAGATTAGGGTTTACTCAAAGCTTAATGATTATGATAATGTAGTTGAACTTTCAAAAGTGTATTTAAGAGAATATTCTTCAGATGAAAATGTACCTGAAGTCCTTTCTCTTACAGCTAATGCTTATTCTAAAATAGGCTTAAATATTGATGCTGATTATTTCTTTGATAGACTATTTAGTGAACATAAAAATAGTGTTTATTGTAAATGGGGTTATATTTATAAGGGTGAGATGTTAGAGGACTCTGGTGGTTCAAAACAAGCTGTTAAATTTTATAAAAGAGCTTTAAAAGAAACGAAAAATATAGAGGTTGCATCTACGGCTGCTTATAGATTAGCTCTCTATTATTCTGAAGTTGGAAAGATAAAAGAGTCTGCAAAATATAGTATGAAAATAGTAAAAGCATATCCAAGTTTTTTTATGAATGAGTTTAAAAAATCGTTAGATATGCTTTATACTTTGGCAGATAGTAGTGATTATATAACTGCAACATCTATTGCAAAAGTGATGTTAAATGAGATGAATAAAAAAGATGATGAATATGAACGTTTATTAAGAGATAGAGCTATATGGCTAACAAAAACAGATAAAAAAACAGAGGCTTTAGGTGCATTAAATAAATATTTAGATGAGTATAAAGAGGGCGATTTTGATGAAGAGATTCGAGTTGCAAAAGATTCTATGTTTTTTGCAACATCGGAAGATAACTTAAGTGTTAAGATAGAAAAATATAATAATTTAATTGATGAGTATAGTGAAAATGATATTGGGAAAAAAGCTATCTATGCAAAAGCGAAACTTTTTTTAGAAAAGAATATGTATAGAGATGTTTTAGCATTTAAAGATTCTTTACTAAGTTTAGATAAAAAGATATATAAAGATACTGAAGATATTATTTTTAATTCAGCAAAAGGTTTAATGAAAGAGTCTTTAAATGTAGATAGATGTCAAGATGCTTTAACTCTTTCACATCAATACAACATTATACTTTCTAGTAACTGGGATGAAAAACTATATCGATGTTCAGAAAGAGGAGCAGATGTAACTTTAGCAAAATCACTTATCGATAAGAATATAAAATCAAAAAATATAGAAGAAAGAAAAAAGTGGTTGTATAGACATATAAAAATAGATTTTATGATGAGTAAATATGATGATGTTATTGCTGGTTCAAAAGATTTGATAACATTAATCGAAGATGAGATAGATTTAGGAAAAAATAAAAAATATAGAGAGATTTACAGATACCTTTTTGATACATATAAACGAACATATAATTCTCAAAAAATGTTAAGTATGATAGATAAAATAGAGAGAATATATGGGAGTAATTATAAAGATATTGAACGTTATGTTAGTGTTATGGCGATAGGAAGTAAACTGAGAGATGATAATATAATTATTAAATATGCCACAGATATTATGAAGTTGCAACAACAAACATCTGCATATACTCAAAGCCCTTATGTTGAGTTTACACTCTATCAAGCATATATTAGTAGTGAATATTATGAGAAAGCTTTAGTTGTAATAAACTCTTTAGATAGTGTAGATTTAAGCAATACAGATAGAGCTAGACAAAAATATCTTCTAGGAACTGTTTATAGTAGGTTATGGAGAGATGACGAAGCACAGGTTGCTTATCAACAATCGATAGATGCAGATAGCTCTTCTGCTTGGGCAAAACTTGCTAAGTCTGCAAAAGGTAGGAGATAGTTGAAAACTAAATCACCCCTGTTCCAATAGAGTTTGCACTATGATAAATCGTTACACCATTTTTATGAGCATAAAACTTCATAAGTAGTTTTTGTAAAGTTGGTTCTATTGATGGTGTGAACCAAGCATTGTTACTCATCGCTATTATAAAATTTACATCTCCCTCATATATCTCCTGACAAGTTACCTCATAACAGATAGCATTTCTAAATTTAATTCCTTTAATTATAAAATCAGTTGGTTCTTTTGCTCCTATAAAATCGGAAGAACCAGAGAAAAAAATCTCATTAATAAAATCTTTAGCAAAAGATGGAAGAGGAATATATTCTCCAAAAGGAACAAGTGTAACTTTTTTGGCTATCTGATATTTTTCATCTTGAAACATATATGTTACATTATATTTTAAATTATCTTCTCTGTATAAAGCACCTGCTATTATTGTTATATCTTTTGATAATTTAAGTAAAGAGTTTTGAATAGTTTTATTTCTATTCATATAAAGAGGAAATACAGATTCGGGAAGAACAATTACATCATATCCTTGAGTTATAGCATTATTTATCTCTTTAAAAATAAGGTTTATCGTTGGTCTAAGAGCCTCTCTCGTCCATTTATACTCCTGTTTTATATCTGTTTCTACCAGTTTTATTTTAAGTGGCATCTCTTTTTTTATAGGAGTTGTAAAGTTAATGGCTAAAAGTAGAGCGAGAAGGGGAGTGTATTTAAATTTATCTTTTAAAAGTGATGGCATTGTTAAAGCAAATAGCACTAAAGCAAGTTGATATTTGAAAATACCGATATAACTATCTACAAATATAAGTTCAATCTGTAACCAGTTAAAATCAAAAGGTTCAAAAAAACTAAGAGAAAAAAGTAATATAGCTCGTATATATGGTTTATTTGTAACTGCTAAAGGTGCAAAAAAGAGTAGATAGATAAATCCAAATCCTAAAGTGACAATAGGTGTCATATATCCAACATCTTGATATTTAAAACTATATCCTATCCAGTAAAACCATAAAAGACCTATTAAAAAACCAGCTATGAAGATAGAGCGTTTTGGTATATATAAAAAAAGTGCTAAAGAGCTTAATCCAAAAAGAGTATTTATAAACTTATTTGTGAGGGAATACTCTTCAAAATATATAAATCCACTGAAGAGGAGAGCTGTTAAGATACCAAGGAGTATATGTTGAGTGATTTTATTCATAATGAAATTATACTTAACTTAGTTATTCATTAATATAAAGTATGTATAATCGCATCTATTCTATAAATAAAAGGAAGTCAAATAATGGAAATTATATCTCAATTATTACCGTTTGTATTTTTAATCGCAATTATGTATTTTGTGATTATTCGCCCTCAACAAAAAGAGGCTAAAACTAGAGAAGAGATGATTAACTCTCTTAAAAAAGGCGATAAAATCGTAACAAATGGTGGTTTTATTGTTGTAGTTCATAAAGTTGAAGCAAACTTTTTAAGTATAAAAATGAATGATGATGTAATCACTAAAATTACAAAAGATTCTATCGCAAGAAAGTATGAGGATGAAGCTTAATTATCGCATAGTTATTTTTATTCTAGCAATTATCTTTGGTGTTTTCTTCTCTATGCCATCTCTTATGAATAGTGCAGAGGGCAAGAAGATAACATTAGGTCTTGACCTTCAAGGTGGACTGCATATGCTTTTAGGTGTAAAAACAGAAGAGGCAGTTAAATCTCATATAAAATCTATCGCATCAAGTATTAAACGTTTTACTCAAAGAGAGGAGATTTTAGTTGATAATTTCTCTTTTGATGAAAATGGTGTAGTTTTTAATGTTTTAGATACAGATGAGATCCCTAAAGTTCAAAAATACCTTAAAGAGATTGATGGTGCATTAGTAACTATAAATGGAGAACAGATAGCATTAGTTCTAACACAAAAAGAGATAGATAGAACTGAAAAAGAATCTATTTCCCAAGCGATAGAGACTATTCGAAATCGATTAAATCAATTTGGTTTAGCTGAACCAGTAGTTGCTCGTCAAGGTGCTGAAAAAATTCTTGTACAGATAGCAGGTATAAAAACTCAAGAGGATGAGCAAAGAGCTCGTGAACTTATCTCTCGTTCTGCAAAATTAGAACTGATGGCTGTGGATGAAGAACGTTCCGCACGAGTTTATAATATGAGTAGTGCAGATGCAGCAGAGTATGGTGATTTGATTTTAGAAGATGCTAAAAATCCATCAATTAAACATCTTGTTCGTGAAATCCCTATCTTAGATGGTGGAATGCTGATTGATGCGTCAATGGGTTTTGACCAAAACAATAGACCTCTTATTAACTTTAAGTTAAATGCTGAAGGTTCTGAAATATTTGGTGAATTTACTGGAAATAATGTTGGAAAACGTCTAGCAGTTGTTCTTGATGGTAAAGTTTATTCTGCACCAAATATTAATGAACGTATAGGTGGAGGTAGTGGACAAATCTCTGGAAATTATAGTGTTCTTGAAGCGAAGGATTTAGCTATTGCTTTACGCTCAGGTTCACTTTTAGCACCTATATATCTTATGGAAAAACGTTCAGTTGGTCCTAGTTTAGGTGCAGATAGTATTAAATCAAGTTTAGTAGCACTTATTGGTGGATTTATACTGGTTATTATTTTTATGGTTGTTTATTATGGTTTAGCTGGAATTATTGCAAATATTGCATTGATTGCAAACTTATTTATTATTTTAGCTATTATGAGTCTTTTTGGAGCTACTTTAACACTTCCTGGTATGGCAGGTATCGTTTTAACAGTTGGTATGGCTGTTGATGCAAATGTTATCATCTCTGAACGAATTCGTGAGTTAATCTATGAGGGTAAATCGATGCATAAAGCTATCGAAGATGGTTATAATAATGCGATGAGAGCTATCTTAGATGCAAATATTACAACATTGATAGCAACTACTGTTTTATATGCTTATGGAACAGGTGCAATTAAAGGTTTTGCTATCACTATGAGTATTGGTATTTTAGCATCTATGCTTACTGCTATTATAGGTACACATGGGATTTATCAGATGTTAGAAAAGCGTATCTCTAAAAGTAAAAATAACCGTTTATGGTTTGGGATTAAAGGATAATAATGGAATTTTTTAAATATACAAGAATCTTTAATCTTATGGGTCAGTCTAAAAAAGCGATGATAGCATCTCTTACATTACTCTTTATATCTTATGCCCTTCTTGCTACAAAAGGTTTAAATTATGGTGTAGATTTTGCAGGTGGAACTATTGTTCAAGTAAAATATGATACAGAAGCTCCTATCGATGCGATGCGAGAGAAACTAAAAACAGATATTGTTTTTAGTGGAGCTACTATTACTGAATTTGGTTCACCAAATGAGGTAGTTATTCGTATGAAAACATCAACTGGAAATGTAAGTACAGATGTTGGTGATGTTACACGTGAAGCTTTAAAAGGAACAGGTAATTTTGAGATTCGTCGTGTAGATATAGTAGGTCCAACTGTTGGTGCTGAACTTAAAGAGAAGGGTATTATGTCTCTTGTTTTAGCAGTTATAGGGATTTTAATATATGTAGCTTTTAGGTTTGAGTGGAGATTTGCTATTGCATCTATCCTTGCACTTATCCATGATGTTTCTATCGCCTTAGGTGCTATTACACTTGTTGGACTTGATGTAAACCTTGATGTTTTAGCTGCATTATTGACTATTTTAGGATATTCATTAAATGATACTATTATTGTTTTTGACCGTATTCGTGAAGGTATCACAAAATCTAAAAATACAGATTTAACAGAGATAGTTAATGAATCTGTAACAAGAACATTAGCAAGAACGACATTAACATCTTTAACAACTTTCTTTGTTGTATTTACACTTTTTATATTTGGTGGTGAGATTATTCACTCTTTTGCATTTACACTTTTAGTAGGTGTTATAGTAGGAACATATTCCTCTATCTTTGTAGCTTCACCTATTTTGATAGCTTTTGGTTTTGATGTGAAAAAATATCACGAAAAACTAGCTGTAAAATCAAAAAGAGAAGCTGAGAAACAAAGAATGCGTGAACAGTTCGAATCTGGTGTTATGTAGGTTAAGAGATTTTTCTCTTGACCTATTAATATTGGATATATATTCAATATTAGTTTAGCTATAATTCGACCTATGAATCTATTAACAGCAAAACAACTTTCACACACTTTTGAATATAAACTTTTTGATAATATCTTTCTCAATTTAGAGGAAAAAGAGTCTATTGCTATTATCGGTGCAAGTGGCAGTGGTAAATCTACACTTTTACATATCCTTTCTACACTTTTAAAAGCAGATAGTGGAGAGATTTCTCTTTTTGCTCAAGATGTAGCAACTATGAATATGAAAAAACTTTCTCAAATTAAACGAGATGATTTAGGGCTTATTTTTCAATCTCACTATCTTTTTAAGGGGTTTAGTGCTTATGAAAATTTAGAAGTAGCTTCTTTACTCTCCAAACAACATATAAATGAGACTCTTTTAGAGAGACTTAATATTTCTCAAACTATGCAACAAAAAGTTACAGAACTTTCTGGGGGACAACAACAAAGAGTTTCTATTGCTAGAGTTTTAACAAAAAAACCTCGTATTATTTTTGCTGATGAACCGACAGGAAATCTTGATAAAACAACAGCTCATAATGTTATAAACCTACTGTTTGAATATCTTCAAGAAGAAAATGCAGGAATGGTTTTGGTAACTCACGATGAAGAGTTAGCCTATATGTGCAAAAAAGTGTATAAACTTGAAAATAGAGAGCTTACTAGAGTAAAATAGTGGAATTAGCATCTATATTTACTGAAGATTATATTGTAGGTTTTCTTTTACTCTTTTTTCGTTTTTCAGCTCTTTTTATAGCAACACCAATATTTTCCCATAAAAATATTCCAATGAAAATTAAAACATCAATGGCATTTTTTTTCACGATAGTTTTTTATCCATCTATGCCAGAGATAACTATTGAACTTACTGCCCCATCCCTTCTTATAGCTATTTTGAGTGAGTTTCTTTTTGGTTTAGCGATAGGAGTTGTTTTGTTGCTTGCATATCATGTTATCACTTTTGCAGGTGGACAAATATCTTTTATGATGGGTTTTTCTATGGCAAGTGCGATAGACCCTCAGTCGGGGGTATCTATGCCTATTATATCTCAATTTTTATCTTTAATGGGTCTAATGGTTCTTTTGGAATTAGATTTACATCATTGGCTTATTCTCTTTATAGAACACTCTTTAGTCGCTATTCCATTAGGGAGTTTTATGATGCAAAAAAACCTTTTTACATATATAATTCAATCAGCGTCAAATATGTTTATAGTTGGATTTATGATAGCATTTCCTATTACAGCTTTATCGTGGTTAGCTGATGTAATCTTTGGTATGCTTATGAAAACTATGCCTCAATTTAATCTTCTTGTAATTGGCTTTCCTATTAAAATTATGGTTGCATTCAGTGTATTAATAGCAACATTTACATCAACTATGCTTATCTTAAAAGTACAAATAGAGAATGCATTTAATGCTTTAGAGATGTTTTTTTCGATACAATAAAAACAAAATAGCTCTTATTAAGGAATATAAGTGAGAATTTTACTTTTAAATGATAATCCAGTAGTTAATAAATTAGTAACCCTCAGCGCTCAAAAAACTTCAGATGAGTTAGATGTCGTTAATTCTCTTAATGAGATTAAACATGATAAGTATGATTTATTAGTTCTTGATGACACTGTATATGATGCAGAAATCTTAGAAAAATTAAAAGAGATTGTGAGTTATAGTAAATCACTTTTTATATATTCAAAAACATCGAAAGAGGTAGAGGGTTTCACATCTACCCTAAAGAAACCTTTTTTACCAACAGATTTAGTTGAACGTTTTTCTATTATGGGAAGAGAGATAAGTGAAGCTGAACCAGAAATAGAGGAGGAGATTCACTCTTTAGATGATGAGCTTCCAAGTTTTGATGAGGGGATACCAAATCTTGAAGACGATTTTTCATCTCTTGATGATGAAATTGTATCTTTAGATGACGACATTACAGAAGTAGAAGATTTAGAAGATGAACTTCCAACACTGGATAATGAACTCTCAACTCTTAATGATGAGATAGAATCAGAGATAAAACTTGATGAAAATTTAGAAGATTTACTTGATGATAAACCTCACACAGAAGAGGTTTTAGATGAAGAAGATATTAAAGAGATTCAAGACCTTTTAGAGGATACAGAAGAAATTTTACCAGATTTAGAAGATGAACCTTTAGAAGAATTAGTAGATGAATTAAATGATTTGGAAGATGAAGAGTTAGCATCTTTAGATGATTTGGAGATTGAAGAGGAACCTGAGATTGAAGAGGAACCTGAGATTGAAGAGGAACTTGAGATTGAAGAAGATATTTTAGATACATTAAATAGTAGAGATATAAAATTAGCTATTGGTGAAGATGTGGAAGAAATAATAGATGAAGAAGAAACTTTTGAGCCTAAAAATAATATTGAGATAGAAAAACAAGACCCTATTGAATCTTTAAAAAATCTTCTTAGTGTATTGTCTGATAAAAATATTAGCTCCTCTTTAAAAGGTGCAAAAATAAGCATTAATATAACTTTTGGAGATGAATAATGGATAATTCAACTGGTGTAATTCTTGTTTTATCTGGTCCAAGTGGTGCAGGAAAAAGCTCTTTAATCAATAAAATCTCTAAAGATATTGGTGATTACTACTTCTCTATCTCTACAACTACTCGCCCTATGAGAGAGGGTGAAATAGATGGTGTTCACTATTATTTTGTGACAAAAGAGGAGTTTGAAGCTGATATTAAAGCTGATAATTTTTTAGAGTATGCAACTGTTCACGGGAACTATTATGGTACATCTATGCGACCTGTAAAAGAGGCATTAGCTCAAAAGAAACTTGTTCTTTTTGATATAGATGTTCAGGGAAATGATATTATTCAAAACAGAATGGGTGATTTAATCACATCTGTTTTTATCTCTACACCCTCTCTTTCTGAACTAAAGCATAGACTTGAATCAAGAGATACTGATTCTCAAGAGGTTATAGATAATCGTATAAAGATGGCAAAAAAAGAGATACAGAGAATATCTGAATATGATTATCTTATAGTTAATGATGTTTTAGATGAAGCTGCTGAAAAATTAAAAACTATTGTCGATATTGCAAAATTGAAAGTCTCACGTAACGAGATAAATAGTTTTGTTCAGCAGTGGGAAGATATTTAGAGTAGTTACAGCAAAGAGTAGCTATACTCTCAACAATTAATTTAACATAAAAAGGACTTATACTATGGGAATGCCTAGTGGAACAGAACTATTAATAATTTTTGGAATTATCGTACTACTTTTTGGTGCAAAAAAAATACCTGATTTAGCAAAAGGTATTGGTAAAGGGATTAAAAACTTTAAAGCTGAGATGAAAGATGGTGATGAAACAGTTGTTGCATCAAATGAAGATACTAAAAAAGTAGTAAATGAACAAGTAGCAACATCAACTACTGAAACTCCAAAAACTACTACACAAGCTTAGATTTTGAAGCAACGTGTATCTGCGCTATTGCGCGAAAAACTAGGACGAGAAGTTGTCCTAGAAAAACCTCGTGACCGCTCTTTTGGACATTTCGCAACTCCTATCGCTTTTTCACTTGCTAAAGAGTTAAGAAAATCACCAATGATTATTGCTGAAGAGTTAGCTTCATCTTTTAATGAAAGTGATGTATTTTCAAGTGTTAAATCTGTAAAGGGCTATCTAAATTTTCGTCTTAGTGAAGATTTTTTAAGTCAATATGCTTCGTGGGCATTAGAAAACCCATCCGAGTTTGCAACACAAAAAAAAGATGAAAAAATCCTTTTAGAGTTTGTAAGTGCCAACCCTACTGGCCCTCTTCATATAGGTCATGCTCGTGGTGCAGTTTATGGCGATACTCTTTATAAGTTAGCAAAACATTTAGGCTATGATATAACGGCAGAATATTATATAAATGATGCTGGAAATCAGATAGATTTATTGGGTCTTTCTATACAGTTATATGCTCGTGAAAATATTTTAGGTGAAGGTGTTGAGTATCCAGAATCTTACTATCGTGGAGAGTATCTTCAAGGTTTAGCAGAGGGTGCAAAAGAGCATTTTGGCATAGATATTTTAAGTGATGAAACTCGCCAAAAAGAGCTTGCTATGTGGGCTAAAGATAAAGTGATGGAGATAGTTACAGACACTTTAGCAAACACTAACATCCATTTTGATACTTTTGTAAATGAATCTGGTCTTTATGATGACTGGGACAGAGTTATGAAAAAAATGGGTGATAATGTTTATGAAAAAGAGTCAAAACTTTGGATAAAATCAGAATCTAAAGGTGATGACCACGATAGAGTAGTAGTTCGTGATGATGGACGTCCTACATATCTTGCAGGTGATATTGTTTACCATAACCAAAAATTTGAACGTGGATATGACCACTATATAAATATTTGGGGAGCTGACCATCACGGTTATATTCCTCGTGTAAATGCAGCGATAGATTTTTTAGGGTATGACTCAAACAAACTTGAAGTTCTTTTAGCACAGATGGTAAGTCTTTTAAAAGATGGTGAACCATACAAAATGAGTAAACGTGCTGGTAATGTTATACTTATGAGTGATATAGTAGATGAGATAGGTTCTGATGCACTTCGTTTTATCTTTGCATCTAAAAAATCAGATACTGCTTTAGAGTTTGATTTGGCTGAGTTTAAAAAACAGGATAGTTCAAACCCTATCTTTTATATTCAGTATGCACACGCTCGTATTCAAACACTTTTAAGTAAAGCAACTGTTTCAAAAGAGCAGATAGCTGAAGCAAAACTCAAAAATTTAGAGGAGAATGCAGATACATTACTTTTTGATGCACTTCTTTTACCTGAAGTTGTAGAGGATGCTTTTAACTCTCGTCAAGTACAAAAGTTACCAGATTATCTAAAAGCTTTAGCAGCGTCTTTACATAAATTTTATTATGATGTTCGTATGATTGGAACAGAGGATGAAGCAAAACTTCTTAAAGTTCTTTTAGTAGTAGCATTAAGTCTTAAAACAGGTCTTTCTCTTATGGGGATAGAAGCTAAAGATAGAATGGTTAAAGAGGGAGAGGAGTAAAAACCTCTCTCTTTTATAAATTATGCAACAAACTCCACAACACTTTCAAAACTTGAACGTAATTGTTTAGATTGCTCATTAAGTCTATATCCAAAAGGTAACATCATAGCTACTTGATATTTAGTCGTATCAAGTTCTAACACTTTTTCAACATTCTCTTTCTCAAATCCCTCTATTGGACAAGAATCTATCCCTATAAAAGCAGCAGCATTCATCATATTTGCAGAGGCTATATACGTTTGTCTTGCACTCCATTGATATATTTTTTCATTATTACTTAAACTGTCTTCAAGATGTGAGGCATAGAGTTCTATAAAAGAGTCTAACTTATCTTCTGGCATACCACGACGTGAGAGTTGTGAGTGAACAACACCACTTTGCACTTTTAAACTATCAATCCCAGCTAAAACAACTACAAGATGAGAACAAGTTGTAATCTGTGGCTGATTCCAACAAAATGGTTTTAATTTTTCTCTTAATTCATCATTTGTAATAACTAAAAACTTCCATGCTTCCATACCAAATGAACTTGGTGATTTTCGGGCTACTTCTAAAATATAGTGCATATTTTCATCATTTATCTTTTTAGTTTCATCAAAAATTTTACAAGCATGTCTAAAGTTCATAGCCTTTAAAAAATCTTCTTTTTTATTCATTTTTTGTCCTTTTATTCAATAGGGTATTTTAATTTAAAAACTTCCAACTGTAAATAGCAGTTATTCCTAATGTATAGATAGCTAAAAGCCAAACATTTCTAGGATTCCCTGAAAGTTTTGGTGTTTTAATCTCTGAAACATTAAGTATAGCAAGTGAAATTCCACTTATGTATAATATAATAGTAAAAGTACCATGACTTACCACACCCTCTAGTAAAAATATCGCAACTAAAATTAGACTATTGTTATCTAATGCTAATCCTGTATATTTTGTACCACCAGCTAAACCATAAGTGCTAAAATAGCTTAATCGAATTGCCGCAGCAGAAACCATGATAAATGCACCTATTAAAAATAGTGGCTCAAAGTTACCATAGCTTAAAAGTAAAATAGCAGGAGTTACACCGTAACTAACAATATCTATAAGTACATCAAGTTGTCCTCCAAACTGTGCATCAGTTGAAGTTCTTCCTTTAAGTCTTCTAGCAACAAGCCCATCAGCCCAATCAAAAGCAACTGCCCATACCATTCCAATCATAGCAAGAGCATATATCCCCTCAATAGCAAAATAGATAGCAAGTATAGTAGATGCTAGTCCTGCAAGTGATAAAAGGTTTGGAATATCTTTAATATAAGATAAAATAGTGGGTTGTTGTAACTTTTCGTGTATTTCACTTTCTTTTGACATTGAAAATCCTATTTTTTAAGTGTTTTGTAATTATTTTTTCAGTATAGCATAAAATTCAGTATAAAAGAGTATTATGAATTAAATAAATTTTATTTAAGGATATAAATTATGACTGTATATACTGTTGGTACTTTTGATTTGTTACATATTGGTCATTTAGACCTTTTAGAATATTGTAAAACATTGGGTGGTAGATTTGTAGTAGGGGTTGCTTCGGATGAAGTTGTTGCTTCATATAAAAAAAATGTACCTGTAATTCCATTAGCTCAAAGAATGAGAATGTTAAAA
>Ga0256837_1000282_pt1 | contig 45147 bp, 63 predicted proteins | sample 4562384metaG_FD_185976 | JGI IMG/M metagenome (GOLD analysis project Ga0256837, IMG submission 185976) | Hydrothermal vent microbial communities from Guaymas Basin, Mexico - 4561-384 | ecosystem: Environmental > Aquatic > Marine > Hydrothermal vents | place: Mexico: Guaymas Basin | collected... | reverse complement strand
GAATTATTTTGAAAATTAAGGAAAATAAAATGAAAAAAGTTTATATTGATGAAAAATTAAAAAAATATATTGTTCCATCAGAAATGAGGAATAACTCAAAAGCAGAAGGAAAAGTTTTTACTCCAGGTACTAGATTGCCACTAGGAGATGCTAAATTCATTAGGCTTTTTATTGCTTGGGCTACAAAATCAGGAGAAGCAGGACATATTGATATTGATCTAGGTGGTGCTTTTGTAAAAGATAATAATGGGGTATTAGAAATGACCCCTATTTCATATTATAACCAATCTGAAGGATATGCTACACATAGTGGTGATTTCACGGCGTGTAGAGAATATGACCCGAAAGATGGAAAAATAACAGCAGAATTTATTGACGTGGATATTCAAAAGGCTCACGAAGCAGGATTCCGCTACATAATTACTGCTGAGTTTATCTTCTCAGGAGCAGTCGACTATAATGATATACAAGCATGGTCAGGCGTCCAACTTCTTTCAGGGTTAAGAACAGAAAAATTTCAATTCATTAATCTAAATGATTATTTGTTTAAAATGAGATTAGCAGGAAAATTTCAATCTCATTGTGCTTTGGCAATCGATTTAGACACAAAAGAAATTGTTATCATCGATCAATACTCTGAAGAAAAACATGGTATTAATGTAGACTCTATGGCTAACAAAATGGAATCATACAAAAAATTATATTTCAATGCTTCAGATTTTAAAGAGAATATGTTTGATTTTCTGTCAATGTATTGTGAAGCCAATGAGCACGAGATTATCGAAGACATAGAAGATGCCGACATCATATGTTCTTATGATGATTATGAGGACATTAAAGAGGGACAAAAGATGTTTAACATATCCAATGATATTCAAAAAATCATTGGGCTACTAGGAGATTAGAAGACTATTATGAAGAATCCATATGAAATGTACCAAAAAAATTCATTGCACATGAATACAGATAATTTTTTAAATACTGCATACACTAGGATGCTTACTAAAGTTAAAAGATTACGTGAAATTCAAGATATAAAAAGCGCTTCAAAGAAAAACAATCTTCCTATCAAAATGATTGAAGAAAAATTCATGATAACATCTAATATCCTTCAAGCCATAGTCCTTCTTCAGGATTCTATCGATTTTACGTCGAAAAATGGACCAGAATTAAGTGGGATTTTAAATGATTTAGGATTAACATTATCAAAAGGCAATATTGCTCAAGATAATAAAGAGGCAGAAAATTATTATGACTTAGCAATCACAATTTTAGAATCATTTATTTTTGACCCTTAGGCCTACTCAGACCTACCTCTTTATATCAAGAGTCGTTTTGAGTATTTCATCTGCTGTCCTAATAACTATTGCGGATGCTTCATAGGCCCTTTGAAATCTAATTTGATTGGTCATCTCTTCATCGAGGTTTACTTTGCTTTTTTCATTGTACCTATCCTGTAAATTATTCATTATTGTTTCAGATGATCCTAACATCGTATCAAGGGTATTGAATTTAAAGCCAATATCTTGAATAAAATCTTTTTGGTTATTTTTTATATTTTCCTCTTCATCAAGAAGTTTCAATCCGTCCTCACTATTTTTATCTGAACTCAACCATTCTTTTATCCCAGAATAATCTTTTGAGAATAAATCATTGAAAGTATCATTTAATGATGTTAAATCTTTTGAACTTTGTGTTAAAGATTTGATAGCTGCATCTTTTTCAATTATCTTGACTTCAAGTGAATCTTTTTTGTCCCGAAGTGAATTGGCATATGTTTTATCTGTCTTAAATTCATTTAATGCTTCTAATTTTTTTATTTCTAAATTTATATTATCTAATTCTTTTGTATATAGAGTTTTTTCATCAGTAAAAATTTTAGTTTTTTCATTATTTTCTTGAACTTGATTTTTAAAAATTTCTTGAATCTCTTCAGCCCTTTTGACTAAATTTTTTCCATTTTGCTCTGCTATGTATTTTAGTTCTATGTTATGAGGCATATTGACCTGTCTATTCAATGATTCAAAAAAAGTATCATATATTGATGAAAAATCCTCTTTTGTAACCTCTTCATTTACAGACCTCATAGCACTTGCCTGTTCCTGATATAATCCATAATGTTCTTTGCTAGAATTTAGATGATTGTATAAAAATTCATCTTTGACTCTTTGAATGCTCTGAACATGTGTTCCTGAACCTATCCTATTCAGTGCTGCATCTTGAAGAGATTTTACAGGATTATCAGTAAAATTTACAGTCCTCTTAATATAATCCGAGTTATTATAATTCCCAATATTATTAGCGGTAACATCTAATGCTTTTTGATGTGCTAATAGGCCACTAAGGCCAGTGTATAGACTTTGTAACATGATATTCCTCCTTATATCCTAAAGATATTTCACAAGACTAAGGTCTTGGATTTTGGATATTAACAGCATTTGTGCTTCATATCCATTTTTTGCTTCATTAAATCGTATTATTGAAGCCTCGATGTCTTTTAAATTTTCAAATTTTCCTTGTTCGAGCAATGCCACATTTAGCACCACTTTTTCTTGAGATTCTAAAAAATTATACGAAGAACCTACTTCAGCCAAACTCAATGAAATTTTATCCATTGCAGTTTGAACATTTTTTATTCCTAATTCTCCATCAGGTTCTTGAATGCTTGATGTAAGAAACTCAGATATTTTTGAATTATTTATTTTGATTAAGTCATCTGAAAAAGTTCTATTTGCCCTTATATTTTTGCCTATAATAACTTCGGAGTCATTTTTTGAATATAAATCTTCATGAGAATTTAATTTATTTTTTTCTAAATTTTGTATGGTTTTTATTATAGAGTTTATTTGAACATTAATTATTTCTTTTCCGCTATCTGACACTCCGTCATTTTCTCGTTGAATCATTAAATCATTAATTTTTTGGATATAATCCTGAATGCCTTGAAGGTTCTCATCGTACAGGCTATGATTATGTTTTGCAGTGTCTATACTTGCTTTAAATTGATCAGCAAAACATACCTCCTGAACCATATTCCTATGAGAAATTGCATTATGTAATCCTTCAAAACCTTCGTATGAGATTCCTCCCTGTTGGATTTCTTTCAATGATGCTGTCATTCTTCCTTTATTTATTTGTAAATTCTCGAAGGAATTATAAAAACTCTGAACTCTCATGATACACCTCCATTAGGCCTCGAGGAACCTATTTGCTAGGTTCTATTCCCATCATCTGTGCTAGATTTGCTGATGCGTTATTCATTTGAGCAATCATTTTATCAAAAGCAATAAATTGTGTTTTCATAATGTCATATTTGCTATTTAGTCTTTCAGTCTGAGAAGCAAGGTTTTTTTGTAATTCTTTATTCCTTGACTCTAGGCTATCCTCAGCCATATCCAGCCGACCATTATATCCTGTTATTATATCCAATGTTTTAAACTGATCACTGAACATTTCCAATATTTTTTCTGTATCATCAATTTTCATATTTTCTTTATCGTATGAAAGTTTGCCCTCTTTGTCAATGTCAAACCCAAATTCATTAAATGCCATTCTCATATTGGACACCATCCTCTCAATGCCTGAAATTTGAGAATCTCCACTAAAAATTCCCCTTCCAGATTTTGACATTGAAGATTTTGTTAAATCCTGAAGTTTTTGAACAGATTCATTATATGCATCCTTAAATGCATCGATTTTTTCGTACAATGCATCAGTGTCTTTTTTGATTGAAATATTGCTTTCACCCTCTTTGAGTGCTTTTATTGTAATGCCTTCAATGGGTTCAAAAGTATTGGTGCTAGAATTTATTTCCTGTCCATTTAATTCTGCCTTTGCGTCCTGTGCAGTCTGTAATGTTTTGACTGCTCCAAGAAGATTTCCTGTATCGGAAATGTCAACGGTGTTTCCTGCCCCTGTTTCATTTCCAGAAATCATCAGCCTATAATCATCTTCGCCCACTCTGAGTATTGTTGCTTGAGCGGTGCCTGATTCATTAATTTTATTTGCTAAATCTGTTAGAGTGTCGGCGCTAGAATAATCAATATCAGTGCCATTGATTGTGAGTGTTCCATCTTTTCCTAATTCTCCTTTTGATGTGAAGGTATCAGATTCTTTAATCTCTTTTTTTGCAATCTCGGTAACTTTAAACGAAAAATCCATTTCATTGATGTTCTGAGTGTTAGCACCTTCAGTAATATTTACTTCGAAGGCATCATTGGATGATGTCACTGTTTTATTTATGAATGCTTCAGGACTTTTTAATACCTGGATGCTATCTGTCAATTTTTTAAGAACATCAGATAATTCTGTTATTGCTTTTTGTTTATACTCATTGGTTTGAATATCATTATTAATTCTACCCAAAAAGACCTTCTCGTCATTCACTCTTAATTTATCCAGTATGTCAGAGGTTAATACCCCGCTGCCTATTCCTATACTACCCATGCTCATGATACACCTCCGTTTTGATTTTAAAATATATTGGTGTCCTCAAAAGAGGACACTGTATGCCTTAAAACAATCTTAATGTTCCCTTAAAATTATCTTAAAAGAGATAGGACGTTTTGTTGTACGGCATTTGCTTGTGATAAAGCGTATGAACCAGATTGTGCTAAAATGTTATTTTTGTTGAATGCCGCAGATTCTGCTGCAAAGTCAACATCTCTAATTTGTGATTCTGCCGCTTTGACATTAACCTGAGTAACTGAAATATTTCTTACAGTTGATTCAAGGGCATTTGTGCCAGCACCGATTGTACTTCTGATGCCATCAAGAGTTTTGATGGCCGCATCAATTGTTGTTATATCATCCTCTGCACCAGATTGAGTGCTTGAATCAAGACCATCAATGCCTAATGCTGCTGTTTGTGCATCTGCAATTGTCACTGATGTTGTTTCTCCTGAATATGCTCCTGTATGGAATGTAAAAGTGCCTGAATTATGTGAAGCATCTAAAAGATTTATGCCATTATATTGTGTTGTGTCTGCAATTGCTTCTGCTTGTGTTACCAAAGCATCCATTTCTTGTTTAATATATCCCCTTGATGTATCATCTTGAGTATCATTTGAACTTTGTACTGCCAGGTCTCTTAATCTTTTTAGGATATTTCCTGTTTCTTTAAGTGCACCATCTGCTGTTTGTAAAAGCCCAATACCATCATTTGAATTTCTAATTGCTTGACCAAGCCCTGAAGCCTGTGCCCTAAGTTGATTCGCAATGCTAAGTCCCGCTGCATCATCTTTGGCTGAGTTAATTCTAAGTCCTGAACTTAATCTTTCAAGATTTGAACTCAATCTGTTGTTTGTTTGTACATTATTTCTATGTGCGGTCATTGCCGCAATGTTTGTGTTAATTCTAAAACTCATAATATTCACCTCATGTGATAATAAATAACCTTTCGTTATTTTTAATCTCAGTTAATCCTTTAACTGGATATGAATGTTAAAAAATCTTTTTAAGTTTGATATTCTAACAAAGTGCCTTTATTTCTTTTTATCTATAATTATTTATACTCAGAAACATAAAACTTTAATTTTTTGTATGTTTTTGCGAAAGAATTTCAAAATTCTTTATATCTTCTCAAATTCCTGGTGAGGAGATTGTATTTTGCTTAGAATTGTCTCATTGCAATTTGGACATTTGCATGAATATACAAAATTCTTTATATTTTATAAATAATTTTAAAAGAGGAATAAATATGGTAATAATAAATATATCACCAGAGCCAAAAAAGGTAGCAGCAGTCAATGAAAATGAAATAAATACATTTGAAATAGATGAATTTGCCTCAAATATTGAAGTGATGATATCAGGATTATATCTTACTGAGAATGAAGATTATACTTTTGAAAATGGGATTATTACTTTTAATGAAAATATTTTACCGGGCGAAAATATAAATATAAAATACTTACTATAAAGGAAAAAATATGGAAAAAAATAATATAAATGAGGTTTCTGTGCCCAATATTAGATGGATAATGCATCTTAAAAATGGAAAAATGGTAGTAGAGAATCATGACCACGGCAGAACATGGAGAAAAATATATAAAGATAATTTTGGAAACATAGAAGCGTTATGCTTCCAATTGATACCTGAAGGCACAAAATATTTTATAAGTCCTAGTCCTTTTGGTGAATATTGGACATTTGAAGATATGGAAACACCTTTTGGTGGTAGTACCAGACATATAGCAAGAAGTATATGCTCTCTTCAAGAAAAAAATATTGAAACAATGCAAACAATATGGAATGTAATAACTATAGATGGAAATAAAAATATTGCAAAATCTAAGATGTATGGGGACGAAATAGGATACAGTACTTTATAAATAAATTAAAAAGGTGAATAAATGGCATTAACCAACAAATCATATACATTCCTAAAAGAAAATGAAAAAGTATACAATATAGATTCTTATAAAGTAGCAAATAAATCTAGTATATTGGTTCAAAATAATGGCAATGTAATTCTTAATAATACTAATCCAAATACCAATACTGATAATTTTTATGGAGACGGTCGTTTAGGTATAACCGAAATACGTTCTAACACAGATGTCCAACCGGCATGCTTCTATTTTGAGAAATACATATCAGATCATAGCATTTATGGTCCCGTTTTGTGGAATATATGGAGTTCATATGGAACTTTTAATCCCGGTGACGAAATAATATTATACAAAAAACATGCTAAATCAGAGGAATATGTTCACGAATGCGGTGACTGGGAAATTTGTACTGTAAAAGAAATAATAAATGATGATGATGGTATTCATTATTCGCTAAGCACAACTCCTAGTATAGATTTTACACCTAATACAGCCAATTCCGGTACACTCATATTGCAATATCAATCATTGGAAATTTTTGATGATATTTATTTTACTCAGCAATATGCAAGGGTATTCAATTATGTCGATTGGTGGGATGGTCTGGGTATCGGTTCACCCCATGGAATTTTATTTATTAAGTCTATGGATGGTATAATTCTAGGTAATAATGCCGAAATAGGTAACAGAAAAGGTAATCCTGGTGCGCACGGATATAGGTATGATGGCACACTATACCGATATGAACTTGGTTGTTCTAAACTGGGTATGTCCAGATATAAAGACGATTCATATATAACAGAAGATGCCAGAGATTCAAGGTCTCCCAGCTTACTCACATCACATAATTATAGAAAAACGCCGGGCATGCCGGGTATTGATGGGATGAGTCATGAACATGATAGCACTTATTCTAATAGAGATGAAGTGTCAGAAGACCTTAATGAAAAGATATATGTGGGTATTGGCGGAACTGTTGGATATGATGATTATACCGGTGCTAGACCTCGTCATCAATACGGTTGTTCTGGTGGAGGAATAGTTATTATACAAACACCAAAAATATTATTTAGGTCAAGCAAATCTAGGATTCATGCTACAACTGTTTGTACTGGTTCAAATAGAATAGATAATTATGGCACAGGTGGAAGCATCCTCATTAAAACTGAGGAAATGGAATTCCTCGAAGAAGGTGTTGTTGCGACAGGAACAGCATGCTCTGAAGAAAGAGATTGGAGGGATTGTAATTTTAGTACATCAAGACTATCTGAAGAAGGACGATTAAATGTTGGTTTGCCTGGACACATACAATTAGAGTGTGATAAGTACATCATTGAAGGAATAGAAAAATCAAAAGATGAATTTTTAGATATAAAAGATTATTATATCTATGATGAATATTTTAATCAATATTTTGTATTAAATGATATAAAAAATGGTATGTCAGATTATCCATTAGGACCAGAAAGGATAGAAGATTTTAGTTATATGTCACCAATATATGAAACAGGAACATATTTTAAGATAGGAACAGCAGGTGTACTTAATGCTGTTATAAATGATTGGTATAATATCGAGGAAATTCTTATGGATGCCACATTGTATGATGAAACAGATATTAGGGTTGTTTTCAGTAACGATATGGGAAGCAATTGGTATTATTTTGATTTTAGTGAAGGGGCTGTGGCAGCAAGCACATCTTTAAGTGATAGTGATATAGCATCAAAATCAAATACAGTAGTGGAATTAAAGGAAATTATTAATGAACCATTGTTAACATCAACAATGCTAAATCCTCAAAGAGGAAATGATAATAGACAAATAGATATAACTTTTGCGTTAAAAACAGATAAAGCTTATAAGACCCCTATTCTAAGAAGTCTTTGGTTTAGATATAATAAAGTACCCATACCTTTGGCTCCTATACCTATCAATCCTTATGATGGAAAAGAATTCGATAATGAATATGTGGATTTTGTATGGCTTCAACCAGAACAAAAATATGGCAGCATTCAAAATAGATTGCAAATTTCTAATGTAGATAATTTTAATACAGCTAAACAAAAATATAATACAGATAACTATATGTATTTGCCTTATAAACCGGCTGTTTATACTAATATGACATCATCCATTAATAATTTTGGACCACCTATCCTGGTGGATAGAACATTGCCTAGTTCATCATATGATGAAAGTGTATCTGCATCTTTATTCAGAGAAGGCGATAATATAAAATATGTTGGTGATGAATATCTTATAAACGGTGTGCCTTTAATAACTCAAGAGAAAACAATAGAAATACCGACTGTCTTAGATTATAGGGAGGTCACAAATAGAAACACGGATAAAGCATTAACTGGTCATATATTATTTCCTCAAGAAATGAATATAGACGATGAAGATTTGACAGGTAATTTTTCTTTGAAATCTATCAATGGCGATTATTTAGAAAGTTCTTTTTATGGCATAACGAAACAAATAAAGCCGGATTCATCATATGAATTTGAGGTAAAAACCGGAAACACTTTATTGTCCAGTGCAAATGATTTCACGATAAGTTATAGATTTAAGATTATAAATGATTATAATGTAGAAAGAGAGTTATTCAGGTTATATACCATAGATACAAATAATTTTTACACTAACATTAAGGGATACAAAGTAGATTTATCTGCGGCTAACAACTATCGATTAAATTATGAATATTATTATGGATTAAAGACAACCGGAACTTATTTGAATTGTTCTTTGATGGAGAAAAATTTAGAAAATGTATTGGTATTAAAATATGACTCAGAAACAGGCATAATAAAAACTTATATTAATGGTGAATATTTATTTGACTCATCATATACAGTAAAAGACAGTGAAACAGATGGGGATTGTAAGTTAATATTTGGAAATAAAAATGCAGCCTCTGTGCTTCCTATAGAGTGGTGTATGTATGGTGAGCAACTGTCCGATGAAGATATAAAAAGTATTTCAAAAATACCTGTCAAAAATATAAGATATGATATAACAAATAATAATTTATATTATCAGGAAGTAATGGACGTAAATCATCTTGAAGACCCAAATAATGAGACTTTAGATAAACCTTTGCCTTTAAACACAGGGTATAGTAATGCCTGGGCAGACACTAGATATACTTATAGGATGAATTTAGCTAATAGAATGTATGCCAATACCGAAAAATCACTTAGATTAGCTACTATATGTAATGATGAAATAATGTATTATGATCAAACACCAAATAACAATTTTATACAAGGTGATACTTTATATAATGTTTCACATTATAGCAGTATAAGTGATTTAGAATTTAAAGAAAATAATTCATATTATAATGATGTTTCGTCTTTAAATGCAAGGGGGTTTAGGGCAAATAAAAAAGTAAATTATTATAATACAAATTTTGATTTGGCTTTTAAGATTATAGATACAGATACAAACTCTAATTGGTATATTGGTTGTTTTTTCAAAACAACAACTGAAATGACTGGGTATGAGGGCGCAATAGCCAATTATTATATAAAGTATATAAATGGAATATATACTTTATATATGTATGATTTCACCACAGCCAACAGCTATAAGAATATAATGGTAAAAACGCTTCCTTATGACCTAAAAGAAGGTCATATATATATATTTAGGGGATATCTAAATGGCGAAAACTGTAGTTTCACTTTACAATCTGAAACAGATATTGAATATATAAATGAATTAGAGATAGATAATACAAACGGAAAAGCATATACTAGAAAAGCTTATGGGTGTGCTGATCAAAGCATATACAATAATGCAAGAGAATACGGTGGGGAATTTCTTAACCCTTATCTTTACGATGTTAGGTCAGCCCAGAAAGGTATGGAACCTATATCACTAATCACATATAATGAAGCAGAACAAACAGAAAAAGATGGATATAATAATTTTACATACAGAGATATTTCGATTCCTGGTGTTAATATACAGAAAATAAACAGGATATATACAAGATATAGCTCATTAAGTCCTGAATGTTCGATAAAATATTTCTTTAAGATAGGAGATAATTGGCGAATTTATGATTTTGAGATAAACGAATGGGTTAATGTTGATAAAGATGATTATGATAAAGCGATGACTTATAATGAAGTATTAAAATTATCTGAATATGAATTTTCGAGAAATAATGGACCAGAGCATGGAAAAGATTTTGTATTAAGATTTATATTATATACAGATAATAAAACACATACACCTGAATTGCAGGAAATATATATAGACTATAATGGACCAATGACAATAGATTCATGGATTGAAGATGGGAGTAATTATACAGGTTTGACATGGTATTATAGCAAAGATTGGAATGTATACGAAGATCCTGATTTCAGTGATGAAAATCAAGGATGGCTAGAAATGGGCACAGGTATGCCTGATAGCACGGTGTTCAAAGAAGGTTTTGGTTCAAAACCATCACAAGGAACAAAAAAATATTTTGGTGGCGTGAGAGTATTATTAAAACCAAAAGGAAAATATTATTGGCGCGCTGCGGCATATAACGGTTTATAAAAAATAAAGGAGAATAGTAATGGAAGAATTAGAGTATAGAAGTAGAATATTTAACATCAATTATTCTTATTCTTTCAATCTCTTCAATAATTTAGAAATAAAAGTCCTGTCTAAGCTGGGCTTTTCCGAAAAATTTGAATTTAATAATGCTTTGAATTCCGTGGGTACCTATAAACCAAAAGATTATTCTTATGTCTTAGGGACGAGTGGGAAATATACATTTTTGAATCTAAATTTATTAGAGAAAAATTATATCTATACATATAATGAAGGTATATTTCCATATACTTCTAGGATAGATGATTTAATGTCTTTATATACTGATTATAATTACCTGTATTCATTATTGGAAAGACAGAGTTACCATAATATGTTTGATAGTAGCATTATATCAAGAAATGAATTATTGCAAGCAAAACTTATACCATGGGGATATAATAAAAAAGAATTTCAATTTAGTATATTTTTCCCTTGGTACAGCACAGATTTTGAAGTTGATGTTCTTAGTGTTACTAATCCGGAGATACTAAATAATGAATTTGAGTTTTTTCCAAAAATAGATTATAGCACAAACATTGATATGGAATTTTTGTCTGTTATTGCTAGGGGTGAGTTAAATTTCCAATGGGTTTATGGTGATGAATCAATAAAATCATTAAATTTTGAATTATATAGAAATGATGATACAGTTTACCCCCTTAATATGGAATTTCGAAAAGTATATAATGTAGAAAGTAAAACAAATTTCGAATACTCTGCTGGCTATGAATCAATAGAATATACAAATATTGAAATGGATTCATATATTTCAGGTGTATATAGACTTCCTTTTGAATTTAATTTCGGTATAAAAGAAGATTATGTATTAAGCATTGAAATGGAGCGAAATAATGAAGTGGTTTATCCTCTTAATATGGAATTTTATCCTATAATAACATCTAATTGGAATACTAACATGGAAGTCATTCGCGTTTATAATGATAATGATTCGATTAATATGGAATTTTCTAGGGTATATCATGATGATTATAGTATAGGACATGAATATTATGTTTCAGTTAATAGTGACGTTAAAACAGACTTAGAATATGTCATATCAACAGTAAATGCCCCACTAAATATAGAATTTTCTAGGGTATATCATGATAATTATGCAATTAACCATGAATATAATGTAAACAATATTAATAAAGATTATCGTATATCTTTAGAAACAAATATAACAAATATTAATAAAGATTATCCACTAAATATAGAATTTTCTAGGGTATATCATGATAATTATATTCTTAATCATGAGTACGATATAACAAATATTGGCAAAGAATATGAATTATCTTTGGAAACATTATTAGCATCGCATTTTGATACCCCATTTAACTTTGAAATGATAAAACCATATGAACTAAATATGAAACATCAAGCATATATAGTGCCAATAGGTTATAAAGATAATTATTTTCAAATTCTTGTGCTGTGTGTTAATGATGCACCATTAAATATAGAAGCAAATGTTTCATCAATAGGAACAACATTTAACACAAATATCGAAACTGGCATTGTAATAAACTCAGATGAAATAACAGAGATTGAATTTGACATAACAGAAATAACAAGCAATTTTAAGGCTGATATTGAATTTAACATATCTGAATTGTATAAAGATTGCTCTTTACCCATTGAGTTTAAAAAGGTGTTCAATGATTCAGAAATAACAAATATAGAAACAGACATATCTATCGTAAAAGATTATGTTATAAATCTTGAAGTTAATACTGACATCAATAAAAATTATGAATTGGTATTGGAATATTTGCAAATAATAACAGAAAATAGAAATATTAATATAGAAGTAGAAACAGTAATTAACATGGATGCGGTTCAAAATATAGAAATAACTGTAGAAAAACTTAATTATGCTTATGGATTAGATATAGAACATTTTGTTTCGGTTAATAAAGATTTTGCCATTGATTTGGAATTATTTGTAAATACTATTTCAAAAGCATTTAATCTCGAATTTAATATACTTGATTTGGTGTATTATTTTATATCGAAAGGACATAACATATTACCTTGGTGGAGTGATGGCACAGGTAATTGGGATTCATCCTTGGAACAAAATTGGAATAAAGATGAAGATGTAGTGAGTACAATAGAAAATTCGTTTATAAATCAATTAAATGACAAAGGAATAACTATACCATCATTAATCAATTTTAGTGACAAGCAAGAAGATAATTGGGGTGTAATTATTCCTGGTGTGCTTGACAAAAACATCGAAATGCATAATAAAGTTTTATATTATGAAAATATAGATGATTCATATACTATACTATTAGGAAAAAGAGAAAAAGGATCAGAAGAGAAAGTAATTTTATCAAAAGGAGAAAATCTAATAATATGGGATGGTGTTGAAGGCACTTTTAATGAACAAATAAGACCTCAATTATCACACCTAGAAAATGTTAGTGTGTATGACCAGAGGGTTGGTAAATGGCAATTAGTGACAGAAGATAATGATTCATCTCTTTTCTTTGAAGAAATGATTAATGATACACTTCAACCTTTGCCTTTTATATTCAATATAAAAGTGCAAGAAGAAGACAAATTTACCATAATGAGATAAATATAAATAAAAATAAAGGGGGTAATATATGGCAAAGCCAATTATATATTTTCAGTCATCAGATGCAGGTAATCTACCAACAGAACAAGAGTCATTAAGATGGAATGAAGAAACTGAAATGGGAACAGTGCTTACAGGAGATGGTAACACAACGGGTATTTTCTTAGGTGCACTAACAAATGCTCAAAGTTCAGGAGAGTTTGATATAATAATAACACACAGTGCCACTGAAGCAATTACAGGTGTTAAATTTTATTTTCAACCTACAACGAATGTTAGAACAGGCGGAACAGGTTTTACTAGCACAGACGATACTGCTGGAGCGCAGGCAGATTTTAATGAAATGAAAAAATGGGGTGATGATTCTTATGCAGGAGAATCTGGTACCAGTGCTATAGATGGCATGTATTTAATATATAAAGATGAAAGCGAATCTCAAATAGACGACCAATTTAGAACGGATTGGATGGATACTTTAGAAAATGCCAGACCTCTAAACAATAAGGGTAGACCTGGCGGAACAGGCACAGAGGATGTTATCAATCCTTTTGATGGTTATTCTGGAGGCGATTATGCTTGGATAAAAACTAGATTATTTGTTCCCGAAAGTTTAGAAGACGCAGGTAAAAGGCAAATAGCATTATATACTAGGATAACTTACACGTTTTAGGATTTCGGTTGAGAACAAATGAAGAGATTAAAGAAGAAAAAAGTAAAATTATTTCTTTTTATGGTCTCAATGTAAATCACAATATAAATTTCTCTGATAAAGTAGATTTTATTTGTGATTATTGTCACAAAAAGAGAAATGTAACTTTCAAAAAATTTAAAATTGATTTTAACAATGGCATAAAAGACAAAAAATGCTATTATTGTAAAAGCAATAGGAGAGATAACACTGAAATAAAAAAATTAAAAACCTTTTTATTACAGCACAATGCTTATAAAATAGATGACACAAAAAGCATTATATATTTTGAGTGTCAGTGTGGGAATAAAGATAAGATAAACCTAAAAAGAGTTGAATTAGGATATATTCCAAAATGCAAATCATGCAACAAAATAGAAGGAATTGAAAAGGCATCTTTATCCAAAAAAGAGCGTCACAAAAATATAAATGAAAATATTTTATTTGAGAACAAAAATATCTTTATGTCAAAAAATAAATTTTATTGTAAAACATGTTCAAATCTCATTAATATAAAAAATAAAAAAATAATTTGTGAAGTATGTTCTTTAAGAGAAAAAATAAATAAAAATAATTTTAATTATGGGATACACGAATTTAATCAAGCAATAAAAAACTTTGCAAAACTTGATCGTGTAAAATTTAATTTGCCTTACGAAGATAGCATAAAAAACTTTATTTGGTTTCATGAGCAAGATACACATATACCAAATGAAAACTTGAATTTTTCATTGAGATTGAAAAAGATGCTTGGTTTTCCTTATATATGTAAAAACACACGTTGTCAAAAAGTCACAGGATCAGATTTAAGCTCTGAATATTGTTCTAAGCAGTGTCATATAGACTACGCCAAAAAGAGAGAAACCACAAAAAATGTAAAAAATATTATAGAGAGTTATGATTGCAAATTACTAACCAAAGGAATTTTTGACTCTCACACAAAAATCACTATCGTGTGCAAATGTAAAAACAAATTCACCAGGACTGCACACACATTAAATAGGTATAAGGGAAATGGCACTGTTCTTTGTTGCAAAACATGTTCAAAGCATCTTAATTTATCTCAAGAAGCAAGATATAAAAATAAACCAACAATTTTATATTATATTACTTTTGGGAACTTTTATAAAATAGGAGTTTGTCTATTAAAACACAAATACAATCCTGAAATAGATATACAGCACAGATTTTCTGGCAAAGAATACATGGAATATAAAATAGAAATTGTAAATTTTGAGATATTTCAAAATGGTTTAAATGCATATCACAAGGAACAGGAAATATTACTTGAAAATAACGACAAACTTCTTATAAATAATAACATAGATTTAGGTATTTCGGGGAAAACAGAAATATTCAAGGAGAACATTAAATGGCAGAAGTAATATTAACATCATCACTCATTAGTTATGATGATGAAAGCAATAATACAATTTTCGACAAAGATGGTACCGCAACCCTAAAAGGTGAGGATTTTGGTGATTTGGAAACAGGTATTGATTCAGAACCTATTTTTTATTATATTAGGCACAATGGAACAGAACCAATATACGATGTTGGCATATATCTTAAGACTGTTGGAATAAATTGGGGAGGTTATGTTGCTGCTGCAGAGGATGCTTCATTTCCATATAATCCAAATTTTTTCAGGTCTGGTGGTGTAGATGAAAATAATATACCACAAACATCGACCAATGATTATGAATTTATGAGAACTTCTGCTCTCAATAATCCGGAAATGGGCGTGAGAATTCATTTGGATAGAAGCAACGACGCAGTAAAAACAAACGGATTAGGATATGATAATTATGGGTTGAGTTTTTCTCCTGTGACTCTATCAAAAACATCAATGGATTATAGCAAAACTTCAAATGATCAAATAGATGGGCTAATATATCCTGAACCCCTCGACGATAGTCAATTAGGATTAGTTGGGGACGAGGCAAGAATAGGTGTGAGCATAAAATTACCTGAAGAAACAGAAGGGTCTGGACATATTCAGTTCGGCGTGGCTGTTAAATATAGGTATACTCAGTGAGTTTTAGAATATGATTTTTAATTATACCATATATGGCTCCATTACAAATGAAGACGACTCATCTTTATCTTCCGATGTCTATCTTGACGGTACGTACTATGATAATACTCTATCTACTTTTGTGACAAAATCTTATATTGTATTGAGCACTGAATCGAATTATCAAATAAATCTTGGTGACAGAGATATGTTAGGCATACAAGGAAAAATAACTGACAAAGATTTAGTTTTGATAGAGGTATATGGTGATGAAGAAAAAACAAATAAAATATATTCAGATTATATTTTATTAAATTATGCAGATAATATCCTAGAAAATAACATTACTTTAGGATATACAGAAAATAATGACGAAGCTAATCTTGATGTTCATGAGAATTTGATAAAAGTTGCAGTTCAAAATATAGAAGAAAAGTCAGAAAATTTATTTAATTATTATGTAGTAAAAAATGAAGATACAAATGAGGTAATAAGAACGTCAAATGAGTCTTTTGATTTTGTGCCAACAAAATCAGGTTCTTATGGTATTCATCAGACATCATTAAATAAAAATGGAACTCTGAGCACAAATTCATATGTTTATAATGCAATAGTAAGTAGCACAAACATAACAAGAAGTACAAAGTGTAAAAGCATAAATGATACCATAAAAATAATGATTTTGGGTGTGTCTGATGATGAAACACCTGACATTATTGTTTACAGAGATGACGAAGAAATAACTTCTGGGACAATGGCAGATGAAGGAAAAAATTTATTTAGCTGGAACTATACTTTTTCTGAAGATGGGTATTATTGTTTTAGAGTTTCTCTAGGCTCTGAAGTTTTTATTATAGATTATAAGGTTAATCAAAGTGCATTGAAATTCTATTTTAGTGAAGAGTCTTTGGAAGAAAATTTATCTTTAAGTTTTGATTATTATTATATAAATGATACAGGAACATTATTGGGAACACACGATTTAGTCTCAATTTCAAAGGGGTTATATGGCAGTCCTTTATTAGATGTTTCTTATGGTGATTATCTTGTTGTAATAAATGATGAAGAATATGTTGTTTCATTTGAAGAATGTGTTATTATTCAAGATGAAGGAACAGGAACAGCAGGAAGTTCAAATACTGAAGAAATTTATTGGATATTTCCTGATATGATAGGAAATTAAGGAGGTATAAATGGTAGGATTATTTATTCAAGATGAAGAGGGCATAGCTCAGATAATAACACAGAGATATGGATGCAGTTTTAAGACAAACATATATGATATTAATAATGATATATATGTAGAGGAGGGTATTGCTTCTTCAGAGGTAATAGAACCTGTCGATTCTTTTTCTACAAATACATCAAATAACCAAAATCAAGGGGATACTGATATAGTTTTAGATGATGTCACAGGTCTTGTGGTATCTGACAGATTAAAGATAGGATCATATATATATTATATAAAAAATATAGTTAATAACACAATAACAATAACGGAATTATTGGAAACATTATCTGCAGGAACAGAAGTATCAAGGGTTGGTAATTTAGGTATATACAATTTTAGATATACATTTTCTGAATTAGGCACATACACCTTAATAGCAAAAGATACGGTATATGGCCTGAATACCTCTCAGATAATAAAAGTACAGCCAAAAAGCATAGAGACAATGGTTAGAGATATTAAAAATCTTGAATATGCAATTTTGGGGTCATAGAAAAAATATAAATAGTTTAATAGAGTAAATTCTATTAAAGCAAAATTAGTGAATAAGTATTCACGGGAGATATAAAATGGCAATTACAAGAGTAACGGGTTCAAAATGGTTAAAAGACCTATCAGTAACTGAAGCTAAACTAGCGGATGATGCGGTTACAAGGGTTAAGATAGTTGATAGTGCTGTAGATGGCACTAAAATAGACACTACATCTGATGTAACAATAAACACATTAGTCGTAGGTGATGCAGCAGACGCAAATGTTTCTGTTGATAATGATGGTCAAATTACGGCAACTACTGATGGTAAATTATCTGTTGTTGGTTTAACATCTGGAACAGAAGTATTAAGTGTAGATGGTACAAGTGGTGCCATCGTGACTTCAAACAATGTTACTGTTAATGGTGACTTAACAGTAAACGGTACAACTACAACTGTTAATTCTGAAACACTAGATGTTGAAGATAAAAATATTACAGTTGGTAAAGGTGGCACAGTTGCTACTGCAGACGGTTCTGGTCTTACTGTTGATATCACAGATGGTACAGCTGGTTCATTAATCTATAAAGCTTCAAGTTCAACTAAATGGGCTGCAGGTGATACTGGCGCTGAGATTAATCTTATCGGTGAAACAGGCACAGCTACAATCTTTGATAAAACTTATGATTTAGTTGGTGATGATATTCAAGGTAAGTCAGATATTGAGGCAGCATTAAGAGAGCTCGATTCGCTAGCTGGTGCAGTAAACACTACATTCTACGGTGATAATTCATCATCAGAAGTATCTGCTGATGGCTTAACTATTACAATTGGTGATATAGAGGCTAGTGATACAGCTGTTCTTGGAGTATATGCTTCAGGTATTAGACTTTCTTTAGGTACTGATAATGACTATACTGTTGATGCTTCAGGTGTTATAACACTTGCAGAGGCACTAGATGGTAATATTGTTGTAGATTACAAACAAGCATAATTAAATGACTAGGATTAATGTCCTAGTCATTTCTAATATAAAGGATAAATATGTCAATAAATTATAAAAATTTATTTGGTTTAGATGATTTGAGCTTAGAATCAATAATAAAATACAATAAAAATTCGAGGAAATTGATAGAATATAATAAAAAAGAAATAAATACACTTATAAAAGAAATTAATATGGAATTAAAAGAATTATATAAAAGATATCCTCATATTAATATAATTAGAAAAAACCTAAAAAGAAAAAATAAAAAATATGTTATATCAAAAAATTACTCAATAGGAAACCTTGTTTCATTTGGAGCAAACATAGATGATAAACCAAATAGTTTTGAATTAATTCTAATGCCTTATAAAGATATCAAAAATAAATTAGCAAAAATTAGGTTTAGGTATTATCCGCGCAATAAAAGAATGAAGGCGAATTTTTCGAGACTTTCTGTTGCATTAAAATCCTCTAAAGTTGAGCACAAAAAAGAAATAATAACAATCAATAACAAAAAATACATTGAATTTTCTGTCCTTAATGAGCAACATAATTCTAAATTTTGGTACACTGTAAAACTATGGGCAAAAAATTAGTATAAATAATACAAAAAAGATGAAGGGGTTTAAATGAATAAAATATTTTTAGATATAGATTTCTATTGTACCCTTCATTTGTTAAAGAATTCAGTACCTTTGACGGATCAAAATGCCAGTGTAAAAATAATGAGAAATTCAGATAAATTATTTTTGCAAAGTGACTTCTCATTTACATCAACGGAATTTTATTTTGATATGGAAGAGATAACAAATGGTTTATATCAATGGAAGCTTTCTGTTTCAACCATAGAAGATATGAAAAAGCCAAATAGTTATACAATTTTTTATAAAGTAACAATAAATAATATTGATTATTTTCAAAGCGAGCAATTATACACAGAATATAAAAATCGCTCAAGATTAGTTTAGGAGATAATATATGGCAAGGACAAAAATAAAAGAAAGTCAGGTTTTGGATAGTGATTTTGCCTCAGAAGATGAGATGTCTGAATATGTGGCAGAAAAGATAACAGACCATAAAAATAGTACAATACATGTTCCTGAAGCATTGTCCCCTGATAATGACAATCAATACTTAAAATTTGACGGAACAAATTATATTTGGTCAGATGCTGTAGCCGGCACATCAATAATACCGACCCCAGACCCAGATGAAGATGACCAAAAAATCCTTAGATATGATGGAGAAAGTGATTCTGTTCAATGGATTAACCAGGCAGATATTCAAACCATTGCATTGCCTTACTACTATGATGAAGATAGAGAAAAATATCTCGATAATCAAATAGTAAGGGTTATGTTCTCAAGAAGTGGTTCAAATAAAAGTAATACATATATGAGATATGCAGACGGTATATCATCTTCCAAATTTCCATACGAGTTAAGGGCTGGCGAAGATTGTTGTCTGGTATCATTTGAGTACAGCACTACGGATAAAAATAAAGGGACTGTTATCGAAGTGAGAGATGAAAATGATAATAGAAATGCCTTGGCTTCATTAAACCTCGGATCAACAGCCGTTAATTATGCTTATAACGAAAATCTAAATATAGATTTTAATGCTGGGGTGGCAATAAGCTCATATATATTAGATACAGCACTGAATAATGCAGTATTTGTATTGGGTTTTAGGAAGATTTATTATCCAGAATGATGAATTGTAATCTATTAACTTGTTTAAGTCATAGAAATACAAAAGGCACGGAACCTGATTTACTGATGTGCGAAAAATGCTGTTATGGAAAGAAAACAAATAAAATTCAAGATAAAACATATTCCATAATTAGAGAAAAATTTGTTAAAAATTTTTGGAAAAATATAAATAAAATAAAAAGGTAATAAATATGAACATTAATAATGTAACTGATGATGATATATTTTTTGATAATTTGGGATTTACATTAAAAGCATTAGAATCCAAAAATTTAAGAGATATATCTGATTTTTATAGTTTGAGTAATTATTTGGATGAATTGGTGCAGCCTATGTTAGATGGTTTCGTCACCTTCTCAGATGATAATTCAACTTTCACAACAATAGCAAGCATATCATCATTCTTGAATACCGGAATAACAAAGATTGATATAACACAATCAGAAGATAATGAAGCACTTGATGTAACAATAGTCAATGATATAAACACTTACACAAGCAATGATTATTATTATTTTCAAAAAAGTGTAGATTTATTACCAAACCAGCAATATGTAATAGAATTTAAGGGCTATCTTAATGAAGCAATAATAGATTTGAAATCTGGCAATATAACAGCTGATCTAAATCTAATGGGGGATATCGAATTAAAAGATTATACACACTTCGAATTCTCTATTGATTATAAATTAAAAGATCCTGTTCTAACAATAAAATGTTCAAAGATCAGTTCATTCGGTATTTTTATAGAAGGAATATACGTTGATGACATAAAATCAAAAAGTCAATACCTAGAAGAATTGAATGCTGTTGAGCCAGAGATAGATGTACCAATAACAGAAGACGAAAAAAGATTGCAATTTAGTGTAGATTTCCAAACAGATATAGATGACGAAGTATTTATTGATAGTATTAATAATGATTTTGGCAAAATAATAAATGTTCCTTTATACACAAATAAAACTTTCTTAGACGAAAAAACATATATAAACTTTGGAGAAATACAAAATATTAATATAGATAAAGATTATACATTTAGTGTGTGGTTTAAGCCACTTTCTCATAACAATAATATTTTATTATTTAATAAAAATGAATATAAATTAGAAATACGTAATAATGCACTTTATTTCAAAGGTCACAATAGCAGAGCGTTCAAAATAACTGATATAGAAGATACCGAATTAGATAAATTTCATAATATAACTATAGTCTTTTCTAATAAAAAGTGGACAATTTTTTATGATGGATTGTTTATTTTTAATACACATATAAAACCGAGGGCTTTTAGATCATCTGATTTGATGATTGGAACTAAAAAGGTTCCTTTATCTAATATAGCATTGGGAAAATATAAAATATATAATTTTGCTTTTAGTGAAAGTATGGTAAGGTATCTAATAAATACACAAAATCCGGATATAACAGATAATATAGAAAATAATTTTGAAAATGGGATTAGATATAATTACTATGATGCGAGTTCTATCAGCTCAGCTCCAAATAATAATTATAATTTTACTATATTAGAGAAAAAATACTGTAATCAAAAATACCTAAATAAAATAGTAGCTCAAGATGTTATAGATTTAGATTCAAATATATCTGCCGAGAATATAATAATTCATGAAGGGTATATATATTTAGATTATATAGGATTATATACATTTGAGCTAACATCAAATGGGTCTGCCGAATTGATTATGGATGATGAATCAATAATAAGTGTATTTAATATGTCAGGTGATTATTCTGCATCAAACACAAATACAAATGTGAAATTTTTATCTCAAGGATACCATAAATTTAAAATGAGATATTATGGAAAACAAGAAAAAATTGAATTAAAAATGGCAAGTCCTGATGCAACCCTGAATAATGTTGCATCAGATAAATTATTCAGAAAAATAATATCACAAGGCATAGGTCTATTTGGTATGACTAACGCGGTGCCTTATGGCTGTTCATTTGATGAAGAATTTGATGACATAAAAGCAGAATTAATAAGCACAGATGACTATGATTATTATAATATTAAAAATCTAAAAACGTTAAGGTTCAAGGATATGAATAATTTTAATCATCAACATATTTTTACTTTTAATTATTGGATAGAGACATCAGCTGGCTATAATTATATTTTTAGTATAGGCAATAAAAATTATACCGATTATTTATCTGGGTACAGTTATAGAACAAATATGAGAAATGCTTATGAATCTGTTAGAATAACAACAAATAATATTGATTTGAATAAATGGACAATGATTACAGTTACTGGCAATGGAACTACTTTAACTTATTATAAAAATGGCGTTGAGGTTGGAACAACTACACAAAAAAATAATTCTTATTATGAATATGACAATATGTTTGTAAATTTTGGTACCGTATCTTCTGGAACACCATTGGGTTATGTTAGATATACAAATTTTAAAATATCTGAGTGGTTTTATGATGAGGTTTTATACTCAAAAACAGAATTATTATCAATATATAAACAAGGAGGAGAAAAATATGGGGTTTAGAAAACAATTTGTTCAATTGGATGGTACACCAAAAACTTATAATACATCGAGACAAGGTGAAACATATCTATATATTACTGGTGCAGGAGATGATCTCATAAATGGGATAAGAGGAGAGGGGGACCCGTTTAGAGTTAATGGTCCAGGAGAGTTATTGGTTGGTTTTATTGATGACATATACCTTAAAGATGGGGTATTATTTTGGAGAAATGCGACAGAAGGTGATGCGGCAACTGTTGAGATAATTTTACCAGCAAATACATTATTTCCTAACCCAACACATACAGGTAATTATGATGTTGTTAATGGCAATTTGGTTGAAAATACATCAGGGACAGGACAATATATGATGTATGATTTTGACATCGTAATGAATAGATTCATTAATAGATTTGAAATTACAGGCACAAATGATTATGGCTTAACAATAGAATCAAGTGATACGGCATTTATTCCAAAACAATTACGAATGAAAATAAAATTGACGAGTACATCTGATAATCATGATGCTGTTATTCGTTTTGTGACAGAGATATATAGGGAGGTAACTGCGTAATGGGTATATATAGTAATTATATTGAGATTGATAGTGAACTAATAAATTTAAGTAAAATATCAAAAATAAAAAAGATAAAGATTAATGATAATATATATGGTGTGGTTTTAGAGGAGCACGGAATAATAATAAAAATTCTTAAATATTCTAGTGCTGAAAGTGCGGAAGAGTTTTATACATTCTTAAAAAATAAATTAGTGCAAGCAGAAGGGGATAATATTATCGTTTACAATACACAAATTAAAGAAGTTGTGGAAAATTTAGGCACTAGGATAATGAGGTAATAACAATGAAAAAAGAAAAGGTATGTGAGATGTGTAAGCACTATAAAAAGAAAAATGTATCTGTTGGAATATGCGTTATATTCCATTCATTTAAGAAAAAAAATAATACCTGTGAAAAATTTGAAAGCAACATATTGGATGATAAAATCGATAAAAAATATAAGAAAATAATTATAAAAGATGGTAAGAAAATATTTATTTAATATATCGGGATTTCCCGATATATTATTTATTACTATGCTTTCTTAATAGCGTAAGTAATAACATCACCAATTTCTAGTGGGAAGTGTAAAGTTATTTCAGTAGTGCTTGACTCTGAATAATCTCCTGTATCACCCGCATTATTAGCATCTGCAACAGCATCTGAAACAATCAATTGACCATTTACGAATACATCCATTGCATCTTTATCTGTATTAAGATAAGTTTTACTTTGTGGTAAAGCATGTGCAGCCTCTTCTGCTACATTAGCAGTAAGAATTTCGATTACTTTATCAGCACTTGCAGAAGCAGCAGCCTCTTCATTAGCTTTCATTTGTGCATCGATTTTCTCGAATACAGTATAGTAATCATCGCCATCTTCAAAGTATGAATCAGCATTATCAGTTTTGAATGTAGTAGTGAATGTAGCACTATCAATACCCGAAACAACAGAAACATTATCTCCAAGATTTTTATCATCAACACCTACAGCTGCGATTTTGTTGATAGTTGCAGTAATATCTTCATTTGCAACAAAGTTATAAGTTGGAGTAGTACCATCATTAAGTACACCATCTACCCATTCTAAGCTACCTACTTCAAATGCACCAACTTGATCAGCAAATCCAGCATTAACCATTGCGAAACCTTCATCAGCATTTGCTAATGTTTGTCTACTTGGTAATATTGCTTCAAAGTCTACAGTACCAGACATTGTTGCTGCAGTATATGTACCGTCAACATCCGTAAAGAATTTTAGTTGAACTTTGTCATTTCCGTCATTATATGCAACTGCAAATATTTGATTTTCATTGTCATCAACTAAAGGCATATTAGTTGCTTTATCTCTAATAGCAACAAATGCTTTTGTTCCTGGTGCCGGAGTTGCTGCATCTGTTACAACATATCCTATATCTTCAGTGTCAGCAGTATTCGCTACACCCGCAACCGCATTTAAGTCTGTTACAACATTATCTGCATCTGTAACAGAGCCAGTATATTGTACAGGTTGTAAGATTAACTTGTTAGAAGCACCTGCTGCCTCTGATAGAGTAACTGCTGGTTTATCTGACCATAGACTTTCTCCTGTGATATCAAGAATCATTGAACGAATAAAATTCAAATCTTCTTCTAAATATGCAGCACCTGTGACTAATGTATTTCTTTCCGCATTATCAGTACCTAAATCAGTATCTGTTTGCGCAACTGAGGCTTTTATTTGTCTACCTTGACTAATAAGTGATTTAATTGCCATTATATTTCTCCTTTCCGCTTAAAAAAGCGAGTTTTTTATTTTTCCGGATATGTAAAGAGTAAATTTACAAAATTTACAATCCTTATCTTTATTTATAAACCAAGTTTTTCTTATCTAATTTATATCTATATAATTTATCCTCTTTTAATTCTTCATCCCTTTGAACCTCAAACCCCAACTCTTTCATGGTGTCCTTATAAGTGTAATTACTAATAATATATTTAGTCATCTCTTTGAATAACTCTGATTGTTGTATTTCATCCTTGTTATCTAATTTCTTAATCGTAACCTCGACAAAATTAATAACCTCTTTTCTAAGAATCATCAAATATGCCCTATATAACATATAATTCCTCTTTAACCTCTTATAAAAATTTTCAGTGTTCCTAAGTATCGCTTTTTGTTCCTCGGTGATAAAATCCCACTCTTCAGGAGATTTATCAAGGTATTTATATATAGTGTCTATATTCTGAGAACTCAAAAAAGAATCTTCTATGTCTATCATAAAATTATTTATTATATTTTTCTCACCTTCACCTCTTATTATTGCCTCAATGCCTTTGTCATCTTCTCTCCTTGTTTCAGTTAACATATTCATTATTTCATCACTCTCTATTTGAAGGCCATCTCTAAGTCTTTCGTACCTATATTTTAACTCTTGTGGTGAAAAACTTCTCATTTATTCTCCCTCCGGAAATATGTCAGCATACATAATAGGCTCATATTTTTTAAGATGCTCTTTACAATATTTTGTTCCGGGCACTATGCTATTATCACAAGGAAACTTCTTTTTACCTCCGGGTCTTTTTAGGGCACATTTGCCAGCATCCACTCTTGCTTGAACATCAGGACTATATTTTCCTTTATTTTCTTTTAGTCTATCCAAAATATCTATACTCGTTAAAGCATCTTCAACATCTCTATCAAGTCGTATAAACAATTTTTCAAGTGCTTTTAGCACACATAATTCTTCTTTTAGTCTTATTAAAGAGACATCACATTGTCTATACACAGAGTATATTTCTTTTGCAAATTTAGGACCCTCTTTTGCAATATCAAATTTTTTCATTGAAGTTTCTTTGTCTTTGAAACTCTTCAGTTTTTCTTGTTTTTGTAGATACTTTGCCTCAATAACATTTTTATAATAGTTTTTAAGTTTTGATAATCCTTTTATCTCCCCTTCTTTCATTAATCTATCAACATAACTTTGATTTTTGTGTAAATTAAATGATAAAATCTGTTTTTTAATTAAATGCTCATAATCTTCTTTAGTTATTTCGTTGTTTTCCATATCTAATCCTTTTTATAAATATTTATATAATTTATAAATACGAGGTTTAATATGGCTAGATTAACAAAATTAAGAGCTAGACAAACAAGAGCAGGTGATAGTTATACAGCCGATGACTCTAATCTTGCCACTGATGGTGAAGTTGAAGCAAGGGTTAGAAAACATAGTACCATATTTCATGGTGTAAGGGATGATGATACAACTTTTTCGTTTGATAGTGAAGGCAATTTATCAAACATAACTGTGTATGCTTCAGAGACATCAGATAAACTGAAGTCTGTTGATTTTACTTTTGATGCAAACGGAAATTTATCGTCAATGATAAATGAAATCTTTGATTTGGAATTAAATTCATATGTAAAAAAACAAAAAGATTTAAGCTATAACACCAATGGCAATATTGAAAGTATATCAAACACGATTTTATAGTAAAACGAGGTAAAAATGGAAAATATAGAACACACAGCGGATGAATTAAGAGTAGAGTTAAACAGCAAAACAGAATTAGAATTAGAAGAAATAAAGAGTGGTTTTTATAAAGGAATCAAAATATCCCCATTAGAGGGAGATAGGTATATACTACTTGAAAGTTTTAAGTATAAAGATATTACAATACCCAAAGGATATAAGACAAATGGAGCAAATATACCGAGAATTTTTTGGAGTATTTGGCCACCAAATAGAAGTAATTATATGCCAGCAGTGATAGTTCATGATTATCTTTGTGATATGGAAGAGTATAAAAAAGCTGATGAGTATTTCTTAGAAATACTTTTATACTTAAATGTATCAAAAATAACTACATTTTTATTTTATAATTTTGTAAAATATTACCATAGACTAAAATATGGTGTTAGTAATGGTTAAAAAATGAGGAATGAAGGAATTTTGATTATCAGGATAGAATATTTAATACAGAAACGAAAGAGCATGTTGATAATGTCTCAGCAATGACAGTGCATATTACAAGGTTCTTTGATTTTACTGAAGAGGAATTGTATTTTATCAAAACAATGACGGTATTTACCTGAGGAGGAATGGCCTGACATTGAAATTTTTGAGATTATTGAAGATTTGATGGATAGGCTTTAAATTTTCAAAAATTAATCTTATTTTAAGCATTGCTATGGTATAATTATACCATATTAAAGAAAAGGCTTAACAATGACATATCAAGAAATCACAGAGCATATAAAATCTTTACAAAAAGACCTGGAGTTAGCAATTTTAAGTAATTCTCAGAAAGAGATTAATTATTTTGAAATAGAGTTGATGGCTGCTGAAGACTATTTGGATAGAATGATAGATAGAGGAAGAATATAAATGTCTAAAAATGCAAAAGTAAGCAATGTATATGGTACATATTTAGGCGAAGAAGGCATTGAACATCCAGTTCTGATAAAAGGTGAAGATTATAAAATTTATAATGAAGCTGATCTGGAAGAATTGATTCAGAATAAACCAATAAACGGTATATGGGGTGGAGTTCAAGCAATAACGAATACGGGTTTTGCCGGTGCTTCAAAAGAGCATTTTCACTTTTTTCTGAAGGATTAAGAATGAGAATTTTACTAGCAATAGGAATGTTTATGTTAGTATTTGCTAACGTTGGCGGAATAGGTTACGTCTTATATCTATGGGGCGGAACTGGAATGGCTTTTGGTTTGGCGGCATGGACAGCATTCAAATTCTGGGTATTGTGGAGTTTTGTAGGAGCAGCAATTTTCATTGCTGGTATATGGAGAGAAGCGCGTATCAGATAGTTTTTGTATAAAATTCTATCGAGGCTTAATGAACTGTCTCATATCAATGCCTATGCAGTGGATTCTGGAAAATCAGAATTGCTGGTGACCATTTAAAGAAAGTAATAGCGATAGAGAAATCGGTTAAGGCAACCAAAGAATAAAAGGAACGAAAGATGAAATACAAAAATAAAGCTTGTAAAAGCAAGAAAACACATTTGGATAGTATTACACCAGGCACAGATGATTGTGTAAGTCAGGCGAAAAAAAATTAATAAAATCAATAAAAACAAGGAAAGAAATAATGAAAATGATTAAATACCCAAGCACAGAACAATTTCGTTCAGTTATTAAACAAGTTACAGAGCAAGCACAATTTGTTTCTTATAATGAAGAAACTAAAGAAGTCCTATGGAATAAAGATGCTGAATTGCCAACATTAATGTTTCATGGAACTACGAAAATACATGGTACACAAGGTGCCGTAGTTGCAGATTCTTACGGAAATGTTCACTATCAATCAAGAAAAAATATTGTTACCCCAGAAAAAGATAATGCGGGCTTTGCGTTCTTCTGTTCACAAAGACAAGAAGTATTTGATGAGTATTTTCAGAAAATCAGGTTAGAATTTGATGATTTGACAGAAGATGCAAGTATTACTATTTATGGCGAGTTTTTTGGGGGTAATATTCAGAAAGGTGTTATGGTTAATGGAATGTCCAAATCATTTGCTATTTTTGGTGTTAAAATCTCTCCAAATGACGAAGAAAAGCCAGCATTTTGGGTATCGCACAAATATTTAGAATCAGTTCCTGAAAGTAATGTTTACAATATTGAAGATTTTCAAACATGGGATATTGAAATTGATTTTAATGACAAAGTAAAACTAGCAGAAGCACAAAATGAAATGATTAAATTAACAACATTAGTTGGTGATGAATGTCCTGTAGGTAAAGTTCTTAATCCAGATTCTGAAATAAAAACGGGGGAAGGAATTGTATGGGTACACCATGAAAATGGTGAAAGACTTATTTTCAAAACTAAAGATGAACGCCATTCAAAATCTAAAGTAAAAGTACCTAAAGTAGTTGATGTTGAAATGGAAAAAACAAAAAAAGAATTCGTTGAAAAATATGCTTGTACAGAGTCAAGATTGAATCAAATGTGGACAGAAATTGTGCATAGTGTACATAATGGCAATGAAGATTTAATGGAAATGAAAGATATGGGTCAATATCTAAGATTAGTGCATCAAGATGTTATTAAGGAAAATTCTGAAGAAATGTCTCAAATGGGCTTGGAACCCAAATCAGTGAATGGTATTATTTCTCAAGTGGCAAGAGAGTTTTTTATGTCAAAATTACAAGAAATATAGTGAAAATAAATGAATTAACTGAAAAATGCGAAGCATAATAGTAAAGGATTAAAAATGGCTAAATTCCAAATATATTATGCTGATGAGTGTAATAAAATGAGAACAGAAGTAATTCAGAAAATTCTCGAAGAAGAATGTAAATCTTTTGAAATTATCAATGATGCCAAGAAAGTTTATCTTAGCACAAAAGGAACATCAAGAATTGCTATTTTTCATTTAGATGGGTACATTGGTTATCATTATAGAGATTTGGTTGATTATCTAAACAAACAAGGATTAATGTTATGTTAATTTTCATTTACGGAACTCTAAAAAATGAGTGTATCAATAATGGCATTCTAAAAAAATTGTCAGCGCAATTTCTATTCCCTGCGGAAACAATTCAGAAATATCCAATGTATCTATCCAAAGATATGATGGAATATTTTCCTTATCTTGAAAATCAGCCAGGTATAGGGAATATAATTCAGGGAGAAGTCTGGGATTTACCTCATCAGAATCTTGAAGAACTCGATTATTTTGAAGGTGTGCCAGACTTATACATTAAAGGTAAAATAAAAGTAGAATTTGAAAAAAATATTTATGATTGTGTTTGTTATTTTAAGAGTCATGACACTGATGATGTTAGTCTGAAACATATGGATTTAATAGATAATTGGGAAGATTAGTATTTAAGTTACTTTTAATGTATCTCATGTTATAATATATAAAAAGGATATAAAATGTTAGTACAAGATTTAATTGAACTGTTAAAAGAGTTACCACAAGATTTAGAAGTTCTTGTGAGCAGAGATGATGAAGGGAACTTCTATAGGAGATTACACAAAAAGTTAGTTTCAGAGGAACTGTTTGCTGAAGACCTAGAATTGATATCTTCTGATGATTATGAAGAATTTGAAGACGAATTACACCCTTTTGTTGTTATAGGATAAATTATGAGTTATTTTTGCAACACTGATAAAGAAGCATCAGAATTAAATACTAAAGAGTTATTTAAAATTAAAGTATGTAATGGATGGGACAATTTATCATATATCAGTTATAAAGTATTAAATAAAGAACACAAACACTTACCATTTTTTAACAAAATTAATAAAAGATTTATGCCAAAAGATTGTGGGACTATTATTAGATGGTTATATCGTGGGTTAACACTTGAACAAGCAATCAAAAAGGTAAATAATTCAATAAAAGTTAGAACATATTGCATTACAAAAGCATTAGAAAAAAGATGAGAATAGATAAAATTAATAAAGAACTAAACAAATAAATGCCATCCACTAAAAATATTCCGTTTTGTCTGAAATTTTTTATTTAACGGTGTGTATTTAGACTCACGAAATTACATACACATATAAATTAATTTTACTTTAAGATTATTATATTATAATAATAGTAATAAAAGGATAGAAAGATGAAAAAATTTACAAAATCAGCTTTAGTGGTATTAGCACTAACAACAACAGCAACCTTAATAAGTGGTTGTGAAGAACCATCAACTCAAGCTCCTAAAGCAACTGGAGCTTATGCAAGTGCAGATATTGAAGTTTATTGTGATAAAAATACAAATGTAGAATATTTAGTGAATACTAAATATCGTTCAGGCGGAATAACAGTTAGATATAATCTTGATGGTAGCATTAAAAGTTGTAAATAATGGATATTTTATTATTTTATATAATTATCATGTTTATATTATCATTTTTGCATAATTGGATAAAAGTATCAATATTTATGTGGGGAGCGGGTTTAAAAGGCTCTAGCTTTAAGAGAACTTTTGCTTATATGATTGGAAAATCAGAATTAAAAGACCTCAAGGATTAATGATGAAATTAATTTACGGCTCACAAGCTATGAAATACTGGTTTAGTGACTCTAAAAATCCTAAGGATATTGATGTTATATGTGATAATGAAGATATTCCTAAAAATATCAACGAAAAGGGACTATCTATAGAATTTTATTATAGTCCTGGTTTTAGATATATTTTTGAGCATAATCAAGATAAAACTTATGTTGACCCTGATTTTCTATATACAATAAAAGTTTCTCACGCTGCTTGGGATATTAAATGGGAAAAGACTATGAAAGACATTGAATTTATGAAATCCAAAAGATGTAAATTAAATTTAGAACTTTATCATATTCTATGTTCTGATTGGGAAAAACTACATGGGAAGAAAAAAGTCAAGATGAATGTTCAGAATGAGGATTTTTTCAAAGAGAATATCAAAAGAAAATATGATCATGATTGGTTGCATGAACGGTTTGCATTTAACGAGAGGCCTATGAATGAAAGAATTAGAAAAGATTTGAATTCTCCTTATTGTTCTGAAGAACTTTGGAATGAACTAAGTTATAAAGAAAAGATACAAGCAGCGTTAGAAGAACTTTTTGTATTAACTGCCGAGAGGTATATATTTGTTGATAAACCTCTACCATTAAGGCATGCTAGGATGAAGATGCTAAAACAAATGATAACGAGCACAACATCAGGATGGTTTAACCGATTTTTGATAGAACACTTTGATTCACTTAGAGTTTTGAATGAAAGATATTTTATTGAAAAAATATCTTATATAAAGGAAATTAAATGACTTATGTGCAAATGCTAATAGGAGGCAAAACCGTTAATATAGAATGTGAAACTATTGACGAAGCAAACGAGATTTTTGTTTCACTTAAAAATTTTGCTAAAAATCTTGACGGTATTAGAATAGTTAAACCGAAAAAAGAAAATAAAGAAAAAATTAAGATAGATTGGCCACAGTATTTAATCCCAAAAGATTCTAAATCAGAAGAAAATTTTGTTTATAACCTAGGAAAAATGGAATTTCTTGGTGATTTAGCTGATAATGAAATGAGATATGGTATGCCTAGTGATAGAGGTAGTTGGGAAATGGTTATTAGATATTCTAATGGCATTTTTACTTCATATATACCATATATGAAACACTTACATAATAAAGAATGGGTACGATATGATAAAGAGCAATAAAGTGTTATTGCAAGAAATAGAAGAAAATGTTTCTGAATTTCAGAAACATAAAAACTAAGACGAAATCCAATGTCTCATTTTTGGATGATTTTTATATGAAATTAGGGTATATGATGAGTTAATTTATTTTTAAGATTATTATGTTATAATTATAGTAGGAAAAAATTAAGGAATGAAGATGACAGTTAAAAATTTGCAAGAATTGCTAGGAAAGTTGCCTCAGGATTTAGAAGTTCTTGTTGGTTCAGATGATGAGGGTAACTCTTTTAGGAGAGTGCCAAAAGGTTGGGTATCAAAAGAATTATTTTCTGAAGATTTAGATTTAATACAACCGGATGATTATGATGATTTTGAAGATGATGAATTATACCCTTTTGTGGTTATAGGATAAGGAGTGAAGATGACAAAAGATGAGAAAAGAAAACTAATTAAAGAAGTTGTGCCAAATATGGTTATTGAAAGTGTCAAAGATAATAAGTGGTTTTGTGAACAAGATGTAGATTATATTGAGAATTTTGATGGAGATGCTTTTCAAGATGCAATAAGAGGCAGATTTACTAATGGGAAATATACCATATCTTGTGAAGAAGATTTTGGTGGTTATGAAGGAGCAGGAGAAAAAACTTGGGTTGTTTATTCTTTAAAAGATAATGAGACAGATGAAGTTATTTATTTCAAACTAAATGGATGGTATGACTCTTGGAATGGCACGGAATGGGAAAATGATTTCGTTATTGTAAATCCAAAAGAAGTTATAAGAATTGAATGGAGGGAAGAATAATGGGTTACTACACAAATTATGAGATAACAGCAGATAAAGTTTTACCAGATGATTTTGAAGATAAGTTCGAAGAAATTACTGATTACACATTTAGGGATGGGGAATTTGAAGCTAAATGGTATGATTATAAGGCAGATATGAAAGAAATTTCCAAAATCTATCCAGATATATTATTTACAGTCGAAGGAGAAGGAGAGGAAAGTGGAGATGTTTGGAGACATTATTTCAAGAACACCAAAGATTATATAGTTAAGCCTAAACTAATTTGGTCAGAATTTGATGAGAGAATGTTTTTCTCAGATAAAAATACTTTCAATTAAAAGGATAGAAAATGAAAAATTTGGAATTAGAAAAAATACGAGCAATAGTCAATAAAGCCTTATCAGGGCAAGGTGCTAATGAATATGGTGAGGAAAACACCTATTTTGATGGCTATACTTTAGAAGAATGTATCAGTGATTACGAAAATTCAGAATATAAATTTAGGGAAGTAGAACATTTTGGAGGAGAAGGCCAAGGCGATTCAATGTGGAAAGTTTTTGAAATTAAAAATAAACAGACAAACGAAGTAATTAATTTTCGAGTAAGTGGTTGGTATAACTCTTGGAACGGAACAGAATGGGACGGTGAGATTGAAATTGTTGAACCTTATGAAGTAACAGTAACGAGATGGAGAGGAGCGAAATAATGAAAGCACAAGATTTAATGGAAATGGCAAAAGGTTTCGAAAATATTGTAGAATCGATAAAATCAGGAGAGGCAACAATCGAAGATTTTAGGGAGGCCATTGATGAAATGAGCGAAAAAATATCAGAGCAAATTAAAATTACTGTTGATATTCTGAAAAAAGAAAATCCCACTGGTCAAGATAAGGTTATAAAGTTAGCACTGCTTGCTCAAATTGAAGAGGAATCAAAGAATTATGACTATAAAGAGCATAAAAAATTAGTGATTACAGTTCTTGAAATGGTTAAGGAATTGGATGCAGAAGTTCAGACAGATTTATTTCTTCCTTTTATGGTAAAAACATTTGATGATGTAAATGAACTCCTTGAAGCATCAAATCCTGAAATGGCAAAGGCAGTGAGAAAAGGTCTTAAAAAATTCAGAAAATTACATCAAAAAGAAGGAAAATAATGTTTATTAAGTATAAAGATAATAAAATAGTAAATCTAAACAATGTATCTAATATTTACATTGATAGACACAATGATTCAGGCAAGGTTATTTTCAATATGAATTATAGTGTAAAAATTTTTGATGGTAGATATACACCAGATTATGTTTATTGGATGTTCAATAACGAACAAGAACTTCAAGACATAATTGATATGTTTACAGCAAGAATTGAGAGTGCCAGATGGATTATGCCTGTTGAAGATGATCAGCGATATATCAATGTAAATTGTGTATCAAGTATTGCTCTTGATGACAGCAAAAATAGAGTAATTTTCAACTTAAATTATAATGTAACACATCCAAAAGACATAAACAAACTTACCTCGGATTTTGTATTCTACACATTCAGTGATAGTAATACATTCAAAAAATTTAAAAATAAATGCTTATAAGGAGAGAAAATGGAAGATTTTAATTTAGATGAGATGTTAAACGACATTAATACAGACACAACACAGGCAGCAGTTGTTGCAGAAAATACTGTAGTTGATGTAAAAGTGGATGTCATTGCACAACCGGCACAACAAACATCACAGGAAATGCAAGAGGAATTTCTTATCAATAAAGACGAAGAAGAAACAAAACTTACTCTTGAATATGCAAGAAGAATGATTGCTCTTGAGAAGGAAATCAAGGAAATTAAAGATGACATGAAAGCAATCAAAGATGAGTACAAAGATGAGGGCGTTTCTGTTCAGAAGGTCAATAAAGCAATTAAAAATATCAAAATGGCAATGAAACTCAATGACCTTGATGCCACGGAAATTGAAATGATACAAACGGTGCTTAGTGCAGACCCAGATATTCACACGGAAATCGCACAATTGGTGCAGGCTGACTAAAAATGAAAAAAGGAGATAAAGTTTTTGCGGAAGTTTTCTCCTTTTTCGACATTCGTGAAGTCACAATAAAACGAGAAACAGCTCAGTTTTTTATTTTTGAGGTTCAAGGCAAGGAAATTCGTAGAAAAAAGAATCGGTTCGCTAAGACAAAACAGGAAATGCTTGAAAGAAGGCTTAATATTTTAGAATTTAATCTTCAGACACTCAAGACTACGCCACAGGAAGTTTACGAAAATTACAAAATGATTTTGGAAGATTATCCTGAGATTTTGATATAAATCAGGATAGAAGGACATAAGGATAGGAAAATGGTACTATATAGAAAAAATGAGAATTGGGGAACAAAATCAGGGACATATTCTAATACAGATTCAGTGGATCAGAGTATCCAGAATCTCATTAACAGAATTCCTGAGGCCAATAACGAAAATGTTGATATTGACATCATAGACATATCAGTTAGAGATGCTTATATTCCCGAAACAAGTATATCATATGCAAAAAACCTAGTAAACATCACAATAATGTATGCAATCATTCCTAAGACAACAAAAAAACAAAAGGTTCAGATATGAAACATAATCCATATAGCATAAGCAAAATGGGGACATTCAAAACGTGCTCAAAAATGTTCAAACTAAAATACATAGACAAAGTAAAAATAGAATCGGAACCTCAACTAGCATTATATAGGGGCTCATACGCTCATGAAATCCTAGAAAATAAATTTGATTATAACATTCCTGTTGAGCTTAATCATATCTTCACACAAGAGGAAGCCGATAAAGTTATAGAGATGGTTAAAGAGTTTAGGGAAACTGAGTTAGGACAAAAAACAGAAAAATTAATAAATCGCGCTGACTCTATATTGGAAGAAGATTTTGCTTTTGATAAAAAATTAAAATTTGTTGATTTTTGGAATAAAAGTGCTTGGATGAGGGGTTCTGCTGATTTGTATAATATTAAATTGACACAACCTATTCTCATAGATTACAAGACAGGACAAGACAAATCTGAGATTGAAGATTTTGGATATGAACAGGGTATGTTATATGCTGTTTATATGTTTATAAAATACCCCGACATTCAAAGTGTAAAGTCTGTTTTTGTTTTCATAGAACACGGAACCAAAAAAGAAATTTTTTATACTCGTTCAGAATTCAATTCTTATATTAAACATTTTTATGATAAAACCAAAAAAATAGAAAAAACAGAAATATTCAAAGATGAAATTTCGGCATTATGTTCTTTTTGTGATTATAATAATACAGAGCACTGTACTTCATTTATGGAAAATGAAATGAGGACAGAGTCCATAATGGACTCTAAAATATCCTTAGATTTTTAGGTTATTTAGCCTATTTCTCAAAAACTTTTTCTGCAAATGCTGTAATAGGACCCCTAAGAACCTTATGAAGTTCTACACCAAAAAGATTAACCTCTTCATGACTGTCTTTGGTTGCATTAAGGAGTGTTGTTAATCCATTTGTATGTTTGGTAATGTAAGCATTGTCGATTTGCCTGTTTGAACCTAAAACAATGATTTTACACGATGAATCTACCCTACTCAATGTCAACTGCATTGTGCTATTTGCCATATTTTGAGCCTCATCAATAATAACGATAGCATCAGATATTGTTCTTCCTCTTAGTGCACCAGTCCACATTGTCTGAACCTGGAACCTTTCAACAAGCTGTTCAACTTTTTCGGAAATCAATTCTTCGGTTGGTTGAGCATCGAGTTTACCTTTGCCTTGCTTATTCTCATTGCTCCTTGCAATCATTTTCGATGCAATGTACGCTAATGTGTCAAAAAGAGGAAAATTATAAATTTCAAATTTTTCATCGTTACCTGAAAGGTAACCCACATCTTCGCCCTTTGCAAGGGATTCGACTGAATTTCTGATATACACAATCCTTTGAAAATCTTTTCGTTTTATCAATTCCATTGCCGCACTAATAGCAAGAAGCGTTTTTCCTGAACCTGCTTTAGCTTCAGCAACAATGATGTCATAATGATTATCAAGGAGTGCATTGCTAAAAAATAATTGCTCTTTATTCATTGGGTTTACGTTCTGTTTTCTCAATTCCTTTTCGTCAAGAAGTTTTATCTTCCCGTTCTGTATACAGGCTAATTTTTTCTGAACACCATCATCTAACAAATAGTTAAAATTGTTAGGCTTATAATCCTTATCATAATCCAGGATATCATCCCCCTCAATGATTGCTTTTTCAATTTTAATCTCTTTGATGAACTCGAGAATTTCATCCCTTGAACCTAAATTCATTGCTTCAGTAGGAATACCAAGGCTTACAGCCCTAGTCCTTGCCATAACATCCAATGAGATAAATTTTATATCTTCGTAACCTTCGATTTTCTGTAAATCCTGTGTAATCTCAAGGATTTTTCTGTCATTTTTGATAGAGCCTGAGACCTTGTCCGTGTCTGCTTTATAGATATTTTTTGAAATAATATATATAGTGCATCCTTGAACAGCAGTCTCAACAACTGTCAATGTTACATCGGCATATTTTGTATTGTACTCTTTTTTATCCTTTATCTGAGCGTCAAATAATAATCTAGCAAAAGACCTTGCCTGGAAATTAATCTCATCAAAGCCTGATTTTTTTGAGTCAATCTCATCGAGCACAGTTTCTGGCAATACGATTAGGTTTTTGCCCTCATCTGATAATGTCAAAAAGTTTGTAGCATTATCCAAAATAATATTTGTGTCAAGGCTGTAAACCTTCTCAAATTTTTTGTCTATCGTGTTTGTCATTTATAATCCTTATGATTTGTAAGATATAAATATTTATAAATAAAACTAAAATACAGGAGAATTATAATGAGCGAAATGAAATCTTTTAAAGAAATAGCAGAGAGTTACCAAGAAATTTTGGATGTTGAGGAAGCGAAAAAGCTTGATGAAGGGGCTAAACTCAAAAAAATGAAAAAATGGGTACCTGACGAAAAAGGAAACTTAAAAAAAGTTCTTAAAAAAATGTGTGTGGACGGTGATGGCAAAAAAGCACCAGGATATAAATTGGTTGATGGGAAAAAATGCGAAAAAATGTCCCCTACAGAAATCAAAGATAAAAAGAAAACAATGAAAAAAGTTATGAAAACTAAAAAGAAAAATTCAATAAAAATAGCAAAAAAGGCAGAAATTATTGCTAAAAAAAGAGAAGCAAAAGGATTATAGGATGACAGTAGCAGGAGATATTGGTTCAGGAACAGGTTCAGAGCCTATGAAACGATATGGTCAGGCTACTGTTCAACGAAGAAAAAAACCATATAAAATTAAAAAATTTAGTGAATTTATGGCTGATAGCAATGACAGAAACGATAGGAATCTGAAGGAAGAATTAAAGGCCATGTACCTTAAAAATATTTTTGAAAATGTGCAGTATTCAACATCAAAACTTTATGAGAAAGTCACGCCAATGAATATTACACTGAAAAAAATAGATTTGTTATATTTACAGAATGAGTTTCCTGATATAATCTTTTCAGAGATTACTGATCCTAAAGATTTGAATGGGTATATCGATGATCAAGGCATAATTCATATAGCATACTCATTAGATAATTCTGTTACAGAATTAGAAGCTATTATAGGACATGAAATGATTCATATGCAACAAAGAAAGAAATCAAATGATAAATGGTTGGAACAATCAACAAACACAATAAAATTAATCAATAACAAAATAAAAAATATAGGAAGTTCAGATGATGAGAAAGAAATTCAAGGACTTATACAGAAATTTAATTTCCTATCTCCTGAAGAAAAAATGGCCTACGCATATCAGTTAGTGAAATTGATGTCAGGAGATATGTCCAAGATAATGAAACATATAAAAAATGATACACTATATAGTATATATTCTAATGATAAAAGATTTTTGAAATATGTATATATGTATTCTAATATATGGAAATCAATATAAATAAAATAAAAAAAAGGGAGAAGAAAATGAAGTCATTTAGAGAAATAATAAAAAAAGAAAATATACAAGAATCACCAGTTGGTTCAGTTGGCAGAACCAAAGACAGTGAAGCATTAGAACACATAGAAAACAGTGATTTGGCGAGGAAGTTTAGAAAAATAGTAAAGGAACTTGGAGGAAAAGCAGTAGCAAGGAATTTGCTTTCTGGGATGAATCAAAAAGGCGATAAAGTAAAAGCTTCTGATATTAAAGGAATTTCTGAAGCAAAGACAATGAATCCAGGAACTTTTTTGAGAGATTTGGGTTTTAAAATTAAAAATGAAAAATTTGAAAAACATTCTTTTGAATTAGAATTTTATAGTGCAAAAGACGCAAAAGACGCGTATACAGAACTTATAAATGATGATTTTCCTGATTACTATAATATGAATACAGCAGGCAAGATAATTGGTTTTGAAGATAAGTAGTTACTGGGTTACTTAGGGAATAATTCCTTTTCGGTGATAATTTTAAATTTCCATCCTTTTTCCTGACATACCTTTTCGGTAGCCTCCCATTTAGCCTGATTAACAGCGTATGTCTCGACAGCTTTAATATAATTTGCTTGAGCCTTCTGAGGATTTTTGGCATTTTTTCGAGGTTTTTTCGGGGGTTGAGTTTCCTTAAAGGGCTTTATCTCAACCAACCATATAGTGCCATCCTTGGTTTCCATCATAACATCCATATAGTATTTTGACATTTTTTGCTTAACAGGATTGAAATATGGTATGACCATGCCTTCTGAATTTACTTTAATGACATTATCATTCATATCAGCAAACAAAAAGAACATTTTTTCCCATCCAGAACGATATTTGATGCCCGGCTCCTTCATGTCAAAAGATTCCGTGATTATCCATTTATCAGGGTTTACAGGCACATATATACCTTGTTTACATTTTCCGTAGGCCATTATATCTCTCCTTTTATTTTTCGTTTTTCCAATTCTCGAGCAACAATCACTGCTATGCTTTTGTTCACATCGATATGATCAAATCCAGCAAAATGTTCATCGAAATATTCATCCCATTCAAGGCACTTTAACCTGAACCTATCAAATTTTTTGTAATCTGGGTTCATTTTGGTGGTCATGAGAATTGCCTCAAGGACTCCTTTTTGAGTGTTTGGGAATCGTTGTTTGCCTTTGTATGTCAGTTCGATATAATTCATAAGACTATAAAGATCGAAAAAACTATCCATGTATGATGTTAGCATTTCGTCATCCTTATGCATTATAATGTTATATTCTAGGTATGTTAGCATCCTATTGTCCTAAAATTGCAGATATTTTTTCTTTGAGGACTTGAGGAGTAAACGGTTTAACAATGTAATTATTAACACCAGCCCTCAATGCCTTAATAACCTCAGCCTTACCTCCCTCGGTTGTAATCATTGCGATAGGAGTATCCTTATCGACACTCCTGATATGCTTTACAAATTCTAGCCCAGTCATATTTGGCATATTATGATCCGTAAAGATTATATCAAAATTTTCTTTGGCATCCTTGGCCTTATTATATTCAGCCAGTCCTTCGACACCATCCTCTGCAGTCACAATGTCTGTATACCCAACCCTTTTCAAGGTATTCGATATAATCCTTAGCATTGTTTTGCTGTCATCCAAAACTAAAACTTTCATTATTTCCTTCCTAAACTTTCAATTTCATGTCTTGTTGTTGTGCCTTGAACATCAATGCCCATATCCGAAATTTTCTGAATATTTTCCTCTGCACTATATTCAGAAGAGCTATCATTGATAACCTTAATTTCCTTGATTTTAAAATTATGGAGTAAGATTTCATCATTATCATAATCACCGGCATATGACCTTGACATCGAATCTTTGATATCATCAATGAGAGATTTTGTGATTAATTTTTTTGCTTCTTCATAATAAAATTTTACGAATTCTCCTTTTTCCTTGCCATTCATTGCCTTAACCATACTTGGCACTGAATATCTGTCATCGAGATTATATTTTTTAACAATAATCGGTGCAATTTTAGTGCTAAATTTATTATTAACAACATAATCTTTATCCTTCAATGGATGTAACCATCGGTGACCATTCCTATCCAGTGCAGATTCAAAATCTTCATCGGAGGAAAATGATGAGTATCCTTCCACTTTCAGAAGAACCTCTGCATTTTCAATAGCACCTTTCGACAATCCCCTTGAACCTCGAGTGAATGTGGGTAAATCAACCCTTTTGCCTTGTATTTTTATGGTATTTTTTAGGGATGCTATACTCGTGACATGATATGCCTCAGGTACAAATATCTCAAAATCCTTGAGTATCGATGGTGTTAATGGCATATACCAGTCAATCATCAATTCCCATTCCTTTTTTCTGCCTTTAGCGGCATATTTTTCATTTATAAAATCACTAAATTTTATCATTTCTTGCCTCCTTTTTTCTTTTTATCTAATCTTTTTTGTGCTGTTGCTTGATCTTTTTTCCTTTGAATCGCAGCTGCAATTTTTGCTTTTTTCTTTAATTTTTTATTTGCTATCGCTTGAGCCCATGCTCCTTTTGCGGATATACCGATAAAATGTTCACTTCTAAGGTTTACAATTTTGTAATATTGGTATGATGGAATAACAACACCCTTTGACGAAATCCGTTTGTTAATGTACAATCTCACGACTGGTCCTAGGCCTTTAATTAGCCTTTTGACCATGCTATAATTCAGTGTAAGTGGGAGTCCTCTTTTGATATTTTGCTTATTCTGCTTCATGATACCATCAAGAACCTTTTCTCTCATTTTTGGAGGCATCCAGTGCCAGTTCAATCCCAGAGTGTATTTTGATGATCGCCTTAGGACAATGATTAAAGGATTGGCATCGTATGCAGCCGTTTTATCTTTGGCATTATAGGCGAACATTACCATTTTCCCAGGAATAAAATCTGATTTTTTGAGTCTTGAAGGCTTATCAATATGCTTTTTCATTACATCATAGGCATCTTTTTCCGCTTGTGTCATTTTGGCCATGGTAGTCTCCTTTGTTTAAAAATCCATTTATATAAATATTTATAAAAGTAAGGAGATGCTATGAAAAATGTTTATATAACCTTTGATAGATATTATGGTGTCGATACATACAATTCATTTAAGGTTGCAGCAAAAAATAATGGTATTGAATTTGAGGAATACATTAAAATTAGGCCTCCATACCTAAGGTACCTAAAAATCAAAGATAAAAAAGATTTGCCTTCCTTCGTAAATTTTGACTTTGCCACATCTTCAGAAATTAAGTGGTTGGTGAGTACAGTCAAACCTGTTCAGCCTAACCAGGAATATCTCCTTAAACGGAGAGAGGGAAAGGATATTTCATATTGGAATTACATTCTACCTAAAGAAATGGAGAATGCTCACAAGGAAGATTATATGATGGTATTCAAATCTAATGACTTCACTGAAATGGCTCAGATTTCACGAAAAGTTCCTGGAGTAAAAATATTCAAATGGGGACACGCAAAGATTAAAGGTTTCAATATTTATTATTGCTATAATCCTTACATTCAGAATGCCGTTGCTTCAAGGAATGTTCTCTTAAATTATGGCAGTGATTTAATGCAATCCTATGCATTACACACCGAACCAAAACCCCCTAAAATTCGAGGAGAAATAGAATATCACTTAAATTATTTTGTATTAGTGAAGGAAAAACTCGAGAATAAAACATACGAAGCAGAATATTGGCTTGATGGCAAAATTCATCCATTACCAAGAGAGACGTTCATGTAATTTTAAGTATATCTATGCTATAATATAATATGGAAAAAATAAAACCAAGAAAAAAATATGAGAACCAAAAAAGGGAAGTTCCTCAATCAGTGAATGATAAGTTTCTAATTGAAGGACACAAGGTAAGTATTTATGTAAAAAATCAGGAGGAGATTGATGCATTGATAGATTATCTTGATTTTGATTTTATACTGTATGAGTCACAAAAACTTCCTTTCCCTGCATACATACAATACACAGAATTTGTGGTATCATGTGAATTTAATAGGTCAGTGGTGACAAGCTATAAAGGAGATGCTATTTTGGCGTCAGCATTTCAAAAATATGAATGGTTTGATGAACTCATCAAAGAGGCTTTGCCTTTGGAAGTATTTTTTAATCACACAGAATATCCTGAGTATTTTATATAATTTTAAGCTTGCTTTAATTATTATTGGTATATAATTAGATATACCAAAAAGAAGGAACTAAATGATTAATGTTATTTCTGCAACAGATCGGGGGAAAAATAATATGATGAGACTTTTCGTGATCTTTTTAATATTAGCATCGACTCACCTAATGGCTTTATCTAATATTCAGAAAGAAAAAATAAAAATTGCCTATGAAGTAGGCAAAACAATAAAAGCTAAAGATGGGATGACATTTGAAAATACTCTTCCTAGTATTATGGGCCAAGAAAGTTCTTGGGGAACAGATAATATTGGAGATAAGTACACAGATACTGGCAGATTAAAATCACTTTATGATAGTTCTTTGGGCAATTTTCAAATTAAACTTAGTACAGCCAAATTAACAATCCTGAAATACCCAGAGTTAAAGAGAAAATATGGTTACTTAGTAAATAAAGGAAAGAGCACTTATAAGGAATATGAGAGACATCTAAAAAAACTGAAATATTATCAGAAAATAATAGAGTCAAAATCTTGGAATTCAAGAGCAGATAAAGGAAATAAAAAAGCCATTAGAACTTTAAAATGGGCTAAAAAAGAGTTTCTTTTTCATTATAGTTTCTGGACAAAATACAAAAAGCAAGCGAGAAGAGATACCATGTTAATTAATAAACTTATGTATGACTTTGAATTTGGGGCTACTATTGGTGGACATTATCTCTTAAGCATGTATGAACAAGCTTCTCGAAAGTTTGGAAAATCAGAAGCATATTGGAAAGCAGTTGGAAGATATAATGGTGGTTGGAGTAACAGAAGTTATCATCAGAAAATCATGAAGAGAATGAAAACGGTAAAAATAATTATAAAAAGTTCAAGAATTTAAGCTCGGTTTAAAGTATGTTAGGCTATAATTATATAACAAAAAGACAAGGACAGAAAAGATGAATTTATTAATAAAGATAGTAGCTATTATAGTAGCCATTGGATTAGCTTATGGCGGTTGGTTACTTAAGAGAGAAATAAATTACTCTATGGATTATAAAGATAAAGTGACCGAGACTGTACTTGAACTACAAGCTCCTCTATTAGAGAGAATTAAAACATTGGAAACCGAAGTTAAACTATTAAAAGGAAAGAAATAATGAGCACAGGAGTAAAAGTAGTAATTGGAGCAGTATTAAGTTTATTGTTATTGGTAGGTGGCACTGTAGGTTATGTTTTTAGTGCTAAATTTACAGGTGAAAGATTTGAACAGAGTGTATTAGCACAAGATGAAGCGATGCAAAATGTTTGGGCTGCTGTTGATAAAGAATTAAAGATGTCAGGATTTACTGTTAAGCAAGGTAGTAAGT
>Ga0256837_1000279_pt1 | contig 45414 bp, 47 predicted proteins | sample 4562384metaG_FD_185976 | JGI IMG/M metagenome (GOLD analysis project Ga0256837, IMG submission 185976) | Hydrothermal vent microbial communities from Guaymas Basin, Mexico - 4561-384 | ecosystem: Environmental > Aquatic > Marine > Hydrothermal vents | place: Mexico: Guaymas Basin | collected... | reverse complement strand
CATATTTTAGAGCTTTTTTACATCCATTTGTAAATAAACCTTTGTTTACTCCTAATATACCATAGTTTAAGAGGTGTTTTAAGCACCCATTTTTTTAATTAAGTCGCAAATAACATTAAACTTATAGAGAGTAATATTATTAATTTCATTTTTTTAAATTTGAATAGTTATAATTAATTAGAATTTATTTCATATTTTTTAATTATTAATAGACATTTATTATGTCCTATTATTTTAGAGATACCTGTGATATAGGATAAATAGTCATGTTTTACTTGTTTTTGGATCTATCTTTAAAAAAATGAGTCTATTTTTAAGTACTGTAGTTATGTTAACAGGACAAAGTGTTCCGTTAAATGGGAGATATATCATTAAAAGGACATAATGTCCTTTTAATGTTTGAGAGGAGAGTCTGTTTATCTATTTTTTGAGAGAGTTTAACTGCTCTAAAACTTTTTCACGTTTAGCTTGTGCATCTGCGAGTTGTGTACGGTTTTTCTCTAGTACATCTTCTGGTGCATTTGCTACAAATCTTTCGTTATTTAGCATACCGTTAAGTTTACCTATCTCTTTTTGGAGTTTTTCATCCTGTTTTGTAAGTTTAGTGATGATAGGTGTAAGGTCAATGCTATCTGTAGGGATAAATGTCTCACATTTATCAGCGATGTCGCTAACAGCGTTTTGGATTTTACTCTCTGTGAACTCTACATCTGTTACTTTTGCAAGTCTTGTGATGAAAGGAAGCATCATCGCTTTGTCTTTCTCTGAAATACCATCTATTTTTACGAAAGCTTTCTCTATCTTTTGGTTAGCAAGATCAACAAGAACTTTTGCACGACGGATGGAAACGATGGCATCCATGATTATCTCAAACTTTGCTTCCTCTTTACGCTGTTTTGTTTTTGTAGGAAAACGCATAAGCATGATAGACTCACCATCTTCTAAGCTCGTACCACTTAACTCATGGTAAAGGTGCTCAGTGATAAATGGCATAAATGGATGAAGAAGCTTCATAGCCTCTTTAAAGATAGCTCCAAGCTCTACAACAGAAGCTTTATCAGCCTTAGAAAGCTCTATACCCCAGCCACAAAACTCATTCCATAGGAACTTGTATAGAACAAGTGCTGCATCATTAAACTTATACTCATCAAGGTAAGAACGAACCTCTTTAGTCGCAAAGTTTAGACGGCTCATCATATAACGACCAAGGTCAGTCTCAACACAAAAACCATTCATATCAGGAAATACATCTACATTCATTTGTAAGTATTTTGCTGCATTGTAAAGCTTGTTTGTAAAGTTACGGTTTAACTCTAGTTTCTCTTCACTCATTCTGATGTCACGACCTTGAGCCGCAGAGATAGCGAGAGTAAAACGTAGGATGTCCGCACTATACTTGTTTATCATATCAAGAGGGTCAACTACATTTCCTTTTGACTTACTCATCTTGTCACCTTTGGCATCACGAACGAGTGCATGGAGATAGATATGGTTAAATGGAAGTTGCCCGTTAAAGTTCTCGCCCATCATCATCATTCTAGCTACCCAGAAGAAAAGGATATCAAAACCAGTGATAAGAAGAGTATTTGGATAGAAGTCTTTCATATCTTGCTCATTCCAAAGTGCACCTTTTCCAGCTTCACCATTTTCCCAACCTAAAGTTGAAAATGGCCAGAGCGCAGAAGAGAACCAAGTATCTAGTACATCAGGATCTTGAGAGAGGTTTTTACTTGAACACTTAGGACAAGACTCAGGATTTTCTTCAGTAGTTGCATACTCATGGCCACAATCATCACAGTAAAATACTGGTATCTGATGTCCCCACCAGAGTTGACGAGAGATACACCAGTCACGAAGCTCACCCATCCATGAGTTATAAGAGTTTATCCAGTGTGGAGGGAAGAACTGAGCTTCACCTTCATTTGTTTTAGTGATAGACTTATCTGCTACCTCTTTTTTAACAAACCACTGTTTAGAGATGTATGGCTCTACGATGTTTTTACAGCGGTAACAGTGTCCCACTTGATGTTTATGATCCTCTATCTTAACGATGAAACCCTCTTCATCAAGACGTTTAACGATAACTTCACGAGCTTCAATACGCTCAAGTCCTTGGAACTCTTCAGCATATTCGTTAAGAATACCTTTTTCATCGAAAACAGTGATGAACTCTAGGTCATGGCGTTTTCCAACTTCGTAGTCATTCGTATCATGAGCAGGTGTTACTTTTACAACACCTGTTCCAAACTCCATATCAACATGAGTATCAGCGATGATCTTTACAGTTCTCTCTAGTAAAGGTAGTTTTATCTCCTTACCGATGATGTCAGCATAGCGTTTATCATCAGGGTGAACCATAACGGCAGTATCTCCGAAGTATGTCTCAGGTCTAGTAGTAGCTACTTCAACCGAGCCACTTCCATCTGAAAATGGGTATGTGATGTGGTAAAATTTACCATTATGATCTTCGTGTTCAACTTCTATGTCAGAGAGTGCACCATCATGTGTACACCAGTTAACCATATAGTTACCACGGACTATGAGACCATCATCATAAAGTTTAACAAAGGCCTCTTTTACAGATGACTGAAGACCCTCATCCATAGTAAAACGCTCTCTCTCCCATGCAGGACTCACACCCATATGGCGTAGCTGTTCTGTCATGATGCCAGCAGATTCTGCTTTCCAAGCCCAAGCACGCTCTAAAAACTTTTCACGACCTAGCTCTTCTTTAGTCGTTCCCTCAGCAAGGAGTTGTTTCTCTACAACATTTTGAGTAGCGATTCCTGCATGGTCTGTTCCCGGTTGCCATAGCGTTTTATACCCATCCATACGTTTATAACGAGTGATGATATCTTGAAGTGTAAATGTAAGTGCATGACCTATATGTAGACGTCCTGTAACATTTGGTGGAGGCATCATGATAGAGAAGTTTTTTCCCTCTTCTTGAATATCTTTGTTCGCATCTATCTCGAAGTACTTGCGCTCTTCCCAAATTTTATAGTATTTGTTCTCTGTTTCTTGTGGATTGTATTTGTTATCTGACATATTTAGCCTTCAATTATCTGTATTAAAAATTGCGCGATTATATCTCTTATAGTGTTAACAAGTAATTAAGGGGCTTAAAATTTTTTAAAAATTTGTTAAATTCATTATTTTTTATTGTAATTTTCTTATTTTTTAATAAACTTTCCTTTTTTTATCTTAAAATATTCTTAGTCACCGAGATTATAGCTAGAGCTTTGACTCTGATGTTTAGAATAGGACAATGTTTTAAATACTAAAGTAGTTTAAAAAAGGATAGAAGTTATGTATAAAATAGCAGACGATAATCTCCACTTTGTTAAAGAAGAGGGAAGAAATAGAGTTGTAAGTGAAGTTTATATTAGCACACTTTAAAACTCCCAAGCTATAATTCCGCTATGCCTTTATCACGTTTAAATGAAGAACAGTATGCTGCTGCAACTTCTAAAGATTTACAAAACCTTATCATTGCTTCTGCTGGAACAGGGAAGACCTCTACTATAGTTGGTCGTATCGGTTACCTTCTTGGAAATGGGATACAACCCAGTGAGATTCTTCTCCTTACCTTTACAAATAAAGCAGCCGCTGAGATGGTTGCTCGTGTAGCTGAGTACTTTGGAAAAAATGTAGCTTCTAAGATAGATGCTGGAACTTTTCATGCAGTGAGCTACAGATGGTTAAAAAAACATGATAAACGTGTTGTTTTAAAACAGCAACGCGAACTAAAGACACTCTTTAGAAGTGTTTTTGAGAAACGTTCCTTTCAAAATATTGATGCTGATATAACTCCTTATGGAGGAAACCACCTATATGATATGTACTCCTTCTACCAAAACACTGAACTTGAGAACAATTTTGAAGACTGGGTAATAGATAAATATGAAGAACATGCTCAATTTGCTCTTATCTATGCCGATGTTGTTGATGAGTTTGAGCAGCTTAAACGTGACTATGGTTTTGTAAACTTTAATGACTTACTGTTAAACTTCAGAGAGATATGTAAAACAAAAGAGTTAGGGTATAAAGAGGTTCTTGTTGATGAGTATCAAGATACAAATGCACTTCAAGGGACACTAATAGATGCAATGAAACCTCCCTCTATTTTCTGTGTTGGAGATTATGATCAGAGTATCTATGCTTTTAATGGGGCAGATATCGGAATTATTGGTTCATTTACAAAGAAGTTTCCTAATGCAGTTGTACATACTCTTACAAAAAACTACCGCTCTTCAAGACCAATCCTTTCACTTGCTACAAAAGTGATAGAACATAACGAACGTATCTATCCAAAACAGTTAGAAGTGACACGAACAAATGAATTTCAAGCCCCAAAACTCATAGCGTTTGATGAACTCTTCGATCAGTATCATGCAATAGCTGCAATGATTCGAGATACACAAACACCACGAGAGGAGATAGCTGTTATCTTTCGTAACAACTCCTCGGCTGATGGTATAGAAGTTGGTCTTCGTGAGCTTGATATACCTTGTAAGAGAAAAGGGGGAACATCATTTTTTGATTCTCGTGAGGTGAAAGCTGTTTTAGATCTCTATACTCTTCTTGTAAATGAGTCTGATATGATGGCGTTTATACATCTCTTTGAGTTTGCACGAGGCATAGGAAGTGCTATGGCTAAAGAGCTCTACCTTGCTCTGAAAAACTTAGGGCAGGGGAGTATGTTTTATGGACTTTATGCCCCTGATGAGTCGATGAAAAACCCTTTTGAAAAACGAAAACTCAATCATCAACTTGGACTCTTTGATGACTTTATAGAACTTGGAGCAGTAGGGAAGTATGCAAAGCTCGGTTTTGAAGCAAAGTTTATGAAAAACCCTGTACTCAAACATCCGCGACTTACAAAAGATAGTGCAACATTTTTACATAGTTTTTATCTACTGTTTCGTGATTTAAAGGGTGTAAAACGACCTCAAACTGTAGTAGATAAGATAGTAAAATCAGAGCTTTTTAAATATATTGCAGATGTTTTAGCGACAAAAAGAGCACAACTTAAAGATGGAAGTATAGACGAGAAGCAGAAGACAGAGGCTCTTGTAAGAATAGAGCGTAAAAATATACTTTTAAAAGAGCTCACAAAGCCATACTCTGAGCATGAGCGTTTCCTAAACGCTATGATACTTGGCTCTTCGGACTTAACACAAGGGGAGGGTGTAAACCTTCTGAGTGTTCATGCAAGTAAGGGTTTAGAGTATAAAGAGGTTTATGTTGTTGACTTAATGGATGGACGTTTTCCAAACCGTAAACTTATGCAGAGAGGGGGAAGTTTAGATGAGGAGCGTCGTCTCTTTTATGTGGCTGTTACTCGTGCAAAAGATATGCTTTATCTTAGTTTTGCGAGATATGACAAGATAAAAAAACAGAACTTTTTAGCGAGTCAGTTTTTGTATGAAGCGGGACTTGTACCAAAAGATGATGCTTATCGTGCGATGGTTATGAAACATGCGGAGAAAGAGGAAGAAAAGTAAAGTTTTGTTACCTTTAAAAGAAATTTTTCTTATCTGATTTAGTTATTGAGCTCTCATCTTTCTAGTCTCTATAAAATAGCTATGTCCAAGGTATATGATATAGAAAACACTTGCGAAAAACACCACAAATGGAATGAGTGAAATAAGATAAAGTCCTAATGTTTTTAATCGTAGTGTTGAAGCATGAAAAAACTTTATCTGAACTGCTTCATCTTTAGAGCATATAGTGGAACTAACATCATAGGTCATAATTTTATGAAAAAAGTAATAGAGTGGTAGGTTAAATGCAATAATGTTTACGATTGGAATGAAGTATAGGGGTATAAAAACTATAAACATTATAATCATAATTGCAGCCCATTGTAGCATCAAAAAGAGAGATTTAAAAAGGTTTGAATGCCCAATAAGCTCTACATCTTCATAGTGGCGTTTTTGAAGCTCTTTTAAAATGGTGGGTGTTAAAAAACCAACGATAATAAGTGCAACAAAGATAGAGAAGTAGAGTGTTAAAAATCCACCAATAGTATAGACTAAAAATGAGGCTATCCATGAGGTGATGGCATGGCTCATTAGCCACTGAATAAGAGCTGTTCCTTGTAGTGTAGCACTAAACGTATCGGTATTTGGTATACCATTTATTATATTTGTTTGTGTTGAGTGTACTTCCATAGAACCTAAAGAGTCTAACCCAATTCCTGCAACAACAAAGAAAAATAGATACATTACAAACATACTCAATATAAAGGGAAGAATAGAGTACTTAATCATCTTTCCTGTAAAAAGATCTTTTATACTAAGCAGTAAAACACTGTTTTCACTATTCATATTTAGAGGTTTTCTTCTATAATTTGAAATACTTTGGTCATATCTTTATCTTCCATCTTTCCAGACTTATAAAAAAGAAGTTTTCCTGTTTTGTCAAAAACTAAAATATTTGAAGCATCATCTGCAACATTCCACTCTTTTACAAGTACTGAACTTTTATCTTTTACATAGATAGTATCTGGAAACTCCTCTTGTTTACTCTGTAAAATTTTCTCTATTACAAAGTTTGGTTTCCAAGTAGCTGCTAGGTTTATAATAGCCATACTTCCAAAAGCACCTTTTTCACGATACTTTTTCTCTTTTAATGCAGCTGAAAAGTGTTCATTAACACCTTTCTCATCAGGGTCAACATAAAACATCACATAAACTTTATCTTTTATAGTGTTAGAGTTCCAAGTTGAGCCATCAGCTACATTTCCTCCATTATCACCTTCAATTGTGATGTTTTTAGGTGTTTCCCCAACTGTAATAGCACTTAAGTTTAGTGTAGAAAAAAGCACTAGCATTAGTAGTTTTAGTTTCATTGTTTACTCCAAAGTTTTTGATTTAGTTTAAGTTCTTCCACTATACCTATGGCAAGATGAAGAGTTTCAACATATTCCATCGCTATTTTATACTTTAAAAGTGAATGAAAAACAGATGGCTCAAAAAGATCCTTATTATAAGCGATAGCTATATAGAGTTTCTTGCTTGTAAAAGAGATAAAAAGTTTTTTCTTTGTTCTCTTTTTATAGTTAAGAAGTTTCTGCATAAGGAGTGGGGTTAAGATATACCGAGCTTCTATTTGGTCTGTTCCATAGACTACAAACTCTTTTTCAAATGCTACACTATCCATCTTGATAAGTTCATCACGACCAAAATTATTTGACTGTAACCAAGAGCCTATAAAACTACCAAAGGTACTCTCTGCACTATCTGGAAGGATTACAGTTGTCCCTTTAAAGTTTTTATTAAATTCACTAATAATAAAAAGCCCTTGAAAAAGAGTATTCCAAGATGTTCGACCTTTAGAATCACGATGGCGTTTTTCAGCATGAAAGTCTGAAAACTCTATATTTATACCATCTATTTTCCCTCGTACATAGTCATTACCGCTGACTCTATCGGGTTTTGTTGTAAAGAGTTTTGAACGGCTAAAGTGTTGCTCAGCTACATGCATCTGTGCTACATAATGTAACTCACTATCTATCTCTTTTATAAGAGGATCAATCACATTAGCTTTAAACTCTTTCGTGTAGTCTTTTATAAGGTACTTATAGAGAAAGCTTCCTCCTCCAAAGTATGCAAAAGCTAAAAAAATGATGAAATCAAAGTTCACATAATTAGAAGAGGTCAGGGATATTAAAATCACAAGTGCAAATAGAGTATAAATAACACCAATAGTAATAATACGCTTTTGTAGTTTCTTTCTATCCTCTTCAAGCTTTTGGAGTGTAGGAAAAAGAGTTTTATAGTAAAAATCAGTAAGTTCGCTTAAACCTTTCATCTCATATTAGTTAAACAGTTCTTTAACATTTACATTTTTGCGTTCATGTTCGCTAATCTCAAATACGTCCTTTCTACTGTAACCCATAGCATTTGCCATAAAGTTTGTAGGAACCTGTTCAAGGGCATTATTATAATCCGTAACTGCTTGGTTATATGCTCTACGTGCTGCTGAAATTTGAGCTTCTACTTCATTAAGAGTATGTTGTAAGTGCATTACATTTTCATTTGCTTTGAGCTCTGGATAGTTTTCAACTGCTATCATAATGGAGCCAAGTGCTGCACTCATTTTAGCATCTAGAGCCATTTTATGCTCGTTGGAGATATTTGGTTTATTTGCTTCTGCTCGAAGTTTTGTAACATCTTCAAGTATAGATTTCTCATGTTCCATATACTTACTTACAGAAGCTACAAGGTTTGGTATGAGGTCATAGCGTTTTTTAAGTTGTGTATCGACAGAAGAAAAAATATTTTCAACTTGGTTTTTCTTGGCAACTAAAGAGTTGTACATTAAAACTAAAACAATTGCTAAAACGATTAAAATAATTAGAGGTGTAGACATAAAAATCCTTTTATTTTTTTAGAAGTAGGTGAAGATAACCATAGTACTTGATAAGTTTAAGGTTTTTATCTGCATCTATATCTGCTTGAAGTGTTTGAAGATACTCTTTAAAGGCATCATCAGTAAACTCATCTAGATAGATTAAGTCACTATGCTCTTCACAGTTAAAGCGTACGATCTTATGTGTTGGTGTTTCTGTTTGTAGTATCCATATTTTCATACAGATAGTATACAAAAATTTATCTGTAAAATAGCGCTGTTTTATAAGTTATTTGTATTTATCACTACTCTATACCCTAAACCATAACAGTTCTCTATAAAATAATCCTCTATCTTATATTTTGTGAGGACTTTTTTCTTTAGTCGTGAGAGTAACTGCACGATGTTGTTTTGTGGTGTTTCACTACTCTGTGTTTGAAATATTTCTTCTTGTATATCGAGTGCATTCATATAGGTATTTCTATTTTTTAAAAGAAGTTCTACTATCATTCTCTCACTTTTTGTAAGTTTGATTTTCTCGTTCTTATAAACTATAGCACTCTCTTGAGGAGTCCAGAAAAAGTTGTTTTTAAGTGCTATAAGATTTGAATCTGTAAGTGTAATAAATATCTTTTTAAGGATTGTATCTATCCCTTCAAGTGAAACAGGTTTTACAAGATAACCACTAAGATTAAGATTTACTGCTTGTAGTAGCTTTTCCTTATCTGAGTAAGCACTTATCATAATTATAAGTGTTTTTAAATCATTCTCACGAATTTTTTTAGCTACACTAATACCGTTTATCCCCTTTATAGATATATCTAAAATTGCTACATCAATAGCTGTCTTTTCATAGATTTTAAATGCTTCATTTCCATTATCTGTTGTTATAACAGTTCTAAAATACTCTTGAAATATTTCGGTTAAGTTTTCTCGTACAATTGGGTCATCTTCTACATATAAAAGTGTGAAGTCTCTTTTCATAAAATTATCCTAAACATCGTTCCATTTTTGATGGGTATTGCTTCTATGGAGCTTTTAAGATGCTCTTCTAAGATAACTTTTGTGAGGTAAAGTCCAAGACCATTACCATTCTTTACCTCTTTAGTAGTATAGTTTTCGTTAAATATCAGTGGTAGGTTCTCCTTTTTTATACCACCTGCATTATCAATAATATCAATATAGACTTTCGTATCTTTAGTATAGCCCATAATTTTAATCATAGGTATGTTAACACTGTTATTTATAAGTGCCTCTTTTGCATTTTGAATGATATTTAGCAAAATATGGATGAGCTCATTTTTATATGTTAATATTTTATTTTCAATGCAAATATCTGTCTTTATTATTATCTCCTTATGGAGAGTATCATCCATACTAATTGTTATACTTTTTTGTATGATTTTTGTAATGTCCTCCTCTCTTGGAGTTGCATTAGGTTGAAAAAAGTCTTTAAAGTCATCTATAGTCTCATTTAAAAAACTAACATTAGAGTTAACTAAATCTAGTTTTTGCTCTATCTCTTCTGTTGTAATAATTTTATTTTTTGTTATTTTAAACTGCATAAGAGTTGTGATAGATGCTATTCTAGCTAAAGGCTGTTTCCATTGATGGGTAATAGCACTTATCATATCTCCTAGTTGTGCTTTTTTATTTTTAGTGATGATAAGCTCTTTTTGTGTACGAATCTCCTGTTCTAGTCTATGAATATGGTAGTAGATAAGATAGGAGAAGAGCAGTGCTTCTATAACTATACCAATACCTGATGCATGAAAAGTAAAGAAATTTAATGCTATAAGATTTGACATACTTAAAAGAGTGATACTCATTCCTAAAATATAAATAGTGTAGGCAGTAATAAAAATTTTTGCTAAGTAGTGCTGTGATTTAAGGAGATAGTAGGCAAAGTAAATCATAATTAAAAAAGAGTAGGTAAATGTAAAGTGGAGCATCTTCATAGCAAATTTAAGATCATAAAAAAGGGCAATAAGCAGGTTAATAAGTGTGAGATAGATAAGAGATAAAAGTAGCTTGTCTATTTTTTTATGGAGCTCTTTTGTCTGAAAGGTTGTTCGTATAAATAGTGCTAAAAAAAATGAAACAAGAATGGCAGAGAGATTAAACCAGTAGGTAATCTCTCCGTAAATATAGAGGTTATTATAGAGTGAACCATAAAAGTAGACAAATCCAACAGAGGCATTTATAAGATATAGAGCATAGTAGATAAACTCTTTGCGTTTGTTAAAGAGAAATAGCATAATATTATAGAGTGCTAGTGTTAGAAGAATAAAAATAATACTATTAGAAAGAAAAGTTTTGTTTGTTAAGGAGAGGAGAGAGTGTCTCTCATCATAAATTTTGAGATTAAAAAGAGGACTAATCATAGGAGTGTTCTTTATATAGATTGTTCCTACACTTTTTGCTTTGAGTAAAAAAGGATAGAGAAGGGTACTTCCTATAAGTTTATTGCTCTCGTGTGTTTGTGAAATAGAGTACTTAGTTTGGTCAATATAGTTATTGTTCTTATAAAAATAGATAATAATCTCTTTTGAAAAGTAAGCATAATCATTGTGTAAAAAAAGTTGTCTATCTAAGACTGTCTGGTTTTTTAAGCCTAGTTTATACCAAACAGTACCAACATTACCAAAAAAAGAGTTGGTATTTGTAATAACTTGAAACTCTTCTTTTTGTATATCATCGAAACTAAGTGCACTACTCTTGTCTATAAAGTATTGGATTTCAAAGTTTTCTATATCTGTTGTATCATATGTAACCAAAATAGGTTTAGCCTCTAATATGGAGAGAAAAGATAAGAGGATAAAGAGATATTTGAAAGTATTTTTATACATATTGACCTACTACAGAGTTTCTTCCAGATGCTTTGGCTTCATATAAACGGCTATCTGCTTGGTTTATGGTAGTTTCAATAGAGCTACAAGAAAGTATGTCAGCAACACCTAGAGAAATAGTTAGTTTACCAACTCTTGTAAAGGTAAAAGATTCGACTGTTGCTCTAATATTTTGCGCAATTATTGTTGCCGATTTTGCATCTGTTTTTGCCGAGATGATTATGAACTCTTCTCCACCCCATCGACCAAGTATATCAGATTTCCTAATACTTTTTTGAATGATTTGTGTAATCTCAATAAGTATCTCATCACCCACTTGATGCCCATAAGTATCATTAACTCTTTTAAAATAATCTATATCTATGATAATAATGGCAAAATTTTCTTGATACTCTACAAAGTAGCTATAACTTTTCTCTAAAGTAGTATCTAATTTAACTCTGTTATAGATGCCTGTAAGTTTATCTGTGTTAGCTAGTTTTTCGAGCTCTTTTGTCTTTTTTGAGACCTCTTCTTGAAGTTTCTCATTAAACTTATGAAGCATTATTTGTGCACTTATATCAACAAGTATTGCATCATAAGAGAGAATATTTCCTTTTGTATCTACTAGAGGAGAGATAATAATCTCAACCCAGTAAGGATCGCCATTTTTTTTAATATTTTTTATCTCCCCACTCCAAGAGTGTCCGCTACTAATTGTTATCCATAGATCTTGGTAGAGCTCTTTGGGTGTCTCCTGATCTCGTACTTTTTGAAAGGTATGATTTGTAAGCTCATCTTTAGTGTAGCCACATAGTTTACAGTATGCAGAAGAGACCGAGTTAATGACTCCATGTTTTGAAACATTTAATGAACAGATATTTTTATTAAAAATCTTGTTTTTGAGGAGTAATTCAGTTGTTTTTATTTTTAATATTTTTCGTATTCTATACTCAAAAAGCAAAAAGAATAGAAGGAAAATAAAGAGAAGTATGAGACTTTTTTTAAAGTACTCATTATGTAGAAAATTGTAAATAAAAGAAGATTTATCTTTTTGATCTTTGAGAAAAAATTGAATATCATTGGAAGAGTCATAGATAAACTTGTTGTAGTTCACCTCTTTTACTGGTAGTTTATATCCAAGAAGTCTATATGTCGTCGCGATCTCTTGAAGTTTATCGGGGTTTATATTTCCAAAGTTTATGTTTTTTTTAAAAGCTAGTTTTTTAAGTGTATCTGCTTCAAAACGTAAAGCTTTAAAAGTTCTATTTTGGGTATTATACTTTTTAAGAATTATATGTATAGTCTCATCTATATGTGTATAGGCATAACGCCACCCTTGTAAAGTTGCTTTACGAAAATCTTCGACTAGTTTAGGATCTTTAGTGAGTAGATTTTGTGAAGTAAAAAGAATATCTGCATAGAAGTCATACCCATAATCTTGTGGATCAAAAATAGTATATTTAATATCTTTTTCACTCAAAGTAAAGGGTTCATTTGCTGTATATGCAACCATCAGGTCAGCATAGCCATTCACTATGTCTATGGGGTTATAAGTAGTCTTTATTTTCTTATAAGTACTATCTTTTATTCCCTCTGCATGGAGCATCGCATAGATGGAAGCTATCTGTGTTTGGTCCTCTGTAAGCATTATCTTTTTATCTGTAATATCTTTAAGGGAAGTGATGTCATCACGGTTTTTACTCAAAAGAATAAGGGGAGACGACTGGTGAATAGCAGTAAGAAAAATGATTCCATTTTCTGCTTCAAGAAGTAGAGCAGAGTGTCCTACTCCAAATTCAACTCTGTTATTGATGACATCCTTTGTGAGATCTCTACTACTATCATGCTCTATTATTTCAAGGTCAATACCAACTCTCTTGTAGTAGCCTAACTCTTTAGCAATATAGTAGCCAGCAAATTGAAACTGATGTTTCCAAGGAAGCAGAAGAGAGACTCTTTTTTGAGGGTATTCTTGTGCTTGAAGTATAAGAGTTAGTAAAATAAAAAGGAGTAAAAATCTATGCATTCATAGAGTATATCATAAGAATGTAGAGCAAATATGACATTTTAAATAATCTTATTTTTTATTACATATACTCTTTGCCGCAAGGTAGCCACTAGCCCAGGCCCATGCAAAATTATAACCACCCCTTTTTCCAACAACATCGAGAACCTCACCTGTAAAGTAGAGGTCTTTACACTTTTTACTCATCATAGTTTTTTCATCTATTTCAGAAGTGTCAATACCTCCACCACTTACTTCCGCATGACGAAACCCATGTGTTGCATGAATTTCAAAACGCCAGTTGAGTATGAGGTTGGCAACTCTTTTGGCAGTTTTAGTGTGTACTTCTTTTGCATCTGTATTTGGTGAGATACCAAGTGTCTCTAATATTCCATGAGCAATTTTTAGTGGAATAAGTCCTGCTAAGATATCTACTATTTTTAGTTTAGGATAATTTTGTGCAACTTTACCTATATGTGCTGCAAGTTTTTGCATAGTAAAATGAGGGAGAAGATTTATACTTATATCTACAGCTTGATAGTGAAGGAGTGCTTCACTCGCAGTTTGAGAAAGATCAAGTATAGCAAATCCTGAAACACCATAGTTTGTAAAAAGGAGATCTCCTGTAATAGTTCTCTCTTTTGTACTATTTATAAGAAGTGTTATTTCAGTATTGAGCTTTGAGCCACTCATCTTTTTTGCTATTTGTGAATTAAGATGGAGTTGTACAAGACTAGGGTAAGCTGAAAGGATATTATGTCCATATGCAGCTGCAAAAGATTCCCCATCTGCATTTCCACCAAGATGTTCAGCTGCACGTGATCCTGTTGCTACTATCACTGCATCAAACTCCTCTTTAAGAGCTTTTATATCTGTAATCTTTGTATTGTTATGAAAGGTAACCCCTAACGAACGACTATAACTCTCAAAAATTTGGGCAACACTTTTTGCTTCATTACTAAGGGGATAAGCACGACCATCTTCTATAACATTAAGAACTAGTCCTATCTCTTTACAAAATTTTTCAAATCGCTCAAATCCAAACTCTTCAAGTGCGTACTTAACAAAGCTTGGATTTTCTCCAAAGTAGTCATTAACACTTAGGTTACGATTTGAGATGTTACATCGTCCATTACCACTTACTAAAATCTTTTTAGCAGGTTTTGTATTTTGTTCAAATATCTCTACACGAAGACCTGCTTTGGCACAAAATATAGCACTAATAAGTCCTGATGCTCCGGCACCAATGATAGCTACTGATTTTGCCATTATAGACTCACTATCTTTGCACCAAAACCACCTAAGTGTTGTGGTGCATCACTAAAGCCTTGAACTCTAGGGTGAGCTTTGAGGAAATTTTTGACAGCAAAGGAGAGTTTTCCTGTGCCAATACCATGATACACTATGACTTCATCCCATCCATTTATAAGGGCATCATTTAAAAACTTATCTAAAACATCACAAGCCTCATCTGCTCTTAAACCATGTAAGTCACACTTGAGGCCTGCTCTTTTCTCTACATTTACATTTATATCTGTTCTTGGAGCTCTTTTGATTGCTTGTGTGTGTTTAAGATGCTTTGTTTTAACACGAACTTTCATTCCATCCATCTCTATCATTGCCTCTTTTTCACCTTTCATAGAGATGATAGTTCCACGACTTGAGTGGTACTTCACAACATCTCCTATATTAAATACAACATCGCGTTTAAGTGACTCTTCCTCTTTTTGGGGGAGTTTTTTGTTCGCTTTATTCATCGCTCTATGAATCGCTTTTGAATCATTTGCTTTTGCTGCTGCTTTTGCCTCACCAATAGCAACTTCATAGCTACGTTTAAGTGCTGCTTTTTGTTCTTCTATCTCACGAAGTTGTGCTTCTCTAGTCTCTTTGAGCTGCATCTCTTTTCTCTTAATATCTTCAAGTTTATCATCTACAAGTTTATGTTTATGTTTGAGCTCTCGCTCAAGTTGGCTCCCTCTCTCTATAAGTAGAGAGAGCTTTTCCGAGTTGTCTCCATAAACTTTTTTTGCTTCATCTACTAAGATAGCGTTTATACCGTATCTTGCAGCTGTTTCAAAGGCATAAGATTTTCCAATGATTCCATGCATAAATTCATAAGTAGGTTTTCGATGCTCCTCATCATAGATAGCAGCCATAAGCTCTACATCATCACGGTCAGCCATAAGAGCAGCAAGGCGTTTATGGTGTGTTGTAACAACTACTTTTTGACGACGTTTAATAAGGTCATCAAGAATAACTTTAAAAAGAGCAGCGGCTTCATCGGAGTCCGTTCCAAGCTCTATCTCATCGACACCGACAAGAGCCGAAGTCTCTTTAAATATTCGGGAGAACTCCTGCATACGTCCAGCAAAAGTAGAGATGTCATTTTTAACATTTTGTGGGTCATCTATGATACTAAGAACTGTTTTAAAACTACCAATATGAGACTTATGTTCATCTAGTTTCATAGGGATGATGTACTTTGCCATAAATGCAGAGGCTAAAATACTTTTTAAAAGCATTGTTTTCCCTCCTGCATTTACTCCTGTAATCATTAGGATGTTTTTGGAAAAGTCTACATTTATAGGTTTAGCATTGTGCAGAGCAGGGTGTATAAAACCACTTAGCACTATTTTAGAGTCTTTTTGACTCTTAATAAGTTGCATATTTTTACTCTGGGCAAAAAGTACACGTGCTTGATAGTTGTCAAACTTTGTAAACTCTTTATCTATAAACGCTATGAAAGGTTGAAGCTCTGCAAGTTTCGATGAAAACTCCTTGGCATACTCATAGAAAATTGTTTCACGCTCCTGCTCAATGTATCGAATCTGCTCTTTAGACTTTAGAATACTATCGGGGCTTACAAAGAAAAAACCACCACTAGATCTCCCTACAACTGCACCTTTGAGAACATGGTTAAAACCACCACGAACTAAGAGACAATCTTCGTTGTTTACAAAGTGAACTTGAGTATCTACAAGGTAGCCAGCTAGTTTTGAACTCGACATCATTCGTTTAAGTGAGCCACTCATATTGTTTCTATGCTCTTTTATTCGAGCTGAAAGTCCAAAGAGTGTCTCATCAAGATTCTCTTCAAATTTACCATCATGAGTAAAATACTTTTCTACTTCTGTAAATTTCTCAGGGATCTCAAATTTAGCCATCCATTCACCAATAAGGCCATCAATATTTCGGTTTCTAAAGTATCGAAAATAGCGTACAACTTTAACAATTTCAAAAACTTGTTCAAAATTTAAAACACCATGTTTCTTAAGGTGGTTTTTGATAGTAGTAAAATCTGTAACTTTTGGAGGGGCTTTAAACTCTAGTTTATCAAGTGCTTTTATATACTTAAAATGAAGTTCTTGGTCACCCTCTATGTAAAGGGAGTGAGTTCGAGAGAAGAAACTTTGGAACTGCTCAATATGTTCAATGAGATCGAGCTGTTTAATGAGTAGCTCGATTTTACTCTTTTTACTATCTATTCGCATGTAGATGCACTAATCATCTCTGCATAGTTTGGGGTATCTTTTTTTCCAATGAAAGTATATGTTCCAATGCTCAGAGTATAGTTCGTCGCATTGACATCTTTTGCATTACATCTTATAGTTTTACCCTGTTTAAACTTTAGTACAGCGTTTAGCATCTGCTCTCTTTGGTTTGTATTGTAACTATTAAAAAGAATTGCTCCAAGTATAACAGCTAAGAGTACTATAGTGATAGTGATTTTTTGCTCTTTTGTGACTTCTGTAAAATAGTGAAGAGCGAGAAAAAATAGCCCAGTTATTACAAGTCCTGCAATATATGCCACTATGCAATTCCTCTGATTTGGTATGTAATATCACCAGCACCAAAGCCAATGATAAGCCCTTTGTCTAATACCTGTAGATTTTGTGCATCTTTTACTACCGTGATATGGTTGTTAGCACGTTGTATAGTATCTGCCATTGTAAGGTTATATGCTTTAAACTCATTTACAAAGTCTATCTCTTGTGGTGCTTCACTTGCAGCCCAAACAGGAAGGATAATAAGCTCATCTGCCCCATTAAAACACTTAGTAAATGCTTCAAGATTATCTATAGTACGAGAGTATTTATGTGGCTGCCATATAGCAGTAATTTTTTCAAAGCCCTTAAGCTTTGCATACTCTTTTACAGATTCAAATGTTGCTTTTATCTCTGTAGGATGGTGTCCATAATCATCAATAATAACAGCATCATCTTCTGCTCCAACAATATCAAAACGTTTTTTAATACCTTTAAAGTTTAAAAGATTTGCACGAATCTCTTCTATATCCATTGACTCACTTGCAGCAAGAATTGCTAGTGCAGCATCAAGTGCGATATGCTTTCCAAATCCCCATACAGCAAAACTTCCTAAATCTTTAAACTTAAATCTTGTGTGTGGTTCATTATTTATTAATTCGTATTCAATCTCTGTTATATCTTTACTTGGATATAGCCACTGTGCCTCTATCTCATCTTTTAGAGTAGCAAGAAATGGATCTTCAGCATTTAAAACTTTACATGGTGCTGAGTTTATAAAACGTTTATATGAATCATAGAATCTATCATAATTATAATCATAGTACTCCATATGCTCAGGTTCAGCATTTATGACAATAGCACAGTGCGGATTTGAGTTAATAAAACTACCATCAGATTCATCAGCTTCAAAGAGCATAACATCTGTAGTCGCATCATAACGAACATTTGAACCGAAGGCTTTTGATTCAGCACCAATGATGGCAGAACCATTCATAATAGCTGTAAGGATTGCAGTTGTTGTACTTTTCCCATGTGCTCCAGCAACAGAGTAAACTTTTCTATCATCTAATATTTTAAGGAGTGCTTCTCGACGAGCAAGTACTTCTATACCTCTCTCTTTGGCTGCGATAACTTCTGGATTGTCAGGGCGAATGATAGCAGAGTGAACAACTAAGTCTTGATTATTGATAGCATTAGCAGAGTGGGGTACACTTACATTTATACCCATTTTACGGAGCTTTTGTGTGATGATACTGTCTTTAATATCTGAGCCACTTACTTCATGACCTTTATAGTGCATATATTGTGCAAGTCCAGAGATTCCTATACCACCGATTCCGATAAAATGGATTTTCATATGTTTATTTCCCCTCTACTTCTTTTGCATTATCTAGCAAAATTTGTGCCTCTTTTGTAAAGCCAGAGATATAAAAAGTTCCATTAGACTGAGTCGTTTCGATGTCTGCCATTTTTTCCATAAAACCTTCAAGATTTATACCTTCTGCAGCTGCAAGCCAGTGGAGTTTGAGTGACCAAGCAAACTTGTCATCATTTGTCATACCACTTAGTACTTCAAACAGTGCAGCAGCATCTTTTACTTGACCTGCAGAGTAGTGCTCCATAGCATACTCATAGAGAGCACGAGTTGTTGCAAAATCTTGTACTTCACTTAGATCCATCTTTCTATGAGACTCTAAAGTGTCTGTAAGTTTCTCTAAGGCTAAGTCTAAAATATTTGCATAATATCCTTGAATAGTCGCTTCATCAAACACTTCATGTGCCTCTGCTTCAAGAACATAAAGTCCTGCTATGTCACTTTTACTTTGTGCTTCTAAAACTTTTGCTTTTAAATCTTCTACTTTATTCACTTAAACACTCCTTGATTCTCTGTAATGCATTTCTTGTTTTTATTTCATTTTCTACTAAGGCTATACGAATATATCCTTTTCCAGGGTTTTCACCTTTACTGTTTTCTCTTGCTAAAAATTCTCCTGGAAGTACTTTTACATTGTACTTTTCATAGAGCTTTTTTGTAAATTCTAGTGCATTATCTACTTTTATCCAGAGATAAAAAGTAGCATTAGGAATCTCTGTTCCTAAAATTTCTTTAGCAATTATAAAGTTTTTTCTATAAACTTCACGGGAACTCTCCACATGAGACTCATCACTCCAAGCATCTGCTGCAGCACTTTGCAGAGGTAAAGGGGAGGCACAACCAACATATGTACGATACTTCATATACTCACGAAGTATCTCTGCATCTCCTGCTATAAAACCAGAACGAAGACCTGGAGCAGAAGAGCGTTTTGAGATAGAGTTAATAACTAAGATATTTTTAAAAGTAGTATTTCCCACATGAGTTGCTGCTTCAAGTAGCGAAGGGGTTGGTCTGTCTGTATATATTTCACTATAGCACTCATCATTGAGAAGTACAAAGTTATGTTTGAGTGCCAAGTATACCCACTCTCCAAGCTCATCAAGAGTGAGTGTCGCTGTTGTAGGATTATTTGGAAAGTTTAAAATAACTAAATCACATCCAGCAAGTTCTGCTTCATCTATCTCTGGTTTGAAGTTATTTTCTGCATTAAGATTCAAATGAATTACTTTAGAACGAGTAGCTATAGCTGCACCTTCATAAATCTGATAAAAAGGATTGGTATAGGCCATTACAGGATTTTTTTTGTCAAACAGAAGAAACTGAGGAAAGTTAAAGAGTACTTCACGTGTTCCAAAAGTAGGGATGATTTGTGCATCACTCAGTTGTGTATGAAAGCGTCTTAGGATAAAACCTCTCATGGCTTCCCGAAGATTTGTCTCTCCACCTGTTTTTGGATACTTTTTTAGCAGTGCTGTATTTGCACAAAGAGACTCTTGAATGAAAGAAGGTGTTTCAAACTGAGGCTCACCAATAGTTAAAATAGAGGCATCAAATGTTTGGTTAGGTACAATATTTTCTAGTAAACTGTTTAGTTTTTCAAATGGATATGGTTCAAAATTCATGCGCAATTATAGCTAAAAAAGATTTATTTATGATTAGGGTTTAAAATATCGCTTTTTGTTGTATAATTTTGGAGATTGATATTTAATAAAAAAGGATCAAAAATGAAAATAGTCTTATCTGCACTTTTAGCACTTCTTATTGTTGGCTGTAGTGATGAAAAACAAGAGATACAAGAAGAGGTGAAACCTACACCAGCGGTTGCATTAGATAAAAAAGTAGTTGAAACTAAGAAATTAGAAGAGAAAATATCGCTTAAAACTCCTGAAAAGATAGAAAAAAGTACTCCTGTAAAAGTTCAGATAAAGAGTGAAAAGAAGATAGTTGATGGTGCAAAAATCTTTACAAAATGTAGTTCATGTCATGGAAAAAATGCAGAGAAAAAAGCACTTAATAAATCACAAATTATTCAAGGTTGGAATAAAAAACAACTTACTACAGCTATTAATGGCTACAAAGATGGTTCATATGGTAGTAGTATGAAGGGTGTTATGAAACCACAAGTAATGAAACTTACAAATGAAGAAGTAGCAGCAGTCGCTGCATACATATCTAAGTTATAGAGTTAAGTTTATAACCAACTCCGTAGATACTCTCTAGAGTGTCTTCAGGTAGTTTTTTTCGAAGTTTAGATACTAACTTACGAATGTTTTGAGAATCAATACTCTCATCTTCATCATTAAAATAGTTTACTATATCTTCATTAGAGTGTATTTTCCCCACTTTTGTACTTAAAAGCATTAAGAAAATTATTTCATACTTTGTAAGGTATAAACTGTTTTTATTTTCTATAAGGCTTTTTGTCTCTTTATTAAAATAGGTAGTTTTATCAAAATATATATTTTGATGAGATATCTGAGTCTCTTCTTTAAAATTGATTTTTTTTGCAATAACAAGGAGTACTTTTAATAACTCTTGGTAATCTATGGGTTTTTTTATAAATTGTTCAATTCCAAGGTTAATAAGAGGTAAAAGATACTCTGTTGTATCATGTGCTGAGAGTACTACAACACACTGTTTAGGATAGAGTTCATAGATTTTTTGTGTGAGCACTACACCATTCATTTTTGGCATTTGAATATCTGTAAGTACTAAATCGTATTTATTATTTTTATTGAGGTTTTCTGCATAGTATTCAAAAGCTTCTACACCATTTGACACACTATCTACTCGTTTAAAGAAATACTTTAAAATATCAGTAGTATTTTCTCTTAGTTCATCATGGTCTTCAGCAAAAAGAATACTTAACTCTCTTGTCTGTTCTATTAGTTCTTTTGAATGGTTCATTAATTCACTTTACTTTATCTTTTTTTAAATAGGTGATAGTATACCAATAGTTGGTTTTTTATTCAATTAATAGTGATATAATCACAGAAAATAGAGGAAAACTCTATAAAAGAGAGAGAAATTGAAAATAATAATAAATGGAACGATGCATGAATGTAAAGATGGAATTACTCTTCATGAACTGTTAAAAGAGTTGTCTTTAGAGGGTAAAGTAATGGCGGCCGCTGTTAATATGGATATTGTAAAACAAGATAAGTGGAATGAGTATACTTTTAAGGATGGTGATAAATTAGAACTGCTTGATTTTGTTGGTGGTGGCTAATGTTTGGAGTGTAACAACTCCAATTGCATACTCTCCATCGTGAGTAATAGAGAGAGCAGCATCTACAATACCAAACTTAGCAACTAGCTTTTTTGAAAGGGAAATTTTAGGAGCACCTTTTTCTGTCTTGTATATTACTATGTCGTGAAATCCACACTCTTTTCCTATTCCTGTCCCTAATGCTTTTGAAGTTGCTTCTTTTATAGCCCAAAAACCTGCAGCAGTTTTATAATTTTTTATGAGTTTTATTTCACTTGGTGTTAAAAATTTTTGGAGGGCTTTGTCGGAAAAACGCTCTATAAAGCGTTTCATCCGTGAGGTTTTAATGAGGTCTATGCCTATCATCTGTTACTGGATTACAAATTCTGTAAAGTAGATACCTCGAATTGTGCCATCACTAATCATAGCATTTAAAGTATTTTGAATTTGGTCGGATACTTTCTGTTTCCCTTTTTTAGAAGAGATCTCTTCTAGAGTTTTAGAAGTTAAGATTCTAATGATACGGTCTCGAAGTACAGGTGATTTAGCATCTAGTTCTAAACTTAACTCTTCACCCTCAAGTTCTAGAGTAACAGATACTTTAAGGTAACGACGTCCTGCATCACTCTTTAGGTTTACTGTGAATGTATCAAGTGGATAAAGAATACCAATATCACTAAGTTGTCTAGTACTCTCATAACTCGAACCTGCACTATTTGCAACTTTTCTTTGAGGTTGGCTTCTCTCTTGTTTTGGTTGGCTAGCCATCTCTTCTTCATCATCGCCCATAAGTAAGAATGCTACTACACCACCAATAATGATAATTAAAAATAGAACAACGATGATAATTATCATTAGCATATTACTAGATTTTTTTTCTGCTGGTGCTGTCTCTTCTGTTTTCTCTTCTTCAGCCATAATAAATTCCTATAATTTTATTTTTTATTAGTATATCTAATTAATAAGATTAATGACAAATTTTAATATCTAAATCTTTAATTATCGCTTCAAATACCTCACCAGCTTCACGGTTACAATCATCATGGTATTCGATTACAATTACCTCTTTTCCATTTGAAACTTTTGTTGTATAAGATTCATAATCAGCTTTGTTATGTTTTTTTGTAATTTTTTCTATGCAGTTACATACAGAATCTTTTTCAGTTGTACTCTCGTAAGCAAGTGCTAGTCTTGAGAATCTCTCTTCACTTCTAATTTCAGCATCAATCATAATAATCCCTCTTTTTTTAATTGTGCAATTATACATCTTTTATATAAAAAAATAGCTTTTTTATTTTTTATTTAATACCATTCAAGTAGTTTTGTTACTTCATCGACTATAAAAGTTTTGACTTTTGATTTTTCTAAAGGTTTTTTTGCAACAAGTGCTTTTGTGATATTTTGCATTTGTGCTTCTTTGAGACGAACATCTAGGGCATAAACTTCACGAACATCACCGACTAATGAAACTTCACCTATAAAGATGGTCTCTTTAGAAATTGCACGATCTCTAAAACTACTGATAATAGCAGCAAGGATTGCTAAATCTGCTGCTGTCTCTGTAATTTTTATACCACCTGTTATATTTATAAAAACATCATACCCTGAGAGCGGTATCTCTAGTTTCCTCTCTAGTAGAGCTAAGAGCATATTAAGACGGTTATTATCAAAACCTGTTGCTTGTCGCTTGGAGTTTGCTGTATGTGATTCAGATACAAGTGCTTGTACTTCTAAAATAATAGGACGACTTCCTTCCATGATAACAGTTAAGGCAGAGCCACTCTGTTGTGAGTCACGGTTAAAAAAACGTGAGGCTATATCTGTTGCACTTACTAATCCTTCAGATCGCATCTCAAAAACACCTATCTCACTTGTAGGTCCAAAACGGTTTTTAAATCCACGGAGTATACGAAGTTCTTGTGATGAGTCCCCTTCAAAGTAGAGTACTGTATCTACCATATGTTCAAGTACTCTAGGACCTGCGATAGAGCCCTCTTTAGTGATATGACCGATGATAAAGATAGCTATATTTCTCTCTTTAGCGATACGCATTAGCTCAAAAGTAATCTGTCTCACTTGAGTAACAGACCCGGGTGCTGAAGTAATATCTTCAGAATAGATAGTTTGAATAGAGTCGATGATAAGAAAGTCATAACTTCGATGCTCTAACTCTACTAGTATCTGTTGGAGTCGTATTTCACTTAAAAGGTAGAGTGTGTCTTGGTTTGAGTTAAGACGGTTTGCTCTTAGTTTTATCTGTCCTGCTGACTCTTCTCCTGTTACATAGAGTACATTTTTATTTAGACTGGCTATGTTTGAACCGACTTTTAAGAGTAGAGTAGACTTACCAACACCTGGACTTCCTCCTATAAGAGTGAGTGAACCAGGAACTACACCCCCACCTAATACATTGTCAAGTTCAGAGTCAAGAGAGGAGTATCTGTAGACCTCTTCTTCAACTATCTCATTTATACTTACAGCTTTAGCTGACTTAGAAGAGCTTGTTTTAGTCTGTTTTACTACCTCTTGCTGATGTTCATTTAGTTCAACAAAACTATCCCATGCACCACAGTTTGTACATTTTCCCATCCATTTTGGAGTTGTAAGTCCACAGTGTTGACACTCAAATAGTACTTTTTTCTTAGCCATAGTTTTATCTTTTAGTTGGTTTTTATTGGGAGTATTTTACAAGAATTTTAAAGTTAGATGTGAAAATATGGCATTTTGCCATATTTTTAAAGGAAGTTTGACTAAGCAGACTCTTCTATAAAGAGAGCATCTAATAGTGTGTCAACAAATTCGATTTTATTAAATGGTGTAAGATCTTCTGGTTGCTCGCCAGTTCCAACATAGATAATAGGCAGCTCAAGTGCATAAGCGATTGAAAATATACTTCCACCTTTTGCAGTACCATCAAGTTTTGTAATGATAACACCATCTATTCCTATCATCTCATTAAAAGCCTTTGCTTGTGCTATCGCAGAGTTTCCTTGTGTTCCATCTATGACTAAAACAGTACGGTGTGGTGCTCCAGAATGTGATTTATCACAGATACGATTTATTTTTATAAGTTCATTTGCTAGGTTTGTTTGAGTATGAAGACGACCAGCTGTATCAATGATAACATTATCAAAACCTTTAGACTTTGCAGAGTCTATCGTGTCATAAGCAACTGCAGAACTATCATGCCCCTGTTTTGAAGCGATGATGGGTATGTCAAGTCTTTTTGCCCAGAGAGATAACTGTTCTATTGCTGCAGCACGAAAGGTGTCTCCCGCACCAAGAATAACTTTTTTTCCTTCTTGTTTATATTTATATGCAAGTTTAGAGATAGTAGTCGTTTTTCCTGCACCATTAACACCAACTATAAGTTCCACAAAGGGAGCATTAAACTCTGGCATTTTATAACTTGTATGTGCTAATGTCTCTAGTAGTTTTGTACGAAGTATTTCTCTTGTGATTTTCTCTTGATAGATCTCATTTAAGATGATTTCCACAAGTGCATACTCTACATCTGCTTCAAGTAAAATGTCTTCTAGTTCATCTTTAGTAAAAGTGACTTTTTTCTTAGGAGCAACAGTTCTAATAGCCGCAACAGTTTTGCTAAGAGACTTTTTTATAAATCCAAACATCTATAAACCTAAAGCTTTTTTGATATCACTCTCTAAAAACTCTTCTTCAACAGCACCTTGATAGTAGTTTATTAAAACACCATCTTTATACATAGCCATAAGAGGGATACCAAAGTTTGTTCCTATCTTTAGTTTTGTTGCTACCGCATTAACAAGACGAGAGTTTTCATTTGAGTTTACAAGAGGGTATAAAGCACTATACTCTTCTCTAAAAGCTTGTAGCTTTTCATTTTCTATACCTTGTTCTATACTCACTCCAAGTACAACAAGTGAATCTTTGTACTTTTTTTGTAAAGATGCAAGATGTGATGCTTCAGCTTGGCAAGGGGGACACCAAGTTGCAAAAATATCTAAAATTACTACTTTTCCTTTAGCTCCATCGAGTGTGAAACCATTTGTCTCTTTTTTAATTACATATTGAGTTTTGTTAAGAGCAGTAAGCACATATTCATTTGTTGAAAGGATTGAGTTCGCATCTTCATGAGCTTTTTGTTTGTCGTTTGAACAAGCACTAAAGAGGAGACTAAACGCCATTAGTGTGGATAATATTTTAATTTTTGACATATTGTTAGAAAACCTTTGTTTTATTTGTGTAAAATTTGAAAGAAATTATAGCAATTAAAGATTAAAAAATGACAATGACAAAAACAATATTAAGACAAAACTGTTTAGAAAAGCTAGGAAATAGTCCAAAACATAATAGACTCTATAAAACATTCTTAGTCAATAGAAGAATTTTAAAACTTTTATCAAAGGTTAAAAACAAGAAAATACTTTTTTATTATCCTTTAAAAATGGAAGTAAATATACTAAAAGTACTCCATAAGCTTCGCAAAGATAATGAGATCTATATACCATTTATGGTTGAGCAAAGTTTTAAGATGGTACCATTTAGATTGCCTCTTTACCGTAAAAAATTTAATATTTACGAGGCAGGAAATAGTCATAAAGATATAAAAAAAATAGATATTGCTATCGTTCCGGTTGTTGGAGTGGATGGTAATTTACAGAGAGTTGGTTTTGGAAAAGGGATGTATGATCGTTTTTTCGAAAAGTTACAAAAAAAACCATATATAATTTTTACACAACAAGAGTTCTGTTATACAGAAAAATATATTTGCGATAGTTACGATATCGCTTGCGATATTTTACTTACTCCTAAAAAAAGTGTAAGTGTAAGAAAAAGAAAAAAATTAGGATAAAAAATGTTAAATGAGATACTACTAGGCGGTGGAACTGCTATAGTTAGTGGTGTTGTTGGGTTTTTCATTTCTAAAAAATTAACAAATGCAAACTTTGAAGTCTATACACAACAAGCAAAAGCCAAAGCAAATGCTATGGAGAACGAAGCACAAACTCTTTTAGAGCGTGCGAGACTTAAGGCTGAAGAGACTGAACATCAGGCACAAAAAAAGTTTGATAGTGCTAAGCAGAGAGTTAAAGCGGATATGAGTCAGAGAGAAGAGAAACTACTCCGTAAAGAGCAGGAATTTTCACGATATAAAAAGAGTGAAGATGAAAAAATAAATGCTGAGTATGTTGCTTTAAAGTCGCGACAGGTTAATTTAGAAAGAAATGAGAAATCTTTAATATCACTACAACAAAAATATGAGAAGAAGATAGATGAAGCACTTCATGTTATAGAACATTGTGCAGGGATGACTCAAGAAGAGGCGAAAGCTTCACTCCTTAAAAAAGTAGAGTATAAAGCTCGAGGTGACATAGCCCATATAGTTCGCCGTTATGAAAATGAGGCGAGAGAAGAGGGAGAGCGAAAAGCTAACTTTATCTTGGCACAGGCTACAAGTCGTTTTGCTGGGGAGTTTGCTAGTGAGCGTTTAACAAACTTAGTTCATTTAGATAATGATGATTTAAAGGGACGTATCATTGGTAAAGAGGGACGAAACATTAAGTCTCTAGAGACACTGCTTGGGGTAGATATTATCATTGATGATACTCCAAATGCGATCCTTGTAAGTAGTTTTAATCTCTATAGACGTGCGATAGCTACAAAAACACTACAACTTCTTATAGAAGATGGTCGTATTCAACCAGCACGTATAGAAGAGATATTTAATAAAGTAAATAGTGAATTTGAAGATAAAATCTTAGCTGAGGGTGAAGAGTTAGTAGCCGAGATGGGTATAGGAGTAATGCATCCAGAGCTTATGAAGCTTATTGGAAGATTACGTTACCGTGCTAGTTATGGGCAAAATGCTTTAGGTCATACACTTGAGGTAGCACATTTAGCCGGTGTTATGGCAGCGGAGATGGGTGGAGACATCGCTTTAGCAAAGAGAGCAGGGTTACTGCATGATATAGGAAAGGCCTTAACACATGATCAAGATGGTAATCATGTTGACTTAGGTGCTGAAATATGTCGTCGTTTTAATGAGGATGAAGTAGTAATAAATGCTATTTATGCGCATCATGGACAAGAGGAGATTCTCTCTATTGAGTGTGGTGCTGTATGTGCTGCAGATGCACTCTCTGCTGCTCGTCCAGGAGCTCGCCGTGAAGTGTTGGAATCTTTCTTGAAGCGTGTTACTGATATTGAAGAGATCGCATCTGTTCATAGTGGAGTTAAACAGGCCTATGCAATAAATGCTGGACGTGAAGTTAGGGTTATTGTTAATGCTACTTTAGTAAATGATGATGAGTCTATCTTAATGGCTAGAGAGATTGCTAAAGAGATAGAAGAAAAAGTACAGTATCCTGGGGAAATTAAGGTAAATGTTATTCGAGAGAGTCGAGCGATAGAGTTTGCTAAGTAGCAAACTCTGTTATCTACTTTATAGACTTGTCTACTGTTACAACAACTGCTCCACGAAGATCTTGCATCTTATAACCTAATGCATTATCAAGTGGATATCGACTAGCAATCTCTCGCTTAAGATCAATATCTTTAATATCTCCATGACACTTCAAACAGACACCTTTTTTAATAACTAAAGGTTTATAGTACTTATATGTATGTGCACCAGTCTTTTCAATAAGGTAGGGTGGCAGTACAATATTTAAACTCTGCATCTTTTTGAAAGACTCTAGAACAGCTTGTTCATTATCTTGAGGTTTATTAGCAGGACTTCTAAACTTATTACTAATACGTTTTACAGTTACACCATTTGGTAATTTTTTATTAACTTTTTGTGTAAGAGTATACGCTTCATTTGAACAAAAGTTGAGTGCTTTCATAACACCACCACTTTTCATGCTCTTCTTCATGTTCTTTCCAAGTGTTTTAAGAAGTAGTTGTGAACCACGATCTCCATTCTTTATAACTGATACTAACTCCATCTCTTTTTTAGTAGGAGGTGAAGCAAGCAAAAGTGAAGAACTTAATGCAATTAATGTAGTTATTTTTAAAATAGTCATTACTTTTTTTCCTTTATTTGTGATATTTATACGAAATTATAGCAAGACTTATAATATTTTAATGCAACTTTGACTATAATCACAACAATATTTTATAGACAGGGAGCTTTTCAATGCCAGAATTGTTTACATTCTTCGGTCTTGTTACACACGACAAGACTTTTATCTACATCACACACATGGTGCTTTCAGCAGGTATTGCTCTTTTACTCGTAAAAATGGCAATGTCTAACCTTCAAGTAGTTCCAAAAGGTACTCAAAACCTTATGGAAGCTTATATCGGTGGCGTTTTAAAGATGGGTGCTGATGTTATGGGCGAAGAGCCAGCTCGTCGTTACTTACCACTAGTTGCTACAATTGGTCTTTTTGTTGGTATCGCTAACTTAATCGGTGTTATTCCAGGTTTTGAAGCTCCAACAGCGTTTTTAGAGATGCCTTTAACACTTGCTCTTGTAGTATTTGTTTACTATAACTTCGAAGGTATTCGTCGTCAAGGTGTTGTGAAATACTTCAAGCACTTTTTAGGTCCAGTTTGGTGGTTATACTGGTTAATGTTCCCAATCGAGATCGTTTCTCACTTTTCACGTTTAGTGTCTCTTTCTTTCCGTTTATTTGGAAATGTAAAAGGTGATGATATGTTCTTAATGGTAATCTTAATGCTAGCTCCATGGTTATTACCAATGATTCCATTTGCACTTTTAACTTTCATGGCATTCTTACAAGCTTTCATCTTTATGATGCTTACATATGTTTACCTTGGTGGTGCAGTAGCTGTTGAAGATCACTAGGTCTTGCTCAGATGCAAAAAGATATTTATGATCGTATCATAGGCTTTTTGCAAGGGGCATCTTGGGCTATAGTGCTCATAGGTGCTTACTTCACTTTTAAATTTACTATCTCTTTTGGTCTTCCCTTTGGAGTCTTTTTCACATCTCTTTACATAATATTTACACTCTTCCTTATTTTACTACTTGATGCTTTTTCTGTTAACAAAGAAAAACTACGAGAACTTAAAAAACAGACAAAACTTCTCAACAACTTAACTTATAAACACTAGAACTATTTCATTCTATAATCTCTTCATTAAATTGAAAAGGAAAATAAAGGTGGTGAGTTTAAGGGTGTTTCCTCCGGTTTAAATAGATGGAACAACTCCAGAAAAAGATGATTTAAAAACTATGATAGCATTTAGTTATTCTTACTAATATATAAGGTCTAAATCAATAACTTTAACTTCTTTTATGAGATATAAAAGCTTCTTTTAGATAAAATAAATACATTAATATTTTATTCTTACAAGGAACTCTATGTTTGAAGTAGTTATCGGTCTTGAAGTCCATGTACAACTTAATACAAAAACTAAATTATTTTGCTCGTGTGCAACGAGTTTTAATCATAAACAAAATACAAACACTTGCCCAACTTGTCTAGCACTTCCTGGTGCTCTTCCTGTTCTTAACCAAGAAGTATTGCAAAAAGCAACTATGCTTGGAACTGCACTTGGTGCTACAGTTAATCGTACCTCTTATTTTGATAGAAAGTCATACTTTTACCCAGATAGTCCTACTGCTTATCAGATTACTCAGTTTTATACTCCAGTTATTCAAAATGGTAGTTTAGATATTGATTTTGAAGATGGAACTAAAAAAACTATTCGTGTTGGATTTGCTCATATAGAAGCAGATGCAGGTAAAAATATACACGAGGGTGATATCTCTAAAGTAGATTTAAACCGTGCAGGAACACCTCTCCTTGAGATAGTAACTGAGCCAGATATGAGAAGCTCCCAAGAAGCAGTTCTTTATCTTAAAAAACTTCACTCTATCATCCGTTACTTAGACATCGGTGATGCAAATATGCAAGAGGGTTCTTTTCGTGTAGATGTAAATGTTTCTATAAGACCTAAAGGTGATGAGAAACTTTATACTCGTGTAGAGATTAAAAATATCAATAGTTTCAAGTTTATTGAAAAGGCTATTGAGGTTGAAGTGAGACGTCAGAGTGAAGCTTGGGAAGATGGCATCTATGATGAAGAGATTGTTCAAGAGACTCGTCTTTTTGACCAAGTGAAAGTAGAAACTCGTTCTATGCGTGGGAAAGAAGAAGCAGCAGACTACCGTTATTTCCCAGAACCTGACCTTCTTAAAGCTGTTATAACGGATGAGATGTTTGAGAAATACTCTCAAATCCCAGAACTTCCAGATGCAAAAAAAGAGCGTTTTATAAAAGAGTTTGGTCTAAGTGTTTACAATGCAGATGTGATTACTGCAAACATTGAGATGGCACATTTTTTTGAAGATATGATGGCAGAAGGTATTAGCGGTAAAAATGCAGCTACTTGGCTTACAGTTGAACTACAGTCACGTTTAAAAGGTGATGTGAATCTTGCAAACACTCCTGTAGATGCGAAGAAACTAGGAACTTTAGTTAAACGCATAGAAGATCAAATAGTAAGTGGAAAAGCAGCAAAAGAGGTACTTGACTATTTGATGGAAAATGAAGCTGAAGTTGATGGGGTTATTGATAAACTTGGGTTAAAACAGGTGACAGATATGGGTGCTATTGAAGCTATCTGTGATGAAATTATTACAGCAAATCCAGAAAAAGTCGAACAACTCAAAGGGGGGAAAGATAAACTTTTTGGTTTCTTTGTTGGTCAAGTAATGAAAGCAAGTAAGGGGAGTGCAAACCCTCAAGCAGTAAATGAAATCTTAAAAGCTAAGTTAGGGTAGTCATTATGCTTAAACGCTTGATAGTTGATGCTGCATATTTTTTACAGACATCTAAACGCTATCAAGCACGCAAACACTTCTTTTACAATCTCCTCGAAAATGATAAATACAAGTATAAAAAATATATAGATCTCTTAATGATAACACTTATTTTTATAAGTGTAGCAGTCTTAATTCGTGAAGTAAAACACCATGTAAACGACTACTTAATCTTCTTTAGTAGTTATGTAATCTCTATTATATTTTTTATTGAGTATATGTTGCGTTTTTGGATTAGTTCGAGTGTGAGTGAAATCATAGTTAAAAGAGCTGACCATGACTCTTTTTTATCTAATGAAGTGAATTTATTTAAAGCATTTAAAACTATTTTACATGTAAAAATGCAGTATATTTTTTCTGTTCGTGCTATTATTGACCTTTTAGCTATTTTACCATTTTTTCATGAGTTAAGACTTCTTCGTATCTTTATTCTTTTTCGTGTATTTAAACTCTTTCGTTATGCCAAAAGTTTCCAGACTTTAGCTGGTGTTTTAAATACTAAAAAATTTGAGTTCTTAACCCTCGCGATGTTTGCATCTATTGTAATATTTGTCTCTTCTGTACTTATATATGTTATGGAAGCAAACAACCCAAACTCTCCGATAAATACTCTTTTTGAAGCAGTTTACTGGTCTATAGTTACTATCTCTACTGTTGGGTATGGGGATGTAACTCCTGTGACACAAGAGGGGCGAGTTGTAGCTATGTTAGTTATTACTGCTGGTATCGCAGTGCTTGCTTTTACTACCTCTTTAGTTGTTTCAGCATTTACGGAGAGACTTGATGAAATTCGTGAAGTAAAAACCATAGAAGACCTCTCAAAACTAAAGAATTTTTATCTTATTTGTGGGTATGAGAGTGTAGCGAGAGAGGTTGCAAAAAAACTGCTCAAACATGGTAATAAAATTATTATTTTAGATGAGGATGCTCAGAGAGCAGAGCTTGCTAAAAAAGATGGGCTCACTGTTTTACAGTACAATCCAGGAAATATTGAAAGTTATGAAAAGCTAAATATTGACCTAAGTAAACAAGTAAAAGCAGTGCTCTGTCTACGAGAAGATGATGTGGAAAATGTTTACACCGCACTTACGGTACGCTCTATTCATAAAGAAGTTTTTTTACTTTCACTGCTTATGCATCATTCTAACTATAAAAAGTTGAAGTTTGCAGGGATAAATAAAATAGTTTATCCACAAGAGTTAGTAGGGCTTATAACAAAAGAGTTTGTTGGTAAACCTGTTGCTTTTGAAGTTATTCATCAACTCCGTCGCGAATCAAATAATGTAAAAATTGATGAGATTCTTATAACAGAGCGTATAGCAAGTAACTTTATAAGTGTAGGTGATTTGGGTAACTTAGACTTTAGAGTTATTGTTCTTGGGATATATAAGAGTAAAAGTGATAGGTTCTATTTTAATCCTATCGATAGTACACTTCTAGAAGTGGGTGACTTTATAGTTGCTATAGGGTATAAAATTTTTGTGAAAGAGTTTGAGAAACATCTTAACACTAAAAATGTAAAAGGGTAGGTATGGTAAAAAAAACAGCACTTATTTTTGGTTTTAATAACTATGCTCTTGAAATTGCACATAATGTTACAAATGAGTATGAAGAGGTAAGGCTCTTCTCTTTAAATGAAAAAATAGAAGAGGGGGAAGATGTGTTTGAACCCTTTGATTTAAGTGATGACTGGTCTATTATTGAAAATAGTATAGATGTAGAAAAATCAGTTGCTTTTTGTACCTTAGAAGATAGTGCAGAGAATATTTTCTTGACTATTTCACTCCGGGCATATTTTGCAAACCTGACTATTATTGCTGTTGCCTCAAACAAAGAGAATGCAAATAAGCTTACCATGGCGGGTGCTAATAAGGTAGTCCCTATAGTAGAGACAACAGCTGACATAATTACAAATATGCTAGAACTCCCTATCTCAAATAGTGTTTTGCAAAACATTCTTTTTGAAGAGACTGACCTAAAAGTTGCACAGATTAAGATAGGTGATAATTGTAAGATAAAAGATGAACAGATTTTAAGTATAGATTGGAGCCGCTACAATGGTATAATAGTCGTATCTTTAATGCATGAAGATATGAAAAATGAGTTTATTTACTCCTCAAAAGTGAAGCATCATGTTTTACAGAGTGGAGATTTTTTAGTTGTTGTTGGATATGTCCATGATATAGAAGAGTTTAAAATATTGATAGGGAGTGAATCATGAAAGTAGGAGTTATCGGTGCTGGAAAATGGGGAAGTGCTTTAGCATTTGCCTTGAGTGAAAAGAATGAAGTAGTGATCAATTCAAGAACATCAAGAGATCTTCCTAATTTTGTCTCTTTAGAAGAGGTATTAGAGTGTAAGTATCTTCTCATTACTGTGCCTGCACAACAGATAGCATCTTGGTTAGAAGAGAATTTTGTCTATAAAGGACAAAAAATTCTTGTAGCAAGTAAGGGTATAGAAGCGAGTAGTGGGAAGTTTTTAAACGAGATATACTCTCAATATGTTCCCGATACAAACATAGCATTTCTCTCTGGTCCCTCTTTTGCAGTAGAGGTACAGCAGTCTCTTCCGACTGCTCTTGTTGTAAACTCTTTAAATGAAGAGCTCTCAACATCTTTTGCAACACTTTTTCCCTCATTTATAAAAGCATACACCTCTACAGATGTTATAGGTGCAGAGGTTTCCGGTGCTTATAAAAATGTTATAGCCATCGCTGCGGGTATCTGTGAAGGTTTAAAACTTGGAAACAATGCGGCGGCTGCACTTATCAGTCGTGGTTTAGTTGAGATGCAACGTTTTGGTCTGGCTCATGGTGCAAAAGAGGAGACTTTTGTTGGTCTTGGTGGTGCAGGAGACTTGTTCTTAACTGCCTCATCCCCTATGAGTAGAAACTACCGTGTTGGTCTTGGCATAGCAGCTGGAAAGTCTCAATCTGAGATACTTGAAGAGTTAGGAGAAGTAGCAGAGGGGATAGGTACTACTTATGCCCTTCATGAGCTCTCACAACAGGGTGATTTATATCTGCCAATAGCAAAAGAGGTATATGAGATGTTAGAGGGAAAATCTCCACTCGCTTCACTTAAAGATCTACTCTCAAAATGATACATACTTTAGAGGAACTTCGTTCTGGGAAATTAGAAGGTAGTAAACAGTTAAAAATTCAAGAGAGGCTTTTGGAGTTTCCAGAGGAACTTTTTAGCCTGTGTGATAGTTTAGAACTTTTAGATCTTAGTGGTAATCTTTTAAGTGATTTACCAGACTTAAGTAGATTTAAAAAGTTAAAGATTGCATTTTTCTCACAAAATAGATTTGAGAAAATTCCTGATGTTTTTAAAGCATGTTCCAATCTTTATATGCTTGGGTTTAAGTCAAACGCTATAACTGTGTTTGATGAAGATATCTTACCCTTAAGTATAAGCTGGTTGATCTTAACTGAAAATAGACTTACTGCACTTCCTCTCTCTATTGGAAAACTTCATAAACTACAGAAGTTTGCTGTAGCAGGTAATAGACTAAAATCACTACCAAATAGTATGAAAGAATGTAAAAACTTAGAACTTCTTCGTCTCTCTGCAAATAAGTTAGAGGAGATTCCTGAGTGGCTCTTTACTTTACCAAAACTTGCATGGTTCGCATTTAGTGGTAATCCCTGCAGTATCTCTAAAGAGAGCAGTTTAAAAGTAGTTGCTTATAAAGATATAGAGCTTGATACTCTTTTAGGGGAGGGTGCATCTGGTAAGATCTACAGAGCACACTCTCCACTCTTTAAGAGTCTCGTAGCTGTAAAACTTTTTAAAGGTGCAGTTACAAGTGATGGCTATGCTAAAGATGAGATGAATGCTTGTATGATGGCAGGAGAGCATCCAAACCTCATAAAAGTTTTAGCAAGATTAGAGCATAAACATCTTGGGCTTATTTTAGAGTACATCTCTAAAGAGTATATCACTCTTGGAAACCCTCCAAACTTTGAGACTTGTACAAGAGATACCTATGAAGAAGATAGTAGTTTTACTAGTAAAGAGATTTTAGTCATTGCAAAGTCTATTGCAGGAGCAGCAGGACATCTTCACTCTAAAGGAATTGTACATGGAGATCTTTATGCTCACAACATACTCTATAACCAAAAAGATAATGCCTACTTAGGTGACTTCGGAGCTGCAAGTTTTTATGATGTAGGGAGTGAAAAACATGAAAGGTTAGATGTTCTTGCTTATGGTCATTTACTAGAGGATTTACTAACTCGTTGTTTGGATAGGGAGTCAAAACTTTATAAGAATTTAGTTGTTTTACAAGAGAGATGTCAAGTACATGATCCTAAAAATCGACCTCTATTTTGTGAGATGGAGTTTTAAGGTGAAAGCACAAGTTCTAAAAATTGCTCTTGGAGTTATAATAGGTTTTTCTGTTTTTTTTCTCAGTAGTACACTCTTTAACACTACACAAAGCTCTCTTTTAGGAGTGATTGCACTGCTTGTAACTCTCTGGACAAATGAGGCTCTGCCTCTTGGTGTAGTCTCACTGTTTCCTATCATTCTTTTTCCTGCTTTAGAGATTATAAATACAAAAGCGACAGCAGTAAACTATGCGCATCCTATCATCTTTCTTTTTTTAGGAGGATTTTTACTCGCTATTGGTGTTGAGAAGACAAAATTACATATCTATATATCTAACAAAATATTAGGAATTTTTCCCTCTACTGCTCGTGGTATGATATTTTCACTCTCATTTACATCAGCATTATTGAGTTCTATTCTCTCAAATACAACAACAACACTTCTTCTTATCTCTATCGCTATCTTTTTAACAGACCATATGAGACTGAAGATGCGTTTTGCTTTAGCCATCGCATATGGGGCAAATATAGGGGGAATACTTACACCCATAGGAACACCACCAAACTTAGTGCTTTTAGGAATTATGGAAGATAAAGGTTTAGAGTTGGTACCCTTTTTTCAGTGGATGTATATGGTTGCCCCTCTGGTTCTTTTTATGATAGTAAGTATGAGTTTTCTACTCTCCTTTGGGACAAAAGATATAGAGATAACACATACAATAGAGAGTAAATCTCTTGATGCACAACAGAAAAAAGTAGTTACGATTCTGCTAAGTCTTATAGGCTTACTCCTTGTTAATGCTTCTATTAAACCCTATTGGGGTGGCCTAGGACTAAGTGAAACTGGAATTCTTTTAGGTTTTGGACTACTCCTTTTTATGCCGCCTTTGAATATTTTAGACTGGAAAGAGGATAATGGAAAGATTCCGTATGAGATAATTTTACTCTTTGGTGCTGGATTTTCTATTGCCAAAGCTTTTGGAACGGTAGGTCTTGCTGATGAAGTCGCTTCGTATCTTGTCAGTATTACACATCTACCACCTTTACTCTTACTCCTTAGTGTTGCACTCCTTATTACTTTTACAACAGAGGTAACCTCAAATGTAGCAATGATCTCTATAATGCTTCCCGTAATCTACTCTGTCTCAGAACTTGCAGGAGTAAATACAACACTCTTTATGATGGTTGCAACACTCTGTGCTAGTTATGCTTTTATGCTTCCCATAGCTACACCACCAAACGCTATAGCTATGAGTACAGGGGCGATAAATGTAAAAGATATGATGCGATATGGTATTGTACTTAATATAATAGGTGTTATTGCTATTGTAACGATTGCTGAGTACTTTTGGAAGGGGATTTTATAGTGAAAAAAAAGTATCTGCTTTTTGATAATGATGGCGTTTTAGTGGAGACTGAGCCCTACTACTTTAAGGCAAATGTCAAAGCGCTCAAAGAGTTTGGTCTTGAACTCTCTTTTAATACCTATATGGAGATTATGGCTCGCGGAGGGACTGCTTGGGAAGTTGCTAAGAGAGCAGGTATCAAGCAGAAAGATATAGATACTAAACGTAAACAGCGAGATATCTACTACCGAGAGTTTATAGAGAATGAAAAGATAGAGATAGATGGTGTTTGTGATGTTTTAGAGAGACTCTCCAAAAATTATAAGATGGGTATAGTTACAACTTCACGACGTGTTGATTTTGAACTGATTCACTCTAAAATGGGTATAACAAACTATATGGATTTTGTGCTTTGTGTAGAGGATTATCCTCGCTCAAAACCACATCCTGATCCTTATCTTGCAGGGATGCAAAAGTTTGGAGCTACAAAAAGTGAGTGTTTAGTTATAGAGGACTCACAAAGAGGAGTTAGTTCTGCTTTTAATGCAGGTATAGAGTGTGCAGTTGTCGCTAATGCCTTTACCGCAACACATGATTTTTCTAAGGCGAGTTATAAGATAGAGAAGTTAAAAGATTTACCATCTTTACTTAAAGCGATTTAAATTACGCTAGAATTCCTAAAAATTATAAGGAATAAATTATGATAGTACATATAGTAATGTTTAAATTTAAAGAAGAAGATAAACAATCAAATCTTGTAAAAGTAAGAGCAATTTTAGAACAACTCCCAAAGAAGATAGATGAGCTAATCTCAATAGAGGTCGGAATAAATTTTGACATGGCTGATCGTGCTATGGATCTCTCTTTATACTCTACATTTAAAACAAAAGAGGATTTAGCGAGTTATGCAGTACATCCTGCACATGTTAAAGTTGTGGATTTTATTAAAACTGTAGTGACTGAGTCTAAGGTTGTTGACTATATACAACCATAGTCCCCGCAAGTAAATCATGGAGACCTCGTTTATCTTTTCTAAACGCTACCATGAGAAAACCAATAAGAAATGAAAACGTAGAGGCGATATAGCCAAAAGAGCGGATAATAGCCTGTTGGTTGTCAAGCTCTTTATGCGTTTTTGCATCTACTATATGAATACCTACAAATCTTTTTCCCGGTGTAGCCCCTCGCCATTTTTTCCAAAAAAGCATAGTAACCAGTAGTACTGAAACCTCAAAAAAGAGTTCCCATTTGAGTGAAGTTGTAGGTTGTGAGTCGAGTGCATGAGCATTACCACTCATAGCCATCATAACATTTTGTTGATACTGTGAGAAGTCAAACCAGTTGCCATCACTGAGAAAGTAGATGACAATTGCAACTGGTAGAGCAAGAAAGATTGTATCTAAAAGTGAAGCAAGAAACCGAATCCAAAATCCTGCATATATTACTTCACTCATAGATTAGTTACACATGATAATTTGGAGCTTCTTGAGTGATGATAACATCATGAACATGAGACTCTTTAAGACCAGCAGAAGTGATCTCTACAAACTCAGCTTTATCCCAGAACATCTCGATAGTTTCACTACCACAGTAACCCATAGATGCACGAAGTCCACCCATCATTTGGTGAACGATTCCTGCGATAGAACCACGGAAAGGTACACGACCCTCTATCCCTTCTGGAACGAGTTTATCAGCTGCAGTTCCCTCTTGGAAGTATCTATCATTAGAACCTTTTTGCATAGCACCAATACTTCCCATACCACGGTATGATTTGTACTGACGACCTTGGAACATGATAGTCTCACCTGGAGACTCTTCAGTACCCGCAAGGAGTGAACCAGCCATAACACAGCTAGCACCAACAGCAAGAGCTTTAGAGATATCTCCAGAGTACTTAATCCCACCATCAGCGATAACAGGAACACCATGTGGACGAGCAGCCTCAGCACACTCATCAATAGCAGAGATCTGTGGTACACCAACACCTGCAACTATACGAGTAGTACAGATACTACCAGGTCCTATTCCAACTTTAACTGCATCTGCACCCGCTTCGATAAGTGCTAGTGTAGCTTCAGAAGTTGCAATGTTTCCAGCGATAATATCTACTTCCATTGTCTCTTTAATTTTACGAACAGTATCTAAAATACCTTTTGAGTGACCATGTGCAGAGTCAAGAACTAAAACATCAACACCAGCATCAACAAGTGCTTTAGCACGGTCATACTGACCAACACCAATAGCAGCACCAACAACAAGACGACCAAAAGCATCTTTGTTCGAGTGTGGATACTCAATACGTTTTTTGATATCTTTAATAGTAACAAGACCTTTTAAAAATCCCTCTTCATCAATAATAGGTAGTTTTTCTATCTTGTTTTTATGCATGATATCACCAGCTTCATCAAGACTGATACCTTTCGTTGCCGTGATAAGAGGCATAACTGTCATAACTTCACTTGCAAGTTTACGCATATCTTTTTCAAAACGCATATCACGGTTTGTAAGAATACCAAGCAGTTTATTGTGACCATCTACAACTGGAACACCAGATATTTTGTACTCTTTCATTAAGAGTTCCGCATCTGCTAGAGTAGCATCAGGGTGTACCAAAATTGGGTCAATAATGATACCGCTTTCTGATTTTTTAACTTTTGTAACTTGTTTACATTGTGTTTCGATATCCATATTTTTATGGATGATACCGATACCACCAAGTCTAGCCATTGCGATAGCAGCACGATGCTCAGTAACTGTGTCCATTGCCGCAGATACCATAGGTATTTTAAGGCTAATGTTTTTTGTGAGTTTTGTTTCTAGTGATACTTCTTTTGGAAGAACTTCGGAATATTGAGGTACTAAAAGTACATCTTCAAATGTTAGGGCGCGTTTACGAATTCTCATGGTCATCCTTTTAAAATTTGTGGATTATACCTTTTTTGTGCTAAAAAAGAGTTAAAGCCAATCGTTTAATGGCTTAGGTTTTCCGAGAAAATACCCCTGTCCATAAGTTATTCCTATCTCACGAAGAGCATCTACATCCTCTTGTGTTTCAACATATTCAGCGACTGTCTCTTGCTTGTTGAGTTCTGCTATCTCATGTATGTATTTTATAGCAGCTCTATCTGTTGGGTCTTCGTGCATATCTTTTACAAAACTACCATCTATTTTGACTACATCAAATGGCATAGATTTAAGGATAATAAATAACTTTTATTAATATATATAAAGAAAAGAAAGAGTTAAGTAGTAGGTTACAAAGCCTAAACTTTGTAGCCTATTTCACGCTCAAGTGAAAGTGAACCATCAAAAAGAGTCTGCTCATCATAGGCTTTTGCTATGAGTTGTAGTCCAACAGGCATACCCTCTTCATTTTTCATAATAGGAAGAGAGAGTCCTGGTAGTCCGGCAAGGTTTACACTGATAGTGTAGATATCACTAAGGTACATCTCCATAGGTGTCGCAAGTTCACCAAACTTTGGTGCTACAGTTGGTGCTACAGGAGAGAGAATGAGGTCTACATCTTCAAAGATTTTGTTGTACTCATCTTTAATAATATGGCGAGTTTTTTGTGCTTTTACATAGTATGCTTCATAGTAACCACTTGAGAGTACAAAGTTTCCAAGCATAATACGGCGTTTTACTTCATCGCCAAAACCTTCACTACGAGTCTTGATAAAAGTCTCCTCAAGGTTCTTCCCTTCAACACGGTTTCCATAACGGATACCATCATAACGAGCAAGGTTTGTTGTAGCCTCAGCTGTGGCTGTGATGTAGTAAGCTGAGATGTCAAACTTCGCATCCATCATCTCTCGTTCTACTATAGTGTGACCTTGTGCTTTAAGTGCTTGGATAGCTTTTTCATAAGCAACTTTAATGTCTTGACTAGCACTCTCTAAGTACTTAGGTAAAACAGCGATAGTAAGCTTTCTATCGGCATTTAACTGAGGTGTGACTTTGTCATCCATCCCAGCATTTGTAGAGTCTTTCACATCTGAACCACTGATAATGTCATAAAGGATAGCAGCATCTTCAACATTTTGCGTCATTGGTCCTATCTGGTCAAGAGATGAAGCATAAGCACCTAAACCGTAACGAGAAACACGACCATAAGTTGGTTTCATTCCAACTATTCCACAAAATGCTGCAGGTTGACGGATAGATCCACCAGTATCACTCCCAAGTGCAGCGATGGCAAGACCAGCACCGACAGCAGCAGCACTACCACCAGAACTACCACCCGGTACATGTTCTGCATTTACAGGGTTAAGAGTTTTACCATAAAAGCTAGACTCTGTTGTAGATCCCATGGCAAACTCGTCCATATTTACTCTTCCAAAAGGAGAAAGACCTGCATCTGTAAGCTTGTTAATAACGGTAGCATTATAAGGAGCTATATAGCCTTGAAGGATGTTAGAACCAGAAGTAACAGACCAGTTTTTTACTTGAATGTTATCTTTAATGGCAATAGGCACACCCTCTCCAACACTATTTACATCTATATATGCATTGAGAGCTGGATTAGCTTCTATTTTAGCTTTTAATTCATCTTTAAATTTGTTTAATTCTTCTGTACTAAGTGTAAGGGCTTCTTTTAATGTAATCACTAAATTTCCTATCTTTTTATAAATTGAGGTGATTATAGCAAAATGTAGATTTAAGGAGTATTAACGAAATATTTCATGTTAAAATTTGCTAGTTTTTTCTCCCTCCAAAAAGATACGTTAAAATCATATTAATGATTTGTTGTAATGACAACTAAAGAGGTATTTTTTGAATAAAAAATCTATAGATGATTTTTACATAGTTGCTTATGAGTGGGGTGCAGAGAATCCTACCATTGAGACTTGGGCTTGTGAAAAAGAGAATGCTGTAAGCTTGGCAGAAGAGTATAGCGGTGAGATGTATAGAAAAGAGGTTGATGCTGTTCCTGGTACTTTTCAAATTCTTAATCTTTTAAGCCACTATGAAGTTATTTTTATACTACTACTTGAAAGAACTCTTCTAGGTGGCGTTTTGTGCTTTCCTCATGGAACACACCCTTTACACTGCCTACATGCCTCAAAGGAGATACTCTCTGGTACAAAGTATATTATTAGGAGGGATGTTCTATATGAAAAGTAGCATAGCAACATTTGCAGCAGGGTGTTTTTGGGGTGTAGAAGAGGAGTTTTTAAAAGTAAAGGGTGTAACTTTTACAGAAGTAGGGTACATGGGTGGAAGAATGAAAAATCCAGAGTACGAAGATGTTATGAGTGACACAACAGGTCATGCAGAAGTCGTACAAGTTATTTATGATGAAGCACAACTCAGTTATCAAAAACTCCTAGTAGCTTTTTTTAGTCTGCATAACCCTTCAACTATCCCCGGAACAAAGTATAAGTATCGATCTACTATCTTTTATCATACTCCTGAGCAAAAGAGAAGTGCTGAAGCTATCTTAGAAGAGATAAAAAGTTTAGATATTTATGACTATAAAGTAAAGACAACTATTGTTAATGCTGAAAAGTTTTATAGGGCAGAAGAGTATCATCAACGCTATTTTGCGAAGATGGGAAGAGCTAAGTGATATGAAGTATACATGTTTTATGCAACATCATGTACCAGATATTTGCCTTTATGAGTCTGTGCTATAACATTCTGTTTAATTTTTGTAGATGAAGTTTGAGGATTGTAACTTACTTGTACTATTTTTGCACCCTTTAATTTGAGATACTCCTCTACAGCGATATTATGAGGTTTATCTCCCCAATCTTCTCCAATCACAAAAATATCAGCATCTACTGCCTTACATTGAGTCACATATTCAAGTTGATCATAAGAGACAACTTCATCTACACACTCTAAAGATTTTAACATTCGCATTCTCTCTGCTAATGGAATTACAGGCACATTTCTTTTATATGAAGCGACAACTTCATCAGAAGCAACCCCTACTATAAACTTATCGCCCAATGTTTTACAGTATTCTAAGAGGTTTAAATGACCAATATGTAACAAGTCAAAAGTACCAACGGTATATACAGTCATGATTTACTTCCTTAAGTAATATTTATTTTATTCATAATACCCTTTTATACTGAAATTTATGCTATACTGAAAAAAGAATTACAAAATACTTAAAAATAAGGAATTTAAATGTCAACAGAGACTACAGTACACGAAAAGTTACAACAACCCACTATTTTATTTTATATCAAAGATATTCCAAACCTTTTATCACTCTCAGGACTAGCTTGTACACTACTTGCTATCTATTATGCCATCGAGGGTATTTATGCTCTAAGTATGATTGGTATGGTTTGGGCAGTTGCTTTTGATTGGGCTGATGGGCTTGTTGCACGAAGACTCAAAGGGCGAACGCCAACTGATGCAAAGTTTGGAGGACAACTTGATGTACTTATAGATATAGTGAGTTATGGTGTGACTCCGGCTATCTTACTTTTAAGTTATGGTAAATTTGAGCCACTCTTCTTAATAGGAGCATTTGTTATGGTCGCTGCTGCAGCGATTCGATTAAGCTACTTTAGTACTTATGGTTTAGCAGGAGGAAAACACTACACAGGATTAGCATTAGATAATAATAGTTTGATTTTAGTTTCTATATTTTTATTAGAGGGTTTTGTGAGTCATGGAACGTTCACAACTGTTTTATATATAAGTGGTGTTTCACTTGCCATACTTAATGTCTCAGAGATTAAGACACCAAAACTCTCAGGAAACCCTAGAAATGTCTGGCTTTTAGCTATGTATACTTTAGGGATAACTGCTATTTATAGTTGGATACTTTTAAGTTAAAAAAGCTTTAAAGTTTGATATATCTTCACAAGTTCTTGATAGCTCATTACTTTCATTCTTTTAATGATGAAACTGTTGATTAGTTTAGAGGGATGAGAACTACTTGAATTTTTTTACAAGTAGTATACCAAGTCCCACAAAGGCAAATATCACAGCGATACTTATTGCTATAAATGTAAATGAGACTGGTTCTGCGAAGTTAGGCACTAACTACCTCTTCACAGCGTTTACAAGTAGACTCTTCTTTCTCAGCTTGGAATTTCCAACAACGTGGGCATTTGTGTGCAGTTGCTTTTGCTATAGTGAAAGTGTCTTCATCTACTTTGAATGAACCAAGAATCTCTTCTTCTGGTTTATCTTCAAAAACACCAGATACCACGAACCAATCTTCAGCATCAGTAGCATCTAAATCAAGTGCTACTTTAGACTCAGTGTAGATAACTAACTCAAGAGTAGACTTGATTGTTTTCTCTTTCTTAAGACCATCAACAACACTTCCAAAACCTTCACGAGCTTTAGTCATGTACTCTGCGTTAAAGTTTGACTCGCCTGTAACTATTGGAGTATATACAAGGTCAAAGATAGACTCAGCATCACCCTTAACAACAGCTGGTGCATGCTCTATGATCTCATCACAAGTATAAGTAAGAACTGGAGCCATAAGGAGTAGAAGTGATTTTGTAATCATTGCCATTGCACTCTGACTTGCCATTCTACGTTTAGAGTTTTTAGCATTACAGTAGAGACTATCTTTTGTCATGTCGATATACATACCACTTAACTCATTGGCGATATAGTTGTTAAGTGTACTCATACCGTTTACAAAGTTATACTCGCTAAATGCTTTATGAACTTCAGCAAATACACTAGCACTTACATCAAGTATCCACTTATCAAGCTCACCCATCTCTTCGTATGGAGTAAGTGTCTCTAAGTCGTTAATGTTTGCAAGCATAATTCTAAATGTATTTCTTAGTTTTCTATAGTTCTCTGAGATCTGTTTTAAAATTCCTTGAGAGATTTTAAGATCCCCTTGGTAATCAGATGAAGCTACCCATAGACGAAGGATTTCACTTCCGTACTCTTTGAGAACTTTCTCAGGAGCGATAACGTTACCCTTAGACTTAGACATTTTCTCGCCTTTGTCATCCACTGTAAAACCGTGAGTAAGAACACCTTTATATGGTGCTTTATGCTCAACTGCACAAGAGAGGAAAAGTGAAGACTGGAACCAACCACGGTGTTGGTCAGAACCCTCTACATAAAGGTCTGCTTGGTACTCACCAGCATCATAGTTACGAGACTTGATAACTGAGTTCCATGTAGAACCAGAGTCAAACCATACATCTAAGATGTCCGTTACTTTTTCTACTTCATCTGCTTTATAACCAGCACCAGGATAGAGAAGGTGTTCTGTTGGCATTGAGTACCAAGCATCACTTCCTTGCATCTCAAAAATCATCGCTGTATAGTTAAGCACTTTCTCATCGAAAATTACTTCACCAGTCGCTTTAACTCTAAAAAAAGCGATAGGAACACCCCAGTCACGTTGACGAGATATACACCAGTCTGGACGATTTTCAACCATAGAAGTAAGACGCTTACG
>Ga0256837_1000278_pt1 | contig 45492 bp, 48 predicted proteins | sample 4562384metaG_FD_185976 | JGI IMG/M metagenome (GOLD analysis project Ga0256837, IMG submission 185976) | Hydrothermal vent microbial communities from Guaymas Basin, Mexico - 4561-384 | ecosystem: Environmental > Aquatic > Marine > Hydrothermal vents | place: Mexico: Guaymas Basin | collected... | reverse complement strand
TAAAGATTTTAAAGTTGTTGAGAGTATTATCCACTTCGCAAAAGTTTCAAATATGTCAACAATAGCAGAGTTTGTTCACTCTAAAGATGTTTATGACAAACTAAGAACTCTTGATCTTGACTATATGCAAGGGTATTATGTCTCTAAACCGATAGAAAAATTAGCTACTAATGAGGATTTATTTAAAGATTAGATGTTAGCACAAACTTTTTATAAAGATTTAATATTTCTATAAGGTTTGTACAGGTATAATATCAACCTACAAAAGGACGAGTGGGTGAGTGGTTGAAACCACATCCCTGCTAAGGATGCGTATGGGTAACTGTACCGAGAGTTCGAATCTCTCCTCGTCCACCACCTCTTAATACAATCTAAGTAACTATTTAAAATCTGAACTTTACAATTCTTAAACATACCAATTTACTATATTAGCAATTATACACTATAATTCCATAAATAAAAAAAGGATATAAAATGTTTGGAAGAACTAAATTAAAAGAGTACAACTTAAGTGAAGATGAGTTAAGTAAACTTCAATGGGCTAAGATCACTACGGAAAAGGGTGTTATTTATATTAAATTATTTAATACAGAAACACCAAATACTGTTGCGAATTTTGCTCATTTAGCAAATAGTGGTTTTTATAATGACCTTAGTTTTCACCGTGTGATTCCAGGATTTATGGCTCAGGGTGGTTGTCCTCTTGGAACTGGTACTGGTGGACCTGATTGGGCGATCGCTTGTGAGACTAACTTAAACACTTCTAAACATAGAAGAGGTAGTATATCTATGGCTCATGCTGGACCAAATACTGGTGGTAGTCAATTCTTTATCTGTTTTGTAGATACTCCTCATCTTGATGGTGTTCATACTGTTTTTGGTGCTATTGAGGAAGATGATGAAGAGAGCTTTAAAGTTTTAGATTCTATACAAGGTCAAGATGCTATAAAAAGCATTGAGATTTTAGAAAGTAAATAGGAACCTCCTATTTTAGTCCATATATGTTGTAGTGTTGATTCCCACTTCTTTTTAGAAAAGCTACAACAGGAGTTTCCATCTGAGAAACTCACTGGATTTTTTTATGATCCAAATATCCATCCATACTCAGAATATCAACTCCGTCTATTAGATGTTCAACGATCATGTGATAAGCTTGGCATAGATCTGATAGAGGGGGAGTATGATTTTGAAAACTGGATGGATGCTGTTCGAGGTTTAGAAAAGGAGCCTGAAAAAGGTGCTAGATGTGCGGTATGTTTTGATAAACGGTTTGAGGTTAGTGCTAACAAAGCATTAGAGTTAGGTTTTGATAAGTTTACAACTACACTTCTTGTTAGCCCTTTAAAATCGCAAGAGCAGTTAAAAAAAAGTGGAGATATTTTTTATAAGAAACATGGTGTTGAGTTTATCGCAGTTGATTACCGCTCAAATGGTGGTACCCAAGATCAAAGCCGTGTAACAAAAGAGGAACAACTTTATCGACAAGATTATTGTGGTTGTCTTTTTGGTTTAACTATCCAAAGAGATGAGCAAAATCGTTTAATGGATGAGATGTTTTCACCTATATCAAACCAAATCTTACCAGCTTCTATTGAAGAGAGGCTAGAGTTATATAAGTATAGAAATCAGCTAGATGAAAAAAATATTAACTACAAGATAGTAAAAGATAAATTTTTAAACTATCGCCAATTTAATTTTCAGCTCATTAAAGGTAAAAAAGAGATTATTCCAGCTTTTGCTTTAGTTTACTCAACTATCCCTAGAAAAAAAGCACAAGGTAGAATCGAATTTGAACATCAAAATATACACTATTTTAATCGTGATGAGGTTAGGTTTTTAACTATAAGTGAGTTTAATCAAAGAGCAAAAACTAACTACAAAGATGTTAAAGAGCTTATTTTTAATCCACTAGATTTTGATAATGAGCTTAAGGTTAGAGAAACTATCGTTGATAATTTTTACGATCTTTCACCGATTATTGTGGTTGATGAGATTATAGAATCTAAGCTAACTATCAAGCTAGATGCTAAATGTTATGAAGATACAAAAGAAAAGCTAATCGTTTTATAATCTTTTTTTAGGTAAAATAGCCAAAATTTTTTACAAGGCTTTTACTTATGACTATGGATGTTATTGAGATACAAGAGATTATCCCTCACCGTTACCCTTTTTTACTTTTAGATCGTGTTACTGATATTGTTGCTAATGAAACTTTAGTTGGTTTTAAAAATGTAACGATTGGTGACAATGTATTTCAAGGTCATTTTCCTGGTCACCCAATCTACCCTGGAGTTATGATTCTTGAAGGTATGGCACAAGCTGGTGGAATTTTAGCATTTAAAAGTATGGATATGAGCAAAGAGGAAGCAGCAAATAAGGTTGTTTACTTTATGAGTATCGATAAAGCTAAGTTTCGTGCTCCTGTTAAACCAGGGGATAGATTAGAATATCGTATTAGTGTTATTAAACAAAAAGGTGCTATCTGGATGCTAAAAGGTGAAGCTTTTGTTGATGATAAGATAGTTTCTCAAGCTGAATTAAAAGCTATGATAGTTGACAAATAAAGGTTACGATTTGAGTAATATATCTAAATTTGCGATCATCGAAGATGGTGCGAAGATTGGTGAAAATGTTGAGATTGGGGCATTTTGTTATATATCATCACAAACAACGATAGGTGATGGTACAACAATCGCTCAAAATAGTTGTATATATGGAAAAACAACTATTGGTAAAAATAATAAAATATTTTCACACGCTGTTCTTGGTTCAATTCCTCAAGATTTGAAGTTTAATGGTGAAGATGTTGAGCTAATTATTGGTGATGATAACACTATTAGAGAGTTTACACTTTTTAACCCTGGTACTAAAGGTGGTGGAAGTAAAACTATCGTTGGAAACCATAATCTTTTTATGGGGTATGTTCATTTAGGGCATGATGTTATCATCGGGAACCATTGTATTTTAGCTAATGCTGCTACTTTAGCTGGTCATGTTGAGGTTGGTGATTATGCTGTTATTGGTGGTATGACACCGATCCATCAATTTGTTCATATTGGTGATTATGCTATGGTTGGTGGAGCATCAGCTTTAGCACAAGATGTGCCACCATTTTGTATGGCAGAGGGTAATCGTGCTACACTTAGAGGTCTGAATTTAACTGGTTTAAGAAGAAAGTTAGATAGAGCAGATATAGATAAACTAAAATCAGCTTATAGAGATCTATTTGAATCTGGTAAACCTTTAAAAGATACAGCGAATGAGCTTTTAGAGATTACAGATAGCCATTATGTTAAAAACTTATGTGATTTTATAATCAAAACAAAAAGGGGAATCCCTTTTGAGAGGAAAAATGTATGATAGATAGACAATGTAGTTTCTGTGGAGCAACTGAGAGAGAAGAGAATCCTATAATTGCTGGAAATGGTGTTTATATTTGTAAAAATTGTGTTGTTTCTGCGTACAAAATTATGTTTGGTGATGATAAAGAACCAACAAAACAAAACGATGAGCTTGTTGATGCTGTAACAAAACTTATGACACCAAAAGAGATGGATAATTTCTTAGGTGATTATATCATAGGTCAAGAGAGAGCAAGAAAGCTTTTAAGTGTTGCTGTTTACAACCACTATAAAAGAATTTTTAAAAATGATACCGACACAGAAGATGATACTGAGATTGAAAAATCAAATGTATTGTTAATTGGTCCAACTGGTAGTGGTAAAACTCTTATGGCTCAAACGATAGCTAGAGTTTTAAATGTTCCTATCGCTATTACAGATGCTACAAGTCTTACTGAAGCTGGTTATGTTGGTGAAGATGTTGAAAATATCTTAACAAAACTTCTTCAAGCTGCTGATGGCGATATCAAAAAAGCTGAGCAGGGAATCGTTTTCATAGATGAGATGGATAAGATCGCTCGTATGAGTGAAAATCGTTCGATCACCAGAGATGTTTCAGGTGAGGGTGTTCAACAAGCTCTTTTAAAAATTATAGAGGGTGCGGATGTTAACATCCCACCAAAGGGTGGAAGAAAACATCCAAATCAAGAGTTTACAACTATAAACACTAGAAATATTTTATTTATTTGTGGTGGTGCTTTTGATGGTCTTGAAGATATTTTAAAAAGAAAGCAGGGTGATAATGTTTTAGGTTTTGGTCACGATAAAAAAACTAAAGATGAACAAAGACCAACTTATGAGATGGCAGAACCTGATGATTTAGTAAAATATGGAATTGTGCCTGAATTGATAGGTAGATTACCTATTATAGCATCATTAAGCGAGATAACTGAAGATGATATGGTTAGAATCTTAACAGAGCCTAAAAATTCACTTATCAAACAGTACAAAAAACTTTTTGCGATTGATGATGTTGAGTTGAATTTTGAAGAGGAAGCATTAAAAGCTATCGCAGCTAAATCTATCAAAAGAAAAACAGGTGCTAGAGGGCTTCGTGCGATACTTGAAGAGAATATGTTAGATATAATGTATGAACTTCCAGAGTATGAGGGGTATGAGGTGTTAATCACAAAAGCGGTTATAGAAGATGGTGAGACACCTTTATATATAAAGAAATCTAAAAATAAAATAGCATAAGGTAGCATCGATGATATTCAGTAAAATCATAGGACTTTTTTCAAACGACCTCTCGATAGATTTAGGAACAGCAAATACGATCGTGATCGCTAAGGGTAGAGGAATCATCATCAATGAGCCATCAGTTGTTGCTGTAAAAACGGGAAGATTTGGTCACCAAACAGTTTTAGCAGTTGGTAAAGAGGCTAAAGAGATGGTTGGTAAAACTCCTGGTAATATCAAAGCTATTAGACCTATGAGAGATGGTGTTATCGCTGATTTTGATATGACTGAGAAGATGATTCGTAAGTTTATAGAGAAAGCTCACGGTAGAAGTTCACTTATAAGCCCTAGGATTATCATCTGTGTACCTTATGGTTTAACTCAAGTTGAAAGAAAAGCTGTTCGTGAATCTGCTCTAAGTGCTGGTGCTAGAGAGGTTTTTCTTATAGAGGAACCTATGGCTGCTGCTATTGGTGCTGGTATAGAGATTAGAGAGCCTCAAGGTAATTTAGTGGTAGATATTGGTGGTGGTACTACTGAGATTGGTGTTGTTTCTCTTGGTGGTTTAGTTATATCTAAGTCTATCCGTACTGCTGGTGATAAAATCGACCAATCTATAACAAACTATGTAAGAAAAAAGTATAATGTTCTTATTGGTGAGAGGGTTGCTGAAGAGATTAAAATCGCTATTGGAACTGCTGTTGTTCTTGATGAGGAGCTTAAGATGGATATCACTGGTAGAGATCAGGTTGAGGGTTTACTAAGCACTATAAATCTTACAAGTGAGGATGCTAGAGAGGCTATGAGAGAACCTTTAAAAGAGGTTGGTGAGGCACTTCGTGATGTGTTAGAGAGAGTTCCACCAGATTTAGCTGGAGATATTGTAAACCATGGAATTATCTTAACAGGTGGTGGTGCTTTAATTCGTCAACTCGACAAATATCTATCAGATATAGTTAAAATTCCAGTGTTTGTAGCAGATGAACCTCTCTTAGCTGTTGCTCACGGAACAGGTAGAGCTTTAGAAGAGATAGATCTACTTCAAGAACTTTTTGAAAATGAATAAAGGGCTACTTAGCTTTTTATTCATCTTTTTTATACTATTTTTAGGTGCTTTTTACTACTCAAATATTGTAAAAACACCAGTTTTATCTACACTCAACTATATCAAATCAAACTATCATGATTCTATTGAGTTTATAGTGAAAAAGATAGATCAACATTTTTACCAAGCTCAAGAGATAGAATCTTTAAATGAGAAACTACAAAAGTATGAGAATAACCATCTAGTTATGAGGCAATTAGCTTCAGAGGTTAACGATCTTTTTAAAGAGAATAGCTCAAATTTTAAATCTAACCCTAAAGTTGAACTTGTTAGAACTATCTCTTATGAAGAGATGGGAAACCTAAATAGAATCTGGTTAGAGGTTGAAGATTTTAATAGTTCTAAAATATATGGTTTAACATACAAAGAGTTGGTCGCTGGAATTGTGATCTCTGAAAATGAAAGAGCATTAGGGTTATTAAATAAAGATATAAAAAGCTCCTATGCTGTTTATGTAGGTGATAATAAAGCACCTGGTATAGCTCATGGAAATAATACTCAATATTTAATGGTTAGATTTATCCCAGCATGGTTTAAGATAGAAAAAGGTGATGAAGTTACAACATCTGGACTTGATAATATCTTCTTTAAAGGTCTAAAAGTTGGTAAAGTTATCTCAGTAACAAAATCGCAAGGGTATCAAAATGCTTTAGTTATGCCATACTATAAAGCAAATAATCCAAACTATTTTCATATGATAATAAAAGTTAAATAGTTCATCCTCAAACTCATCAAATTTTAAGTGCCTTTTAGTTATAATCTCTAAATTTTTAAGATTATTTAAAAGGTAAAAAATGCCAAAACGCACCGACATTAAAACTATTTTACTTATAGGCTCAGGTCCGATTATTATCGGTCAAGCTTGTGAATTTGACTATTCTGGAACTCAAGCTGTTAAAACTCTAAAAGAGTTAGGTTATCGTGTTGTTCTTATCAACTCTAACCCTGCTACGATTATGACAGATCCAGAGTTTGCTGATAGAACTTATATAGAACCGATCAAAGAAGATGTTATTGCTAGAATCATCAAAAAAGAGAATGTTGATGCTGTTTTACCAACTATGGGTGGGCAAACAGCATTAAATGTAGCTACTAGTATGTATGAAAAAGGGATGCTAGAGGGGGTAGAGTTTTTAGGTGCAACTCCAGAAGCTATCCATAAAGGTGAAGATCGTTCAGCATTTAATGAAGCGATGATTAAAATTGGTATGGATCTACCAAAAAGTAAAAATGCTTATAGTGTTGAAGAGGCTATCGAAGTTGTAAAAGAGATAGGTTTCCCTGTTATAAGTAGAGCTTCATTCACTTTAGCTGGTGGTGGTTCAGGTGTAGCTTACAATATGGAAGAGTTTGAAAAACTAGCAAAAGAGGGTTTATCTGCTTCACCTGTTAATGAGATTGAGATTATGGAATCTATGCTTGGTTGGAAAGAGTATGAGATGGAAGTTATCCGTGATAAAAAAGATAACTGTATCATCATCTGTGCTATTGAAAACTTTGATCCTATGGGTGTTCATACTGGGGATTCTATAACAGTAGCTCCAGCTTTAACTCTTACAGATAAAGAGTATCAAAGAATGAGAGATGCCTCTTTTGCGATTCTTAGAGAGATTGGTGTTGATACTGGTGGATCTAATGTTCAATTCTCAATCTGCCCTAAAACAGGTAGAATGATAGTTATTGAGATGAATCCTCGTGTTTCTCGCTCATCTGCTTTAGCTTCTAAAGCTACTGGTTACCCTATTGCTAAAGTTGCTACACTTTTAGCTGTTGGTTTTACTCTTGATGAGATCACAAATGATATTACAGGAACACCTGCTTCATTTGAACCTGTAACAGATTATGTTATCACTAAGATTCCCCGTTTTACATTTGAAAAATTCCCAGAGGCTCAAAGTACACTAAGTACAAGTATGAAGTCTGTTGGTGAAGTTATGGGGATTGGTCGTACATTTAAAGAATCTATGCAAAAAGCATTATGCTCTTTAGAGACTGGCCTTTGTGGATTTGATGAGATTGAAGCTGATGATGAGTTTATAAAACATGAGATTCGTCGCCCTAATGCTGATAGAATGTTATATGTAGCTGAGGGATTCCGTCGTGGTATGAGTATAGAAGAGATGTTTGATACTTGTGCTATCGATCATTGGTTCCTATATCAACTACAAGAGTTGATAGAATCTGAAAAAGCTATAACTGATAAAGTTTTAACTGATGAAAAACTTATGAGAAGTTTAAAAGTTGATGGTTTTTCAGATAAAAGAATCTCTCAACTAATCGCTAAAAACTCTAATCATATAGTTAGTGAAAATGATGTTTATAAAGCTAGAAAAGATATAGGTGTATCTTTAGAGTTTAATGAAGTAGATACTTGTTCTGCTGAGTTTGAAGCTTTAACACCATACCTTTACTCAACTACAAACATCACAAAACTACCAAATGTAAAAAATCGTGTAAGTGATAAGAAAAAAGTTCTTATTTTAGGTGGTGGACCAAACAGAATCGGTCAAGGGATTGAGTTTGATTATTGTTGTGTTCATGCTGCCTTTGCTTTAAAAGAGATGGATATTGAGACGATTATGGTTAACTGTAACCCTGAAACTGTTTCAACTGACTACGATACTTCTGATGTTTTATATTTTGAGCCTATCGATTTTGAACATGTTAGAGAGATTATAGAAAATGAAGATCCTGATGGAATTATTGTTCACTTTGGTGGTCAAACTCCACTAAAACTTGCTGATTCTTTAACTAAAATCGGTGCTAAAATCTCTGGAACACCATCTGCTGTTATCGATTTAGCAGAAGATAGAGAACAGTTCTCTGATTTTGTTATCAAAAATGGTCTTAAACAACCTGAAAATGGTCTTGCTCGTAAGAAAGAGGAAGCTCCTGAGATCGCTGAAAAACTTGGTTTCCCTGTTCTTGTTCGTCCATCTTTTGTTCTTGGTGGTCGTGGTATGAAGATAGTTTACTCTCAAGAGGAGTTAGCTGAGTATATGGAACTTGCTATATCTGTTTCAAATGAAGCACCAGTTTTAATAGATAAGTTTTTAGATCAAGCGATTGAGCTTGATGTTGATGCTATTTGTGATGGTAGTGATGTTTATATCGGTTCAGTTATGCAACATATCGAAGAGGCTGGGATTCACTCAGGGGATTCTGCTTGTTCACTTCCACCTGTAAATTTACCTGCTGAGATTATAAAGAAAGTTGAAGCTCAAACAAAAACTATCGCTCTAGGTTTAGGTGTTGTTGGTCTTATGAATGTTCAGTATGCTATATACCAAAATGAGATCTACCTAATCGAAGTTAACCCTCGTGCTTCTCGTACTGTTCCATTTGTTTCAAAAGCTACTGGTATGCCACTAGCAAAAGTTGCTACTCGTGTTATGTTAGGTGAGACTTTAAGAAGTTCATTAGAATATTATGACAAATACAACATTGTAACAGAGGAAAATGGTTTATTAAAACCACAACTTAAAGGTCATGTTTCTGTTAAAGAGGCAGTTTTCCCTTTCCATAAACTTTATGGTGCTGATTTAGTTTTAAGCCCTGAAATGAAATCTACTGGTGAAGTTATGGGAATCAGTTCAAACTTTGGAATCTCTTTTGCCAAAGCTCAAATCTCTGCTGGAAATAAGATTCCAACAGAGGGGACTTGTTTCTTATCGTTTGTAGATTCTGATAAAAAATATGCTTCAGAGATTGCTAGTGGATTAGTTAGACATGGTTTTAAACTTGTGGCTACTAAAGGTACACAATCTATCTTAGAGGGAGCTGGAATCCCTTGTGAAGTGGTTCTTAAAATATCTGAAGGTCGTCCAAATATTGAAGATAGTATGAAAAATGATGAGATAGCTATGGCGATAAACACTTCAGATAATAACACATCTAAAAAAGATGCTGTTGTGATTCGTCAAGAGGTTCTTAGAAGAAGTATCCCTTACTTTACAACTCTAAGTGCTGCTAGAGCATTGATTTTAGCGCTTGATGAGATGAAAAATGATTCTTGGTCAGATGTTACAGCTATACAAGATTTTTTAGTTTAAGAGTTGAAAACTATACTTATACAAACCGACACTACTGTCGGTTTTTTATCTCAGGATAAAGATAAGCTTTACGAGATTAAATCTCGTAAACCATCTAAACCTTTTATCAAGGTTTATCAAAACTTCAAAACTTTTTTAAATGATGGAAACAGAGTTCCACCATCTCAAAAAGTTTTAGTTCGCCGTTCAAAAAAAACCACATTTATTATCAAAAATAGAGCTTTCCGTGTAGCTAAACTTAGAGCAGAATCGAAAATAGTGAGAGATACCACTTGGTACTACTCAACATCAGCAAATAAAGCTGGAGAAAATTTTGATAGGGAGTTTTGTGAATCAAAATCTGATATAATTATAGAAGATAGTGATGGATTGGTTGAAAATTCATCATCAACTCTTTTAAAAATAAACGATATAAAAAAAGGCAAATTGAGATGAGCAAGTTTTTTCAGGCATTTCTAAGTGGTGTTTTTTTTACATTTATTTTGGATTTTTTCCTATTTTTAGGGATACAACAAAATTATATAAAGGTTTATGATATAGACCTTTATTATAATATCCTTTTTGCTGATAACCAAAATATATATATTTTTTCACTTTTTACTATTTTTATAGGTTATTTAGTTATCTATTTAAAAAATAATAAGATAAGTGTATCTATTTTAGGTTTTATCTTTTTATTAGTTTTATCGACTTTGATTCCAACTGTTGGAGATAGAGTAGCAAAAGTTATCTTTATGAAAAAAGATGTAACTATCAAATGGAAAAAATATATCTATCATGGTGATATATATTATGATGGTAGAGAAGATATAATATTTTATGACTATGATCTAAAAAAAATGATTTTATTAAATAAGAAGGAGATAAAAAAATGAAACATATAACTTCCATAACAAGTGGAGTAGCATTAGGTACAGCTGGTATAGCTATGATGAGTATTTTGGCAGGGTGTAGTTCTCAGCAAGAGGAGCAACAAACTACTCAAAATAAATATTTAGTAATTGAACAGCAACCAAATGGTAAATATGTAGTGGTTGAGGAGATGCCAACTGAGGGACCAAGTCGTGCTATCATCCGTGAGAGAGATGAAAACGGTAAAATAACTGAACGCTTTATGAATGAAGATGAGATGAGAGCTTTAGCTGAACAAGAGTATAAAAAAGTTCAAGATGGTACAAGTGAAACTATCCAAAGTGGTGGTGAAGATGCTGGTATGGGAATCGCTGGAACGATTTTAGCAGCAGCAGCTGGTGCGATGATGGGTAATATGATAGCTAACTCTTTAATGAACAATAAAAACTTTTCAAGAAATGCTGCTTCAGCAAATAAAAGTGCTTATAGCCGTTCAGCAAGAGGTGGTTCTAGCTCAAAAAGTTCTACAAGAAGTTCATCAACTAAAAAAAGTTTTTTTGGTAGTTCATCAAAAAGTTCAAGTAGAAGTTCATCAAGAAGTTATGGTAGTTAAGAGATGGTAAGATTAGAAAAAGTAGATCCACTTAGTGATGAGATTCTTGATGAATTGGGTTTCTCTTGGCACACAGATAGTGATGGAACAAAGTATGTAAGTGATGAGCTTGTGAAAGTATCTGCTGATGAAGCAGAGAGATTCTATGAAGCTGGAAATGAGCTTTATGATATGTTTGTTGAAGCTGCTGAGTATGTTATAGAGAATGATCTGTTTTTTGAGATAGGGATTCCATTTAACCTTGTAGATGCTATCAAAAAAAGTTGGGAAAACGATGTTCATTGGCATATATATGGTCGTTTTGATTTAGCTGGTGGTATAGATGGAAAGCCTATAAAACTTATAGAGTTTAATGCTGATACACCAACATCACTTTTTGAGACAGCTCTACTTCAATGGGCTTTACTTAAAGAGAATGGTATGGATGAGGATAGACAATTTAACAATGTTTATGAGGCTATATCAAACAATTTTAAAAGATTGATCACTCTTGATGAGGATTTAGAATTTTTTGATGAGAGATATGATGGTTGGAAGATTCTATTTTCATCTATATCTGGAAATGATGAGGAGGAGGTTACCACAAAACTTCTTCAGCAGATGGCAACTGATGCTGGTTTCAATACTGGTTTTGAGTATTTAGAGAGTGTTCAGTTTGATGAGAATGGAATTTTTGATGGTGATGATAATAAATATGAGTATTGGTTTAAGCTTTTTCCTTGGGAAGATATAGCACATGATGAACCTGAGTTAGCTACAACTCTAACAAATATTATGGATAATCAAGAGGCTATTATAATCAATCCAGCTTACATTTTACTGTTTCAATCAAAAGGGATTATGAAGATTTTGTATGATCTATTCCCAGATTCTCCATACCTACTTAAAACATCATTTGAACCACTTGATGGTATAAAACAGGTGGAAAAGTGTGTATTTGGTAGAGAGGGCGCAAACACTAAAATCATAGATTCTAATGGTGATGTTATAGAATCTACCGATGGTGAGTATGATAACTACAAAAAAGTATATCAAGAGTATGTAGATTTCCCTCAAGATGCTAAAGGTAAAAAATATCAAGCTGGTGTTTTCTTCGCTTATGAATCGTGTGGTATGAGCTTTAGAAAAGGCTCAGAGATTATGGATAATATGAGTAAATTTGTTGGTCATATTGTTGTATAACCAGTTTTATATATAAAATATAAGTACCAAAATCTCTTTGGTACTTTATCATTAAATAGAGTAATTTAAGCATATTTTAACTTAATATTAACCGCATAAAAGGTAAAATCAATTCCTACTTTATAACATAATGGATATTAAATGAAACTTCTTCTAGCTATGATACTAACCTTTTTTACACTAGATCTATCAGCAATTACAATTAAATCGATAAAATATGATAACTTGGTACATATATCAGAATCTGTTGCGATGAGGATGCTACCTTTTGAGGTTGGTGATATTGTTGATGAAGAGGATATAGATAAAGCGATAAAAATATATTTTAGACAAGAGTATTTTTCTGATATTTGGGTTGAGAATGAAAATGGTGAGTTGACTTTCCATTTTCAAGAGAAACCTATCATCTCTAAGGTTGTTCTAAAAGGTTGGAAAGAGAACGACAAAGAGATAAAAGATAGTGTTGTTCAGATAAAAAAAGGTACTTTATATAACGAAAAGAAGCTAGAAGCTGCTAAAAAAAGAATCATAGAAGCTATATCTCAAGAGGGTAAGATTGATAGTGTTGTTGAGATTGAGAAAGAGTTTCTTGAAAATGGAAGTGTTAAGGTTTCTTTTATCGTTAGTGAGGGTGAAGAGATAGTTATCGAGAAGCTAACTTATAGTGGTGTTTCAGGTTTAGATCCAGAACTTTTTGACGATGTCATAGCTAACAAAGAGCATCAGTTTATGGGTTGGTTCTGGGGAAGAAATGATGGTAAATTAAGTTTAATGGATCTTGAGTATGATCCACTTAGAATCCGTGACTTATATATGCAATATGGTTATTTGGACGCTAAAGTTGAAGAGCCATTTGTAAGAGTGAATTTTAACCATTATACTGCGGATATGAGCTATCAAGTTGAAGAGGGTGATGTTTATAAAATCAGTGAAATAGTTATACATCAACTTAAAAATGTTGTAGATAATCAAGAGATATTTGATGTTATCACTTTAGCAAAAGATGATGTTTTTAATATAGAAAAATTTCGCAAAGATGCTCAAAAGATAAAAACAATTATCGCAGATTTGGGTTATGCTTTTACACAAGTTGTACCAGATCTACAAAAAGATGTAGATAATAAAACAGTAAAAGTTATATTTAAAATTATGCCAGGTGAAAAGGTTAGAATCCGTAATGTGATTATCGCAGGTAACTCAAGAACATTAGATAGAATTATTCGTCGTGAATTATATCTTGGTCCAAATGATATGTACTCATTAACAGATCTAAAAGATTCTCGTACAGCTCTAGGGAGACTTGGTTTCTTTGAGGGAAATACGATAGAAGAGAAGCGTATAGATAACCAAACTATGGATCTTATAGTTAAAGTAAAAGAGGCACCAACAGGAAACATTCAACTAGGTGGTGGATATGGTAGTTATGGTGGTGTTTTAGTTAATGTAGCTGTTGATGATAGAAATGTATGGGGTTCAGGGATAAATGTTGGAGTGAAAGCTGAAAGATCTGAGATGACTGAAAATGCTTCATTTAACATCTCAAATCCTCGTTTAAATGATAGTGATTTTAGTGGTAATTTTGCTATCTCAAAATCTATGTATGAATATAACGATTATACAGTAAACAGTGAATCTATAAGTATAGGTTCAGGGCATAGATTTACTAGACACATAAGTGGTTATATAGGTTATGTTTATTCATCTAACAGTTATGATATAGATGATGAGAGTTTAGAAGATTACGATTATTATTTTGAAGATTATTCAAAAAGTTCTATGAGTATTAGTATTAGTTTTGATAATACTGATGATTATTATCTACCTCGTGAAGGTTTTACAATGAGTCAAAGTTTTGAGAAATCTGGACTTGGTGCTGATGCTAGTTTCTTTAAAAGTAGAACTAAATATGCTAAATATTACGGTTTAGAAGATTATGTTGGTTTTGATCTTATCTTCAGATATAAAGCTAGATTAAATTTAGCATCAGATACAGGATACCTACCAATCGCTGAGAGATTCTATATGGGTGGACTAGGAAGTGTTAGAGGTTATGAATCTTACTCACTTTCACCAACTGTTACAGATATTAGTTCTGATGGTGTTGAAACAGTAAGAAGAGTAGGTGGTACAAAAACATTCTCAAATAACTTAGAGCTTAGTTTTCCATTAGTTAAAAAAGCTAAGATGCGTTTAGTAGCTTATGTTGATTATGGTATGATTGGTGATGAATCTATAACTGAGATCTCTCGTGGTGGTTATGGTGCTGGTATAGAGTGGTTTTCACCAGTTGGACCGATACAACTAATGTTCTCAAATCCTTTACTTCAAGAGGAGGGTGATAAAACAGCCAACTTTGAGTTTACAATGGGACAAAGGTTTTAATTAAAACCTTTGTTTAAAATATAACTTTTAAATTATCTATCTCTATCAGTTTAGAGATATTCTCTTTTGCTAAATATAGATTTTTATCCGAATCTACTATTAGTTTATCCCCATCTAATTTTAAATCAAAATCGATATTTCTAGGTTTATGGCTAAGTAAAGCATTTGTAACTGCTAAGATATAACTTAGCTTGTTCAATGTATCTATATCTGGTAATAGAGCTGAATATTGCTCATAGTGAGATTGTGATGTTACACCACTAAACTTTACAAGTGTTGCTATAAGTATCGTTTGTTGATGTGTAAAACCATACTCTAAGGCACTTTGAATCAGATAGTAGCTATGTTTTCTTTTTGAATAGAAATGGATATTATTTCCAGTTATATAAAGCTTTGCTGCTGTGGCTAGTTCATATCTGTATTTTTTATCAATACCAAGATGTTTATGTGTTAAATCAAATATCTTTTTACTTAAAGTATTAAGTTGATTTGAGAAGTTTTTATCATCAAGGTGTAGATCTAGTAAAGATCTTACAGAGGTGTTGTAGTTGTTTGGAAATTTGTCTTTTGACCCTCTTAGTAGATCTGATAGGTAAACACCCTCCCTAACACCTACACCACTAGTGATAAGCTTTTTGATACTTAATCTTTTTAGAACTCTTTGTAAAATTAAAGCCCCCGGTTTGATAATATCAAATCTATCTTTTTTGATTCCAAGTTTTTTAAGTGTAGATCTATCTGCTTCTAAAATATCGGCTATAAAATCTTGAAAATCTTTCTCACTACACTCATAAGCATGAAGTTTTTTGTATGGGTATTTACTATTTTTCATCATAGCATTTGAGATAGCTCTAAATGTTCCACCGATTCCGATAATAGTATTTGGAGTTATATCTGTGAAAAAAGAATCTAGTTTTGAATCTATATATTTTATAGCATCATCAACTAGCTCTTTATCAAAAAACAACTCTTTTAGTCTTACTGTTCCAAGCTCTAAAGAGGTTGTTTTAGATACATTGTTTGAATCTATGAGAGAAAATTCTGTTGAACCACCACCTATATCTATACTGATAGCATTATTTTGAACTGGTAGTAGATTTGCACAAGCGATAGAACCAAAATAAGCCTCTTTCATACCATCTATAATTTTGATATTTAGTTTGAGTTTAGTTCTAACTTTATCTATAAAATCTTTCTTATTTGGGGCATCTCTTAGTGCTGAAGTTGCTACACAGAGAGTTTTTTTAACTTTTAGTGAAGATATTATACTTAGGAAGTTTTCAAGAGCATCAAAAGCTCTTAGCATAGGCTCTTTTTGAAGATTACCACCATTCTTATAGGCATCTTCAGAGATTCTTACTTTACTTTTTGCTTCATGTAGCAGATGAAATGCGAAACGAGATGTTTTCTCATACACAACCATCCTAATAGAGTTAGAACCTATGTCGATTACGGCTACCCGTTTAGCCAAAATTTACTCGCTATCTTCTAAATTATCAAGTTTAAACTTTAACTCGGCGATTGTTTCAACATTATCTTTATCCGCAACGATACAATCAACAGGGCATACAGAGATACAAGCTGGTTCATCATATATTGTTACACACTCTACACAACGATCTGGGTCGATGTAGTATATTGGGTCACCCTCTTCAATTGCTGTTGTTGGACATTCCTCACGACAAGCATCACATGCTATACATTCATCATTAATTAATAGTGCCATTAAAAACCCTTATATTTATATGAGCAGATTTATAGCAGAATAAACCTTTATAGTTTTTTAAACAGTTTGTTTTATCAATTTCTTCTCGGTATGATACAAGATAACTTAGAGTTTAACTGTAAAGAAGCGACAGTTCCATCTACACCATCTTTTCTATTTTCAAGTTTTATTCTAGCACCTAAACCATCTGAAGCACTTTTAGCTAAAAATAGACCCAATCCAACACCAGACTTGTTCCCTTGTCTTTTAAATGGAGCAAATAGATCTACACTCTCATCTATACCACAACCCTCATCTATAACCTCTATCAAAAGACCAATATCATCTTGTGAACTTCTAATGATAACTTTTTTATCTTTGGGTGTAAATTTTAGAGCATTTTGTAAAAAGTTTTGTAAAATCTGGTTTAGTAAGCTTAGTTGTAGTGTAGCCATAAAACCGTTTGGCTCAAAGCTCATCTCAAGCTTTTTATCTTCACTCTCTGCTAAAAGTTTGAAATCATTTGCTTTTTGTCTAAGAAAAGCGATAACATCAACCTCTACTGGTTTATCTAGTTGTGCACCCTCTTGACGACCAATATTTAAGATATTTGATACAACAACATTCATCTCATCTATCGTTTTATTTGTAACTTTAAGAGCATCTATATACTCCTCTGATGGTCTTTTTTTTATAAGAGTTACTTGGTTTTTTAGTTTTATAACTGCTAGAGGTGTTTTTAACTCATGGGCAGTACCTATAAAAAGCTCTTTTTGATACTTTACAAAGTTTTGAATCCTAGCTATGAGGTGGTTTATGGTTATCCCTAATGGTTCAAACTCTTCAGGTAACTCCTCAACCTTTATCGGTTTCATAAGATGTTCATTCATATTTGATAATCTACTACTTAGTATCTGAATCGGTTTTATCAACATCTTTGATAGTGTGATAGCATAAAGTATAACTAGAAGAAAACTAAAAATATTTATGATAAATATATAGTTTAGTATCTTCTCTAATAGTTTTGTTGTTAATGTTATATCTTTAGATAGTTTCAGATAGTTTAGGTTGTTTGTATGAAATGGGTAGATAAGTGTCAAAAATTTCTTTTGATTTTTTGTAACTACATATATATCTACATCACCTTTAGGTTTTTGTAGATGGATAACTTCGATCTCCAAGCCTAAATAAGATTCTGGTTCATTGATATTGTTTATGATAGCTTTGTTATTTGAGATATTTTTGGCATAAGTTAAAAGCTCTTGAGCTTTATCATCATAGATTGATTTTTCTATATAAAAATAAAGTATAGATGAAAATATAAATATAAGTGATGCTGAGGCTATAATTAGCTGAATTAAAAAATTTGTTCTAATACTTCTTTTTGAAAACATATTAAAGCCTTTTGTAATTAAAAATATAATTTGGGAGGTATTAACCCTAGGAAAAGGGTTAATTTAGATAGAGATTAGTTAATCTCTTTTGGGAAACAAAAACGGTAACCACGACGACGAACAGTTTCGATAGTTGTGATTCCTAATGGTTTATCCATTTTTTGTCTAATTTGGTTGATAGCAACCTCAATAACATTTGGTGTAACTAACTCTGGTTCTTCCCAGATAGCATCAAGAAGTTGCTCTTTAGAAACGATTTGATCACGGTGACGAGCTAGGTGTGTAAGAACTTCAAAAGGTTTACCTTTTAGTTCTATCTCTTGCTCTTTATATGTGATTTTTTCCTCTTCAGGGTTGATTGTTAAGTTTTCAATCTCAATGATATTACTTCCACCAAAGCGTAAACGAGCTTCGATTCTAGCTATTAAAATATCAAAATCAAAAGGTTTTCTGATATAATCATCAGCACCTGCTCTTAGAGCTTCTATCTCACTCTCATTGTCATCTCTAGCAGATAGTATAACAACAATAGTTTTAGGTGTTTGAGATTTAATATCACCAATAATATCAACTGAATTACCATCTGGAAGCATCCAATCCATCAATACTAAATCGTAGTTACGGATATCTAAGTAGTATTCACCATCTTTAAGAGTTTCAACTACATCGCTTTGGTAGCCAAACTCTTTTAGCCCCTCTGCAAGCATTTTGTTTAATGTTATTTCATCTTCTATAATCAGAATACGCATTAATAATTTCCTATAAGTAATAATTTGTGAAATCATAGCATAATTTTAGATTACTTTAAAGTTTTTTTTATTTTTTTTTAAAACTTTTTTAAAATATAATTAAGATTTGAAATTATAGGTCTCACCAACACCAACAATACAATCATCTAAGATAGCTGGTTTTGAGATTTTTAACTTAAGCTCTTTTATAGATAAAAACCTTTTTTTAAGCTCCTGTGCTATATGTTTTAAAGCATCTTCTATTAAAAGAAATTTATGCTTTATCATATCTTTTTTTATAAGCTCAACAACATCAGCATAGTTTATAAACTCATTTTTATAATCATACTCTATTGTTAAATTAACAACTATATCTTGAGGTGTTGTTCTCTCAAAATCTAAGATACCAAGAATAGCTTTAAATTTTAAATCATCTATATATATTATCATCAGTTACACCTTTGTATTTAAACTATTCTTTTCTCTTCACCTTTTATAACACGGATGATATTTGGTATATGTTTATAAAAAAGTATGAAAACTATAAAAATAATCGGAGCATGAGCCATATCTGGGTGTATAATGAAACTTGCTATAAGTAAAGCAGCTACACCAGTAAGTGATGAGATAGATGAGATTCTTATAGTTTTAGCGGAGATTCCCCAAACAACTAAGGCGATAATTGTCTCGATTGGTAACATAAACATCATAACACCCATACCAGTAGCGATCCCTTTTCCACCCTCAAAGTTTAAGTATGGACTAAAACAGTGCCCAATAACTGCTAAAACAGCGATACCCCAAAGTGTAGCTTCACTTAAACCAGTAAAATAAGCTATGATTAAAACAAAAATACCTTTAAAAGCATCAAGAGCTAAGGTTGCTATACCTAACTTTTTAGCTAGGGCAGGGTTTTTCTCTTTAACAACTCTTAGTACATTTGTAGCCCCAATAGAACCACTACCACTAGCTTTTATATCTACACCAGCGAACTTTTTAGCTAAAAGTAAACCAAAAGGGATTCCACCTATTAGGTAAGCGAGTATAAAAAACTCAACATTTGTATTTAATAATAATTCCATCAATTTTCCTATATAAAATATCAATCGATTCTACTTTATTTATAGTTATAGGGATATAAAATATAATCAAATTTTAAAAGGATATAATTTTTTTTGATATAATAACAACATTATTAAAAATAGGATACTCCCTTGAAATATACAAATAAAGAACTTAAAGAGAAAATTGTTGAGTTGAAAAATAAGTTGAGTGTAACACTTGTAGCACATTTTTATCAAAAAGATGAAGTTTTTGAGATGGCGGATATTACAGGAGATTCTCTTGAATTAGCTATAAGAACAAGAGATGATGATTCTGAATTTGTTGTTTTTAGTGGTGTTGGTTTTATGGGGCAAAGTGTAAAAGTTTTATCACCAAATAAAAGGGTTGTTATGCCAAAAGCAGCATCATGTGCTATGGCTGATATGATAAATGGTTTACAATATGATAATGCTGTTAAGATTTTAAATGAATCTGGAATCGAAAATGAAAATATTTTACCTATCACATATATCAATTCTGATGTTGAGGTAAAAGCAAAAGTTGGAGAGATGGGTGGTTTAGTTTGTACAAGTTCAAACGCAAAAACTATAATTACAAACGCACTAAAAGAGGGGAAAAAGATTCTTTTTGTTCCAGATAGATGTTTAGGTCAAAACATAGCAAATCAGATGGAGCTTAAATCGGCTGTTATTGGTGATGGAACTGATCTAAATGATGCTGATATTATCTGTTATGATGGTTTTTGTGCTGTTCATCAACTCTTTAGTGTAGAAGATATAGAGTTTTACCGTAAAAAATTTCCAGATATTTTAGTTGTAACCCATCCAGAGTGTGATCCAGCTATTTGTGATGCTTCAGATTTTGTTGGTTCAACTTCTCAACTTATAAAATATATAAAAGAGTTACCAGCAGAGCAAAAAGTGGCAGTAGGTACGGAGTTTAATATGGTAAATCGTCTCCGTCCATCTAACACTTATGTGTTGTCATCAACTAAGCCTGAATGTCCAACTATGAATGAAACAACATTAGAAGACCTTTACTTAACACTAAAATCGATAGATGATGGTGAGCCATTAACAGAGATATTTGTAGATGAAAATACTCAAAAATGGGCAAAAATAGCACTTGAAAGGATGTTAGCATTATGATAGAAGAGTTTGTAAAAGCAACTTTAGCTGAAGATGTTGGTCGTGGTGATCTATATGCTATGGTTGAGGAGAGTGTAGAAGCTAAAGCTGATATTATAGCTAAATGTGATGGTGTTGTAGCTGGTGTAAAATATATAGATGTTTTAGCGAAGATAGAGGGTTTTGAGATAGTTTGGGGTAAACATGATGGTGATAGTTTTGTAAAAGGTGAGATTATAGCTATTTTAAAAGGTGATTCCCATACACTTTTAAAAGTTGAAAGAACAGTTTTAAATATGCTTTTACACGCTAGTTCTATCGCTACATTAACTAGAAAATATGTAGATATTTGTGAACCTTATGATGTAAAACTTTTAGATACAAGAAAAACTAGACCGATGCTCAGAGTTTTTGAAAAATATGCTACTAAAGTTGGTGGATGTGTAAATCATAGAATGGGTTTAGATGATTCTTTAATGATAAAAGATACACACTATAAAACTATAAAAGATCTAAAAGCTTATATAGTAAAAGCAAGAAAAATGATTCCATTTACTGCTAAGATAGAGGTGGAAGCCGAGAGTTTTGAGATAGCAAAAGAGGCTATGGAAGCAAAATGTGACATAGTTATGTGTGATAATATGGCACCAGATGAGATTGAAAAGATTGTAGAGTTTCGTAATATGAACTATCCACATATACTTTTAGAAGCTAGTGGAAATATCTCTTTAGAAACGATAGAATTTTATGCTAAAACAGGTGTAGATGCTATAAGTAGTGGCTCTTTAATTCATCAAGCAAATTGGATTGATCTATCTATGAAGATGAACTAGTTTAGGTAGAGAATGGAAAATTATCTACTTTATGGTTCTATAACTTTTTTATTATCTATACTTTTTTCTATGGGTGGAGCAGGTGCTGGTGTAGCTTTGATTCCTATCTTTAATATACTAGGATTAGATTTTACAGTAGCAAAAGCGATAGGTTTGTTTGCGGGTGCTTCAACCACTATAACCTCAAGTATTATGAATATAAAAAGAAAACTTATAGAGTATAGTTTTGTTTTACCTATCGCCTCTATGATGATGCTATTTGCTCCACTTGGTGCTTATAGTAGTAGTTTTATAGATGAAAATATTGTTAAGTTTATATTTATGTTGATGCTATTTTATAGTGCTACTATGATGATGTTTGGAAAGAAAAAAGCACTTTTTCATTTTAAATCTACACTTATTTTGTATATAGTGGGTGCTGTTGTTGGGTTTGTCGCAGGGTTACTAGGTGTAGGTGGTGGAAATATTTTAATTCCACTTTTAGCTATACTAGGGTTTGAGCCAAAAAAAGTAGCTGTTGCTGTTAGTTTTGTTGTTCCATTTTCAGCACTAGGTTCATTTTTTACTTATGCTACTTATGTAGAATTAGATTATTTTTTACTTATCATAGTATCTTTATCTGCCATTGTTGGTGGTTATATAGGCAACTATATGATGCACTTTAAACTATCTCAAGAAAATATAAAAAAATTGATGGCTATTTTACTTTATATGTTAGCTCTTAAGTTACTTTTTGGTTTTGTTGTTTAAAAATATATAACTATTAGAGAGTAATAATGGCTGATGATGAAAAAACAGAAGAACCCACCCCCAAGAAGATTGAGGATGCTAGGAAAGAGGGAAATGTTCCTAAATCTCAAGATACTTCAGGGGTTATAACACTCTTTATCGCTATATTAGCTTTACTTATGTTATTTCCATTTATGGCACAACATATGTTAAAGCTTTTTAAATATTATTTCTCATTGATAGGTACACCATTAGATAAACTTTATATGATAGATGTTGCCATTGTAACTATGAAGGAGTTTTTGCTTATAGTTTTACCTTTAGCTGTTGCTGTTGGTTTAGCTGGTATCATCTCTGCTGTTGCTCAATTTGGTTTTTTATTTACCACTAAAGCTATTATGCCTGATTTTAAGAAGATAGACCCCATAAAAGGTATGGCAAATCTTTTCTCTATGAAAAAACTTATAGAGGGTGTTAAGATAACTCTTAAATCTTTTACAACACTTGGAGTTGGCTTTATCTTTTTTTTCTATTTTATTACAGAGTTACCAACTGTTGCTCTATTTGGTTTAGCAGATCAGTTAGCATGGATGAGGGATAAAGCTATTATTATAGCATTTGCTATGCTTCTTGTGATTTTTGTTTTTGCTATGATAGATATTATTATAGTTAGAAAACAATACTTTGATGGTTTAAAAATGAGCCTACAAGAGATAAAAGATGAGATGAAAAATATGGATGGGGATCCTCAGATAAAAGCTAAAATTCGTCAGATTCAGATGCAAGCTTCAAGAAAACGGATGATGGCAGAGGTTCCAAATGCTGATGTTGTTGTAACCAATCCAACCCATTATGCTGTTGCTTTAAAGTATGAAGATGGTAGTTCTGCTCCTATTGTTGTAGCAAAAGGGATGGATCATGTTGCCCAACAGATAAAAAAGATAGCACGGGAAAATGATGTTATTGTTTACCCAAATCCACCTTTAGCTAGAAGTTTATATGCTGAGGTTGAGATTGATCAAAAGATACCATCAGAGATGTTTCAAGCTGTTGCTGAGGTTTTAGCTTATGTTCATAAAATGAATAGAAAATAGAAAAAAGTGTATAATTAGCTCTAATGAATAATATAATAGAAAAAATTGAAAGTTCAAAACATATAGTTGTTATAGCTCAAAAAGGTGTAGATTCGTTGTCTGCTTCGAGTGCTTTTTATACATACCTTTTGACACTACATAAAAAGGTCTCTTTTTTCTCTTTAGATAAAAAGATAGAAACAAGATACTCTTTTTTGCCTTGGTATGAAAAGATAAGATCTACTATACCATCTTCAGCTGATTTAGCTATATCTTTTGGAGAGCTTTGTGAAGATAGTATAGGTTTAGAGAGTGATAGTTTAATTTTTAAAAATAAAGATAATTTGGGTATTTCACTTAATCTATATAGATTTTTTAAAAAAGAGAATATAAAAGTAAATAAGAAGATGGCAACTTCACTATATAGTGGAATCTTAGATAGTTCAAAAGCTTTTTTAGATGATAGGGTTGATGGTACATTTTTTGCTTTAGTTAAAGAATTAGTTGAGTTAGGTGCTGATACTAAAGTTTGTCATAGATATTTGGTTCATTATACTACATTAGCTTCATTTAGAGTTGATGGTTTAATGAAAAGAGATATGGTACTTAAACTAGATGGTAGAGTAGCTTTATTTGAGTTAAATGATGAAAAGTTATTATCATCAGGAGCAACAAAAGTTGATTGTGAGAAAACAATTTTAGAAGCACTATCGTTACCAACCGTTGATGTTTCTATATTAGTATTTGAAAATAATGACCTTAATGTAGATGTTGTTATGGTTTCAGATGGTGTTGTAGATCTTTTGAAGATCTCATCTAAATTTGATGGTGTTGGTGATACAAAAATGGTAAGGTTTGCTTTTAAAGCCAAAGAGAAAGATAAAAAATTAGAGTTAATTTATAAGGAAATAGAAGTTGAGTCGAAGAAATAGTAAATCGTCAGTAGGAATTTTATTAATATTTGGTCTGTTTATCGGTGGGGCTGTATATATGTATAACTCTGTTATGTTTGAGAGAGATAAGCCTGAAGTTTCATTGGAAACAAATGGTTATTGGAATCTAAAAAAACCGTTAAAGATAAATATAGATGATGTAAATGGTATAAAATCTTATAAGGTTATACTTGAAACAAAAAAAGAGAAAGTTGTACTATCTTATGAACAACCTTTAGAATTAAGTAATTTTGTAGAGATAGAGGTAGCTCCACCTAGAACTGTTTTTATGGCAAAAGATAAAAATATAAAGATTATAGTTGAAGCGACAGATTCTAGTAAATGGAACTTTTTTAATGGTAATAGTGTTGTTAAAAAATTTAGTTTAATTATAGATAAAAAAAGACCAAAAATAAGTAATATAGATCACTCTTACAAAATCACAAAAGGTGGTTCTGCTCTTGTAGTTGTAAAAGCTGTTGATGATAATTTAAAAGATCTTTATATAGAAACAAATTTTGGTAAAAAGTTTAAACTAGAGCCATTTTATAAAGATGGATATTATATCTCACTTATAGCTTGGCCTGTAACACAAAAATATTTTAAAGCGACATTAGTAGCTACTGATAGAGCAGGAAATAAAGCTAAATCTTATATACCTTTATATCTAAAAAATAAAGCGTATAGAGTTTCAAATATTAAGCTAAGTGATAGATTTTTAAAGGGTAAAATCGCTGAGTTAGCTGAAGATTTTGTTGAAACACAAGGTATAAACGATTCTATTGAACAATTTATTATGATAAATGAGACTGTTAGAGCAAAAAATGAGAAACTTATCCATCAAATAACATCAAAAGTTTCTGATGAGATGATTGGTGATTTTAAGATTCACAGAATGTATCCACTTAAGAATGCTCAGGTTGTAGCTTCATTTGGTGATCATAGAAAATACTCTTATAAAGGTTCACCTGTTAGTGAATCTTACCATTTAGGTTTAGATATGGCTAGTAACTCACAAGCTAGTATAAAACCGCAAAATGGTGGGAAAGTTGTATATGCTGATTATAATGGACTTTATGGAAATATGCCTATTATAGATCATGGACTAGGTTTATATACACTTTATGGACACTGCTCAACTCTTTATGTTAATGAGGGTGATATTATAGACCCTAAAACAGAGATAGCTAGTACAGGTGCTAGTGGTTATGCTATGGGTGACCATCTACACTTTGGTGTACTTGTTCAAGGTGTTGAGGTTCGTCCAGCTGAATGGATGGATAAAAAATGGATAAAGCTAAATATAACAAACATTATAAAAAATGCTAAAAAAGTTATCGATAGAGATAACTAAAGGATAAAGATAGAGATGAAGCAAACAACTATAAAAAAAGCAGTAGAACTGGTTGGTATAGGGTTACATAAAGGTACTCCAGTTAGACTTCGTTTAGAACCTTTAGAATCAAATAGTGGTATTGTTTTTTATCGTAGTGATGTTGATGTTTCTATACCTTTACTACCTGAAAATGTTGTCGATACAAGGATGGCTACTGTTATAGGTAAAGGGGAATCTGTTATCTCAACTATTGAACATCTTTTATCTGCTGTTTATGCTTATGGAATCGACAATCTTAGAGTTATAGTAGATGGTGATGAGATTCCTGTAATGGATGGTAGTAGTGCTAGTTACTGTATGCTTCTTGATGAAGCTGGCATAAAAGAGTTAGATTTGCCTAAGAAGATTATGAGAATTAAAAAAGATATAATCATTCAAGAGGGTGAGAAGTATGTAAAATTATCACCATCTCCAGATCTAAAGTATGATTTTACTATAAAATTCGCACATCCTGTAATTCAAAATCAAGATTATGTTTTAGAGTTTACTAAAGAGAATTATAAAAATGAGATCTCAAGAGCTAGAACTTTTGGTTTTTTACATGAGGTACAATATCTTAGATCTAAAGGGTTAGCACTTGGTGGTTCTTTAGAAAATGCTGTGGTGCTTGATGATAAAAAAGTCTTAAATCCTGAAGGTCTTAGATACTCTGATGAGTTTGTTAGACATAAAATCTTAGATGCGATTGGCGATATGTCATTAATCGGTATGAATTTTATAGGAAATTATGAAGCTCTTGCTGGTAGTCATGATCTAAATCATAAGTTAACACTTGAACTTCTAAAAGATGCTGATAATTATGAAGTGATAGAGTTGGCAACTGAAAAAACTGCTGAATTAGAAAAAGCTTATGCGTAAAAAAGTTGATTTAGTAGTTATAGCACTCTCTACACCTATTCAGATAGGGGTATATGAAAACAACACTTTGCTAGATACAATATCTAGTGATAAAAAGAGTTCAGACATTTTACCAATTATTTTTGATGAGATATTTAAAAAGTATGATGTACAAAAACTATTTTACGCAAATGGACCAGGTAGTTTTATGGCGATAAAAGTAGCTTATATATTTTTAAAATCGATAAGCATTTTGAAAAATATACCACTATACGCAACAGATGCTTTTTATTTTAACAATAATAACCCAATAAAAGCGATTGGAAAGCTACATTTTGTTAAAGTTTCAAATGAAATTAAAACTCAAAAGTTAGAAGTTGTAGTGGATAATGATTTTAAATTACCAAATACACTAAAATCTGAAGAGTTTGTATCAGAAACAACGCCACTGTACTGTATAGGTGCTGTTGGATAGATTATATATAAAGGTGCGATACGCATGACAATTAGTGTTCCAGCAACAAGTGCAAATCTTGGACCCGGTTTTGATTCTTTAGGCTTAGCAGTAGATTTAAGAAATAGAGTTGATTTCCATCCATCAAAATTTTTTAGTGTATCTATTAAAGGTGAGGGTGAAAATAATCCTAGATTAAAGGGTAACAACCTTTTTATTAGTATTTTTAATGACCATTATCAAAGATTAACAAAAAAAAGACAAAATTTTAAATTTACCTTTTATAATCAGATTCCTATGTCAAGAGGATTAGGAAGTTCATCTGCTGTTATTGTTAGTGCTATTGCTAGTGCTCATGAAGCGGTTGGGATTAGAGTTTCTAAGCGTAGAATCTTAAACCATGCTCTTATATATGAATCTCATCCTGATAATATTACACCAGCTGTAATGGGTGGTTTTAATGCTGCTGCGATAGAAAAAAATAAAGTTTTTTCACAAAGAAAACATCTTCCAAACTATCTAAAAGCAGTTGTTGTTATCCCAAATAAACAGATGAATACATCAAAAGCTAGAACACTTTTGCCTAAATCTTATTCAAAAGAGAATGCTATTTTTAATCTTTCTCACACAGCATTAAGTGTAGCAGCATTTTTTAATGAAGATTGGGAGATGTTAAAACTTGCTTCACAAGATAGATTTCATCAAAAAGCTAGAATGAAAACATTACCAGAGCTTTTTAGTGTTCAAAAAATAGCTTATGAGAGTGGAGCGTTGATGAGTACATTATCGGGAAGTGGTTCAACATTTTTCAATATGGTTTATGATAGTGACGCACCGATGATAGCAAATAGATTAAAGCAAAAATTTCCAGATTTTACTGTCAAAATACTAGATTTTGATAATAATGGTCTTTTAATAGAAAAATAATTCTATTAAATCAAGTAAGTTTAGATATAATGGCAAAAATATTTTATCAACCAACTAGAATGTGTATCTCATGTAGAGTGAGAGAGGTTCAAAATAACTTGTTGAGAGTTCAGTATATCGATGGTTTACTGGAAAATTTTAGTGGCAAGGGTCGAAGTTTTTATATTTGTAAAGATTGCCTTACACAAGAGAAAAAACTTTCAAAAGCACTTATGCGACAATGCAAAAGTGGGGAAAAAGATAAATTAATGAATAGACTAAAGGAGATCATCACTGATGATAGAAAAAGTTAGAGTACACGAAATCGCAAAAGAGCTAGGAATCACTTCAAAAGATGTTCTAAAGAAAGCTTCGGAGATGGGTATAGAAGTAAAATCAGCTCAAAGCACAGTTACAATGGAACAAGCAGAGGGTTTGTCAAACTTCATTATGAATGGAGAAGCATCAACTGAAGAGGTTAAACCAGCTAAAAAAGCAGAGACGAAAGTGAAAACTGAAGCTTCTAAGAAAGATACTCCTAAAGAAAATGAAAAAGATATAAAGCCTGAACCTGAAACTAAGAGTGAACCTAAAAAAGAGGAAGCACCAAAAGAGGCTGAAAAAACTGATAAAGTTGAAGAAAAAACAGCTGAAGATAAGGCTTTAGAGAAAAAAGCAGCGAAAGTATCTAAGGCGATAGAAAATATAAAAATAATTCAACCACAAAAAACTAATAGAATTAAGGGTAGTGGTCTTAAAATTGTTAAGAAGAAAAAGCCTAAGGTTGAAGAAAATTACAGTATGCCTACTAAACAAGCTTCAGTTTCATCTTATGGTAAGATGAGTGCAGAGGTTTTAGAAGAGTTAGCTAAAAAGAAAAAAATAAAACAAAGTGCTGCTGCTAAAAAACAAGAGCAAGGTAAGAAGATAGATATCTTTGGTGGTTCTATGGCAGAGGTTTCTATGGATATGGATGATCAAGTTGTATTACTTGATTTAAACTCAACAGAAAGAGCTGCTATTGTAGCTGAAGAGCCTAGAAAACCAAGACAACCAAGACCAGCTGGTAGAAATGGTAATAAAAAACAAGCTCCTCGTGGTAGAAAAGTTCGTAAAGATAAGAGAAAGAAATATACTAAAGAGAAACAAGTTGATGAGGTTGTAACTCATGTAGAGATTCCTGAAGATATTCGTGTTTACGAATTTGCTGAAGCACTTAATCGCCCAATGTCTGACATCATAAAAGTTCTTTTTGATCTTGGTATGATGATGACTAAAAATGATTTCTTAGGAAATGATGAGATTGAAATCTTATCTGAAGAGTTTGGTGTTGAAGTTACTATTATAGATCCTAAAGATGAGTTTACTCATGTTGAAGAGGATATTGAAGAGGATCCAGATGCTACTGAGCGTCCACCTGTTATCACTATAATGGGTCATGTCGATCATGGTAAAACATCACTTCTTGATGCTATCCGTGAAGCTAAAGTAACAGATGGTGAAGCTGGTGGAATCACTCAACATATTGGTGCTTATACAATCGAGCAACATGGTAAAGCTATCACATTTATAGATACTCCGGGTCACGCGGCATTTAGTCATATGCGTGAAAAAGGTACAGAGATTACAGATATTATTGTTATCGTTGTAGCTGCTGATGATGGTGTTAAGCCTCAAACTTTAGAAGTTATTAAACTAGCTAAAGAATCTGGAGCTCCTATAATTGTTGCTCTAAATAAAATGGATAAAGAGACTGCTCAACCAGATATGGTTAAGGGTCAAATGGCTGAACAAGGTATAAATCCAGTTGATTGGGGTGGGGATATAGAGTTTGTTCCTGTTTCTGCTAAATCTGGTATGGGTATAGATGATCTACTTGAAAATATCCTTACTACTGCTGAGATTTTAGAGCTTAAAGCAAATGAAAATGCTATGGCTAAAGCAGCTGTTATCGAATCTTCTTTAGAGAAAGGTCGTGGACCAGTTGCTACTGTAATTGTTCAAAATGGTACTCTTAAAGTTGGAGATTATGTAGTTTGTGGTGCTGCTTATGGTCGTGTTAAAGCGATGATAGATGAGCATAAAAAACAAGTTAAAGCTCTTTTACCATCTCATACAGCAGTAATTGCTGGTCTTAATGAAGTTCCAGCTTCTGGTGAGATTATGATGGCTATGAGTAGTGATAAAGAGGCTAAAGAGTTTGCTCTTAAGCGTCATGAATATGATAGACATAAAGAGCTTTCTATCTCAACTAAATCAAGTCTTGAAGATATGACAGCTATGATCGCTGAGGGTAAATTAAAATCTCTTAAAGTTGTTCTTAAAACAGATGTTCACGGTACACTTGAAGCTATTAAATCATCTATTCTTGCTCTTAGAAATGATGAAGTTAAAGTTAACATCATATCTAGTGGTGTTGGTGGTATTACAGAGAATGATGTTGAGTTAGTTAACAATTCTGAAAATTGTGTACTTCTTGGATTTAATGTTCGTCCAACTGGTGCGGTTAAAGCATCTGCTAAGCAAAAAGGTGTTGAGATTAAAACTTACTCAATTATCTATCAGCTTATAGATGATATTACTGGTATGCTTACTGGTATGATGGCTCCAAAATATACTGAAGAAAATACAGGTCAAGCAGAAGTTAAAGAGGTATTTAAAATACCTAAGGGTGTTGTTGCTGGTTGTCTTGTTGTTGATGGAAGACTTATCCGTGGTGGTATGGTTCGTGTTATTCGTGATGGTGTTGTTCATTACGAAGGTGAGCTTACTTCTCTTAAACGCTTTAAAGATGATGTTGAAGAGATTGGAAACGGTTATGAGTGTGGTGTTGTTATTAGTGGTTACGAAGATGTTGTTGCTGGTGATGTACTTGAAACATTCAAAAAAGTTGAGCAAAAAGTTTCTTTATAGATGACTGAAGCAGAGATAAAGTTAAAAAGAACAGAATCAATTCTTTGTGAATTGATTCCTGAAGCATTAGGGTCTATGAATGATAAAAGACTTCATGAACTAGAGATAGTTGAAGTAAAATGTTCTCGTGGAAAAAGTGATGCTAAAGTATATATCAATCCAAATGGATTATCTGCTCAAGAGCAAAGAGATTCACTTAAACTTTTAAGAAAAGCTCGTCCAATTATTGAAACTTTTTGTATGAAAGATCAAGGTTGGTATAGATCTCCGAAATTTGCTTTTGAATTTGATGAACAGATTGAAAAATCAAAAAATATAGAGGAGCTATTTAAAAAAATAGCTAAAGATAGAGGAGAGGATTAATGTCACTACAAAGCGATATAGAATCACTTGTAAAATCGGTTGATTTAGAACTTTATGATGTGTCTATTGTAAATGAGGGTGATGAAACTATCTACCGTGTAAGTGTAATCTCAACAGAGATAAAAGATGCTAAAAGAGCTGGTGTTAGTTTAGATGCTTGTGTTGAATTAACACATCTTATATCACCACTTTTAGATGTTACACCTCCTGTTTCAGGTGATTATAGACTTGAAGTTGGTAGTCCTGGGATTGAGAGAAAACTTACAACAATTAAACATTATAAGTTAAGTATTGGTGAGAAAGTATTTGTTCAATCTTCAGATAAAACTAAATACAGAGGTCTTTTAACTAATGTTGAGGATTCTAAAATATTTATAGAAGTTGATGGTAAGATTTCAGAAGTTGACTTTAACGATATTGTAAAAGCTAAAACATATTTTGAATGGTAATAGATTCTAGCTTTTATATGAACCTAGCCTTAACAGAGGCTTGGAAATTTCAAGGTTTAACTTATCCGAATCCAGCTGTTGGGTGTTGTGTAGTTTCTAAAGATGGTGAAATCCTATCGGTAGAAGCTCACCAAAAAGCTGGAACTCCACATGCTGAAGTAAATGCTTTAAAATCTGCTTACTATAAACTTACAAATGATAAAGAGATATTACCTTTAACTATCTCTCAAGATATTCATAACTTTTTATTAAAGAATCATAACAATATTTTTAAAGATAGTTATATATATACAACGCTAGAACCATGTTCACACATAGGAAAAACACCATCTTGTGCTTCTTTAATCTCAAATTTATCTATACAAAAACTTTTTGTTGGTTCACTAGATTCTAATGAGATAGCTTCAAATGGAAATAAGATAGTTGAAAATTCGGGAATTGAAGTTGTAAATGGTATTTTAAGAAAAGAGTGTGATGAACTTTTAGAGCCTTTTAAAAAGTGGCAAAATGATAAGTTTGTATTTTTTAAAATGGCTCAAAGATTAGATGGTTCAACAGATGGTAGTGTTAGTTCTTTAGAATCTAGAAAAAATGTTCATGCTATGAGAGATGTTTGTGATTTGTTGGTTATTGGTGGAAATACAGTTAGAATCGATAGACCAACTTTAGATGCTAGGTTAGTAGATGGTAAAGCACCAGATATTTTAATAATCTCAAGAGAGAAAGAGTTTGATAAAACTATACCATTATTTAATGTGGATGGTAGAGAAGTTTTTATAGAAGATAATTTTAAAAGATTAGATAATTATAAAAATATAATGATAGAGGGGACTCAAAATATGCTTGAGTTATCAAAACCATATATAGATTATTATTTAACTTATATAGCGACAAATTTTGATGTTTTAAACATACAAAAAGATACTAAAGATATAATTATTTGGATGAAAAAGGGAGATATATAGATGGAAAAACAGGAAAAAATTGTATCGATGTTTGATGATATAGCCCCAACTTACGATACTGCGAATCGTGTTATGAGTATGGGTGTAGATATATCTTGGAGAAAAAAAGCTTGCGATTTGTCTTTTGAATTTTATGGTAAAGATTCTATTGATAAGATAGTAGATGTTGCTTGTGGTACTGGTGATATGATGGGGTATTGGAAAAAACAATCTCAAAAAGCTAATGTAGATATAAAAGAGCTTGTTGGTGTTGATCCATCAAATGGTATGGTTGATGTAGCAAGGGAAAAATTTCCAGATTTTAATTACCATATATCTAAAGCAACTCAGATTCCACTTGATGATAGTTCAGCTGATATAGTTAGTATAACTTATGGAATTAGAAATGTTGTTGAGAGACAAGAGGCTTTTTATGAGTTTAATCGTGTACTTAAAAAAGATGGTCTTGTTGTGATTTTAGAGTTTATGAAAGATGAAAATAAGAATCTTTTAAAAAAGATGAGAGATGTTTATATGCATAAAATTCTCCCTTATGTTGGTGGTTTTATCTCTAAAAATCTTGAAGCATATACATACTTACCAGATTCTATTGAAAACTTTGTAACGATTCAAGGTATGGAAAAAGAGTTAGAAAAAGCTGGTTTTGAGATGGTATATACACAAAGTTTTTCTATGGATATATCAACTCTTCTTATCGCTAGAAAAAAATAGGCACTTACTTTAATGCACACATTAAGTGTATCTGCCTTAAATGAGCAGATAAAAGGTTTACTTGAGACAAGTTTCAATCGTGTAGTTGTTGAGGGTGAACTCTCTCGCATCACTTTTCATAATAGTGGGCATATATATTTTACACTAAAAGATTCTTCATCAACACTAAAAGCTGTTATGTTTAGAGGTAATGCTTCAAAATTAAAGTTTCAATTAAAAGAGGGTTTAAAAGTTATACTTGATGGTGCTATAACACTTTATAAACCTCGTGGTGAGTACCAAATAAACTGTTTCTCTATTCAACCATCAGGGCAGGGTGCTTTGGCTTTAGCTTATGAACAATTAAAAGAGAAATTATCTCAAAAAGGTTATTTCTCACCAGAGATAAAAAAACAGCTTCCAAAATTCCCATCTCGTATAGCTTTAATAACATCAGCAACATCAGCAGCACTTCAAGATATGTTAAGAGTTGCTAACAATAGATATAAAAATATAGAGATAGATATTTATGATGTTTTAGTTCAAGGTGAAAATGCTAAGTTTGATATAGTTAATGCTCTTAATTATATCGATTCTAAAGATTATGATATTATAGTTGTTGGTCGTGGTGGTGGAAGTGTAGAAGATTTATGGGCTTTTAATGAGGAGATAGTAGCAGATTCTATCTTTAAAGCTAAAACACCTATTGTCTCAGCAGTTGGGCATGAAATAGATTGGGTCATAAGTGATTTTGTAGCAGATTTAAGAGCTCCAACACCTAGTTCAGCTATGGAGATGATTCTTCCAGATACTAATGAACTTTATCAATATATAGATTCTTTATCAAATCAATTTATCCAGATATTGTCTCAAAAGATTTTTTCTAAAGAGCAGGAGTTAAAACATCTTAAAGATAGATACACTCAACATTCGATAGAGAAAAGGTTGAGTTTAAAGCTTGATGAGATTGAAAGATTAAAAGAAAATTATAAAAATAGTATATCTTTTAAGTTCCAAAATTTAGAAAAAGAGTTAGAAAATATAAACAATAGATTCCCTTTTGTTATCAATTCTATTTTAAATACAAAGCAGAATCAAGTTTTAAATATTAAAAAGATGTTAGAATCAAATAATCCCAAGTTAAAAACAAAAAGAGGGTTTGCCCAGCTTTCAAAAAATAAAAAAGTTATAGATATATCAGAGCTTGAAGTAGATGAAAAATTTGAACTACAAAGTGATAATATCTATATAAGTGCTAAAGTTATAAAAAAGGAACAAAAATGAGTTATCCAAAATTTTACGATAAAGTAGAAATTATAAAAGTAAAAGATCCACTTTCAAATGTTTTAGGAACATTTGAATCTGGTGAGTATGAGTTTAGTTATTTAGATGTTGTAAAATCAGCAGGACATAGTTGTCCAACTGTTGCTGGAGCTTATATAGTAACACTTGAAGCTTTAAAAGTTTTATATCCAGATAGTAGAGCTATTAGAGGTGATGTAAAGGTAGAATTTAAAGAATCTCTTAGTGATGGTGTAACAGGTGTTATCTCAAATGTTATATCTCAAATAACAGGTGCTACTGATAAAAGTGGATTCAAAGGTTTAAATGGAAAGTTTGCTAGACACTCCTTAGTTAATTACGATGTAGATATTGAAGCTTCAGTTAGATTTACTAGGGTTGATAACTCTAAAAGTGTAGAGATTATATATGATCCATCTTCTATAAAACCAAATAAGGAGATGGCAACTTTAATGGGTAAAGTTATGAGTGGTGTAGCAACTCAAGATGAATTAAAAATGTTTGGTGAGTTATGGCAAGAGAGAGTTGCTAAAATTTTTGAAAATATCGATTCTGTTGTAAAAATTAAAGAGATTTAGTCTTAAAAATTATTTTAAGACTAAGTTTGGAAAGTAGGTATAAATTGCTACTGCTGTTGAGGCTGATAATTTTTTTATCAGCTTATCAAATTTATCCTCTTTATTCCAGATTGGTTTTGAAACACCACTAAGTTTTTCTACCATTTTTCTAGCGTCATAACCAACACCTAGTTTATCTACTAAACCAACCTCTTTCGCCTGTATAGCAGTGAAAATATGAGCATTAGCAAATCTATCTCTATCTTTTATATCTAAACCTCTAGCATTAGCTACATCTTGTGTAAACATATCGTAAGTGTTTTGAATCACTTTATTTAGCTCTGTAACCTCATAGTTTTTCCATCTTCTTGTTGGTGTTCCAACCTCTTTGTATTTACCAGCTTGAACTGTTTGTGTTTTTATCCCAAGTTTACTCATAACTCCACTAAGATCAGCACCTTGCATAATAACACCTATACTTCCAACCATGGAACCAGGATTCACAACGATTTTGTCAGCCCAGATACTAGCATAGTAGCTTCCACTCGCTATTGTCCCTTTAGCGTAAACGATTACAGGTTTTAAAGTTTTTAATCTTTTTATAGCATAAGCTAACTCGATAGATGGAGCAACAGCACCACCTGGAGAATCCACAACAAATAGAACACCTTTTATATTGTTATCTTTTGTAGCTGATTCTATCTTTTCTAAAACTTCAGATACATCCATAATTGTGCCAACAAGATTTATCTGCTGAAGATTATTTTTTCTTAAACTTTTTTCACTATTTGGCGCAAAAATTAAAAATAGTATGAGTAAAAATATCATCGCTTTGAAATGGTTCTGTATAAATTTCATAGGTATAGTTATAGGTAAAAATAATTTTTTAATTGTATCCATACTATTCACCTTTCTCTAATTTTCCATTTATATAAACTTTAGAGATATTATATCTGTGTAGTATTAGATGAATAGCTAATTCTGGAGTTGGTTCAGAATCTAAATCTAAAATAATCATATCAGCATTTTTATCTTCAGCTATCTCACCTGTATTTAATCCTAATGCTTCAGCAGCATCGATAGTTACACCTCTTAGTAATGCGTTAGCAAACTCTAAAAGAGGAGCTTCACTATGCATAAATAGTGACATTTTCATCTCCTCAAAAAGATCAAGTTTATAGTTTGAACTAAGTCCATCAGTTGCTACAATCCAACGGATATTTTTATCATTTAACTCTTTGATATTTAGAGTTGGATTCCCTAGTAGTCTATTTGAGATAGGGCAGTGGATAACTGTATGTTTTTTTGATTTTATGGTTTCTAGTTCATCATTATTCGCTTTTACAACATGGGTTAAAAGTGTTGGTATATCATTAAAATAGTTTAAAAATTCATCAGAATTACAAACAGCACAGTTTTGTTTTAGTAGATTCTCAAAAAAATCTTTAAAATCACCATCACTAGAATCTAACCAATCTCTTTCAGCTTGACTCTCCATAAAATGAGCAGTTAGTTTTAAATTTTCTGCTTTTACAATCTCTAAAGCTTTTTTTACTAAAATAGGATGAACTGAATATGGTGAATGGATAGCAACCGCTGGATAAAAACCATCTCGTTTAACACTTTTAGATGTTTCTAATCTTGATATAAAATCACTAAAAAGAGCATCAGCCATAGTTGCTTGTGAGCCTATAAGCTCATTAAAAAAGACAATATTTTGTGGAGCATTAGCACAAGTTTTTAAATCTAATCCATGTGAACTTACAGCACCAAAAGTTGTGATACCAGAATCTAACATAGAATCGATAGCTTTTTTCATACACTCATCTTTACAATCTCCAATTAGTGTTTCACGATTTTCAATTACACTGTATAACCAGTTCATAAAATCACCATAACTAAGATCAGTTTTATTAGCACTAAACTCTATATGAACATGAGCATTTATTAAACCGGGCATTAAAAGTGAATTTTCCCTTAGTGTAGTCACTTCTGCTTTAGGATATAGATCTATAAGCTCTTCAAATGGTGCTATTTTTTGAATCTTTTTATCAAAAGCTACTGAGAGGTTTGTAACAACTTTATCTTTCATAAGTATGTAGTGTGGAGTTATTATTTTCATATTTTATCTTTATAATTTATTTTGATGCTATTATATCAATAATATAGGTAAGGGAGTATAAAAACTAAACAATGTTGTAACTCTTTTTAATAAAATTTTAGATAAAATAAGTATCTAAAAAATCTAATATCAATTCTAAAGGAAAAATATGAAAATAGTAGTTATTCAAGGTCCAAACTTAAATATGTTAGGTGTTCGTGAACAAAATATCTATGGTCCAATGAAACTAGAGCAGATTCATGCTCAAATGAAAGAGTTTGCTGGACAAAATAATGTAGAGATTGAATTTTTTCAAAGTAACTTAGAGGGTGAACTAGTAGATAAAATTCAAGAGTGTTATGGTGATGCTCAAGGTATTATTATTAATGCTGCTGCCTATACACATACATCAGTTGCTATAAGAGATGCTATCTCTGCTGTTAGTTTACCAACGATAGAGGTTCATATCTCAAATATTCATCGTCGTGAAGAGTTTAGAAAAACAAATATGATAGCTCCAGTTTGTGCTTCATCAATTGTTGGTTTTGGTCCATTTGGTTACCATTTAGCTATGATGGGTATGCTACAAATTATGCAAGAGTTACAAGCTGCTAAGGCTGCTCAACAAGCTCAAGCTACACAAGCGTAGGTAAATTATGTATCTAAAATGTAAATTAAGTGAAAAATTATCAACTTATAAAAGTTTACATTTTGGGTACAAAACTATACAAAAAAGTAAACACAGGTATAGAGCAACAGTTGGTATTGGTGGAAATATTGGTGATGTAAAAAGAAGATTTGAGCATCTATTTATGTTTTTGAAAAAAGATAAAAGGGTTGAACTATTAAGAACTTCGTTGATTTTAAAAAATCCTCCATTTGGTTTTAAAGAACAGGGTGATTTTTTAAACTCAATAATCATTTTACAAACAACAATGGAACCTAAAGTTTTTTTAGATTATCTTATGAGAGTAGAAAAAAAATTTTCAAGAAGAAGAAGCTTTGCTAATGCCCCAAGGAGTTTAGATTTGGATATTATTTTTTTTGATAATAGAGCAGTTAATACTAAAAAACTTCAAATACCACATAAAAGTTGGAAAGAGAGGGAGAGTGTGATAATACCTCTAATGGATATATATAGATGAAAATATTAACATTTACAGGAGCTACACCATCAGAAGCTCTAAAGATGGCTAAATTAGACCCAAATTATGATGATATGTTTCATATAGATACAAAAGAGATTCAAAAAAAATCTTTAGGTCGTCAAGCAATATATGAGATAGTTATGGGTTTAGAAGAGAAAAAGAATAGTGAACAAAATTTAAAAGAGCGGTTTCAAGATAAACCTGTTGCTCAAAAAAGTGAAGATGTTTTGTTTGATATATCAAATGCTGCTAAACAGATATCTGAAATATCTAGTGTTACTGAATCTCAATTTGAATATGGTAAAAATAAACAAGTTCTACAACCAAGTGGTGAACCAAAAGAGTTAAAAGAGATAAAAACAGAGATTAAAAAACTTGGTGATAAAGTAAAACTTATACAAAATATGTTTTGGGATGAAAAAGCTCCAGATATGAGTAGCAATATACCACCAGAGTTTGCTGAAATTTACCGTTTAGCATCTCAAAGTGGTATGAATCCTGAGCATCTAAATGCTATTATGAAAATGACATTAGAACATATGCCATCAAAGATGAGAGAAAACTCTACAACCGTTAAGCGTTATTTTCAAACACTTCTTCGTAAAATGGTACCTATTAGGTTAGAGGTTACACCATCTAAAGGTAATAAAAAAGTTATTATGTTAGTTGGTCCAACAGGGGTTGGTAAAACAACATCTATCGCAAAATTAGCAGCTAGATACTCTTATCTTATGAAACAAAAGTATAAAGTTGGGTTGGTTGTTTTAGATACTTACCGTATAGGTGCTGTTGAACAGTTGATGCAATATGCTAGGATGATGAAACTAGGAATCGAAACTGTTGTTGATCCTCCTGAGTTTTCAAATGCTTTAGATCTATTGAGACATTGTGATTATATACTTATAGATACTATGGGTTCTAGCCCTTACGATAAGGTTAAAATTGAAAAAATATATGAGTGTTTGGAAGCAAATAATACTGAATATAATATAGATGTTATTTTAGTTATGCCAAGTTCAATAAAATATGAGGATTTAAAGGTTACTTACGATAACTTTTCCTCATTAAATATAGATACGATGATGTTTACTAAACTTGATGAGACTATGGGTTTTGGAAATATTTTTTCACTTGCGTATGAAACTAAAAAACCTATTAGTTATTTTTCTATTGGGCAAGAGGTTCCAGAGGATTTAGTATCTGCTAGCAGTGATTTTTTAGTAGATTGTTTATTAAATGGTTTTAATAGGGGTAATATATGATAGGTCATCAAGCTGAAAAACTTGAAAAATTGGTTGCTTCAAATACAAAGAAAAAATCAAAAAAAACACGCTTTATAGCTATAACAAGTGGAAAAGGTGGTGTTGGTAAAAGTACAATAAGTTCAAATTTAGCTTATGTGTTATCCCAAAGTGGTTTAAATGTAGGTATCTTTGATGCTGATATTGGTTTGGCAAACTTAGATGTAATGTTTAATGTTAAAATCAAGAAAAATATTTTACATGTTTTGAAAGGTGAAGCAAAAGTTTCAGATATATTAATCCCAATCACTAGAAATTTAATTTTAATCCCAGGTGAAAGTGGTGATGAGATACTTAAATACTCAAATATGGAACTCTTTGAAAGGTTTATGGAAGAGGCTCAAGTTCTTGATAAACTTGATGTTATGATAATAGACACGGGAGCTGGTATTGGGGAGCATATACAGATGTTTTTGAATGCTGCTGATGATGTTATTGTTGTTACTGTTCCAGATCCAGCTGCTATAACAGATGCTTATGCTACAATAAAAACAATAGCAACATTACGTGATGATGTAAATCTTATTATGAATCAGGTGAAAAACGATAATGAAGCTTATGCTATTTTTTCAAAGATTAAAAAAGTAGCACATACGAATATTGGTAAAGAGTTGAATTTAGAATTAATAGGTAAAATAAACAATGATTCAAAAGTTTCAACTTCAGTGAAAAAGAGGGAACTTTTTAGCATGTCTCATCCATCATCTCAACCACACAGAGATATTATTGATATCGCTAATACGATAATTAAGAAGCTGGAACGAAATGTGCTGGTTACATCAGATGAAAGTGGATTAACGGGGTTATTTAGGCGTTTAATGAAGCACTTTTAATTATTTTTATTTGGGGAAGTGTATGTTAGGTGAAAATTTTGTATATTTTTTTACAGTTCAAGGTTTTTTTGTAGGTATCATTTTTGGTATCTTGAAATCTTTTGATGCTGAGGGATTATTGGTATATACTTTTTTTATAACTATATTCTTTTATCTATTTTCACATATCATTATAGCTTTTTATTATAAAACATTAACTGTAAAAGCACACTATTTTCCAAAAGAGATACATGAAAAAGAGTTAGATCTTTTATTAAAAGAGATAACTAAACGGGAAAAACTGATAGATTCAGCTTGTAAAATTACAGATTTAGCTATAAAGGTAAACTCAAAAGATAAGATTGCGGAGAACTCCTAATGTATGATAGCTATATTCAAGATATAAAACATAAAAAAGATGAATTAGCTATACAGTATCTACCCGCTGTAAAAGCTATGGCATTTAGATTAAAAGAGAGACTCCCAAGCTCTGTTGATTATATGGATCTATCTGCTATTGGAACAGAGGAACTTATTAAATTAGCTAGAAGATATGATGAGCAATTAAACGATTCTTTTTGGGGTTATGCTAAAAAAAGAGTTTATGGAGCTATGCTTGATTATTTAAGAAGTTTAGATATTCTGAGTAGAGCTAGTAGAAAACTTGTTAAAGCTATCGACTTTGCTGTTGAAGAGTATAGAGTGCTTCATGATGAGGAGCCAACAGATAAAGAGTTAGCAATTATTTTAGATGAACCTGAAGATAAAGTTCATGATGCTAGAGTTGCTTCTTGTATCTATACTGTTATGCCTTTACACGATCAGCTTCAAGTTGGAGATGAGGGTGCCGCGTTAGCTAGAGTAGAGAGAGAAGAGCTTATTGATGTTATTAAAAGAACAATTATCTCTTATAATGAAAGGGAACAGTTGATTATTCAGTTATACTACTTTGAAGAGTTGACACTTAAAGAGATTAGTGAGGTTTTAAGTATTACAGAATCTAGAATTTCTCAGATACATAAATCAGTTATACAAAAAATTAAAGAGAGTATAGAAGCATAATATGGCAGATATTTTATCACAAGAGGAGATTGATGCCTTATTAGATGTTGTTGAGGATGATGGTAATGTCGATAGTATCGATTCTATTGATGAACATGCTATGCATCAAAGACAAGTTACTCTATACGACTTTAAAAGACCAAATAGAGTATCAAAAGAGCAACTTCGTGCTTTTCGAGGTGTTCACGATAAGATGGCTAGATCTTTAGCTTCACAAATATCTTCCATAATGCGTTCTATTGTTGAGATACAGCTTCACTCAGTTGATCAAATGACTTATGGTGAGTTTTTGATGTCATTACCAAACCCTACGAGTTTCAATGTTTTTTCAATAAAGCCACTAGAGGGTAATGGTGTAATTGAGATAAATCCATCTATCGCTTTTCCTATGTTAGATAGACTTCTTGGTGGTAAGGGTGAGCCTTTTGATGCTAGTCGTGAGTTCTCAGATATAGAACTTAGTTTATTTGAAACTATTTTAAGAGTTATGATGAGTACATTAAAAGAGGCTTGGGGTCAGGTGATGGAGGTTTATCCAACGATAGAATCTAAAGAATCTAGCCCTAATGTTGTTCAGATTGTTGCTCAAAATGAGATTGTTGTTATGGTTGTTATGGAGATAATAATTGGACATAGTTCAGGTATGATGAATATATGTTATCCTGTTATTGCTTTAGAACCTATATTGCCAAAATTAGCTTCTCGTGATTTAATGTTGAATGAAACAAACTCTAAAAAAAGTAGAAATGCTGAACTTCAAGTATTACTTGGTGGTGCTAAAGTTGATGTTGAAGCAAATTTGGGTGGTGCTGAACTTACTATGAAAGATGTTTTAGACCTAAAAGTTGGAGATATTTTAAGATTATCTACACCTGCTGATGATATAGTGAAACTCTCTATTGATGGTAAAGAGAGATTTAAAGGTGAAATGGGACTTAGAAGATTTAGGAAATCGATACAAATTACAGAGATTATAGATACAGAAAAAGATGCTGTTAAACGAGCATTAGAGAACTTTGAAGAGACTAGACATGAAAAAATCTCAGGCTTTAAAGATATTATTAATAAAGAAGAAGCTGAAGAGAGTGAGGAGTAAAATAGATGAGTGATTTTATAAAGCTATTTCAAGATGAAGTTGTAAATACTATTAATTCAATGGTTGGTCAATCTCCATCTTTAGATTTAAAAGAGGAGCAAACATTAAGTATTGTTTCCAATATTATTCCACCAATTATTCTTATTAAAATAACAGTTTCTGGAGCTGTTGATGCTTCCGTTATGGTAGCTTTACCACCAAATTTGGCAGCAGGTTTATCTGATTTAATGATGGGTGAGGAGGAGACTACTGATAGGGAAGATATAAATGAAGATGATATTGATGCTACAAAAGAGATTATCTCTACTATCTTTGGTACCATTAGTAATGTTTTAGCTTCACAAAGTGATATACCTGTTTTATCATTTAAAGTTGATGATATTGAATTTGTTAATGGTGAAGATGAGGTCTCTTTAGATCGTTTTACTAAGATGTATGTTTACCAGTTCAGTATGGGAAATATGTCATCTTTATTGATGTTTATTATAGATGAAGCATTAGAAAAAAAACTGTTTGGTGGTGATGAACCAGCAGTTATAGATACACCAGCAGCATCTACAACACTATCGGAAGTATCTGATGGATGTTCCGCTCCACCATTAAATAGTGAAGAGCTTGGAAATATATCTCTTATTATGGATGTTAAATTACCTATTAGAGTTCGCATAGGTAAAAAAAAGATGTTATTAAAAGATGTACTAAATATGGATATTGGTTCGGTTATAGAGTTAAATCAATTAGCAAATGATCCTTTGGATATTTTAGTTGATAATCATGTTATAGCACAAGGTGAAGTTGTTATTGTAGATGGAAACTTTGGTATTCAGATAACATCGATAGGTACGAAACGGGAAAGATTAAGTCAACTAAAGGCGTAAATTATGGAAGAAAATAAAGATTATTTAATCAAAAGATATACAAAAGATATTAAATCAGCTGATATTTGGAGTGTTTTTAAAATATTAGCCGATTTTACAAAAGGTTTTGATGAGCTTGGAAACCTTGGACCATCAGTAACTGTTTTTGGTAGTGCTAGAACTGATAAAGATGATTTTTATTATAAAAAATCTCTTGAACTTTCTGAAAAACTTGCTAAAAAAGGTTTTAATATTATAACAGGTGGTGGACCTGGAATTATGGAAGCAGCAAATCAAGGTGCTAAAAAAGTTGATTATGTAGAATCTATTGGTTTAAATATTGATCTACCATCAGAACAAGTTGCTAACCCTTATACAACTAAAGAGTTAAGTTTTGATTATTTTTTCTCAAGAAAAGTTATGCTTGTTAAATATTCTATGGCATATGTTATATTCCCTGGTGGATTTGGAACATTAGATGAACTTTTTGAAGCATTAACTCTTGTTCAAACTAGAAAAGTTACGGGTGTTAAAATCTTTGTTGTTGGAACAGACTTCTATGAGCCTTTATTGGAGTTTATAAGAACAAGATTAGTACCAAATGGTATGATAGATAAAGATGATATAGAGTTAATTAGAGTTACAGATGATATAGATTGTATAGTTAAAGAGATAGTAGAATCGTTAAGAAATCAGATAAAGTTTTTAAAAGAGGCTAATTTAGATCATACTACATACTATAAATCTTTATTAACTTTTTTTGAAGATAAATTAAAGTAGTAAATATGAAAAAAGTTTTAGTTGGTATGAGTGGTGGAATCGATTCAACTGTTAGTGCATTACTTTTAAAAGAACAAGGTTATGAAGTAGTAGGCTTATATATGAAACTTCATTCAAAACCAGGTTATCATGAAGTACATTTAGCAAGAGCACAAAAAGCAGCTGATTTTGTTGGTATGGAACTTCATGTTTTAGATCTACAAGATAGATTTAATAAAAAAGTGTTTGAACCATTTATAGAAACTTATGCTAAAGGTAAAACACCAAATCCATGTGCTTTATGTAATAGAAGCTTGAAGTTTGGTGAGATGTTGAATTTTGCGGATAAAATTGGTGCTGATTATTTAGCAACGGGACATTATATAAAAACGGATGGAAACTATTTTTATCAAGCAGAGGATGATACAAAAGATCAAAGTTATTTTTTATTTTATGTAGAGCCTAAAGTTTTACCAAGACTTATCTTTCCATTAGGTGAAAGAAAAAAAAGTGATATTAAAGAGATGGTTTCATCTATTAAAGGTTTAGAATCTTTCTCTTCACAAAGTGAATCTAGTGAAATTTGTTTTGTGGATACAACATATACTGATCTATTAAAAGATTATGTAGATGTAGATAATATAGGTGAAGTATTAAATAGTGATGGTGAAGTTGTTGGTGAACATAAAGGTTTTATGCATTATACAATTGGTAAAAGAAAAGGCTTTAGTGTAAAAGGTGCCCACGAACCACATTATGTTTTAAGTATAAATCCAGAAAAAAATCAAATTATTGTTGGAAAAAAAGATGAATTAGCTTGTGATAGTGTTATTCTTGATAATCTAAATATGTTTGATGATAAAACTAGTTTTACTACAACAGTAAAATTAAGATATAGAACTAAAGCAGTTGCTTGTGATGTAGAGATAAAAGATGATAAAGCTTATGTAACATTAAAAGAGAGTGTATTTGGTGTGGCAGTTGGTCAGGCAGCAGTTTTTTATGATAATAATAAACTAATAGGTGGTGGTTGGATAACTGCTGTTTAGGCTAAAAAAGCAAAGAAGATAGGAAATATAGAAACTTTCCCATCTTTAAGCTTCTTTTAAGCACTACTACTCTATAATTCCCATCCACAAACAGAGAGACCTTAAACAAAGGGATTGAGAGAG
>Ga0256837_1000277_pt1 | contig 45496 bp, 40 predicted proteins | sample 4562384metaG_FD_185976 | JGI IMG/M metagenome (GOLD analysis project Ga0256837, IMG submission 185976) | Hydrothermal vent microbial communities from Guaymas Basin, Mexico - 4561-384 | ecosystem: Environmental > Aquatic > Marine > Hydrothermal vents | place: Mexico: Guaymas Basin | collected... | reverse complement strand
TCAGGAAATTTAGTAGATTTAGTGTAAAATACACGATAAATAAATTCAAGCCATTTTTTTAAATTTTAAAATGGCTATGAAGAAAATTTAGCTATTTTAGATTTTTGAATCTGCAAGTGGCTCTATACTATTATAAATAGTTTCTATATATTTTGGTTTAATTCCTAGAGTATCTAGAATATCAATTCTAATGCCCTCTGATACAGTAATAATATTAAGGTTATCATATATATTACGGATTTTTTTTAATTCCTTTTTATTTACTAACAAATTAGGTTCATTTTTTGATAATGTAGTATGAATAATATTATATATATAATTATGCTTATAATTTTGCATCAGTCTAATTGGTTTATTTAAATGTACTAATATTAAATCAAACTCTATATTTAAATTATCTATAAGAAAATAAAGTTTTTTGATATTTCTTTGATATTTTAAAATTTTATAGTTTTTCCAATTTAAACAATGAAGATTTATATATGTAGGTATTTCTAATTGAATTTTAGGATATAAAATAATACAATGTATCTCAAAACCTATTCTATAGAACTCTTTTGCTTGAGAAAGTAATGCTTTTTCTGCTCCGCCTATCTCCAATGTATCAATAATAAATAAAATTTTTTTCATTAAATATTATAACATTCATTTTAGGTATACTTCTTTAAATTAAACACCAATATTTATCTTGATATAAAATAGAGATGATAATGTTATTTAAGATATTAGGAAAATGAAAAAAAATGAAAAAAATATTACTAATAGTTATTCTTTTAACTATCTCGTACAATGCTACTATTTATTATATAGACAACTATATAGCAAATAAAGATAAAACTTTTACAGATAGTTGTTCTAAAGTTTGGTCTTCAAGAGGTTTATATAACTCTCATTCAGAACAAAATAGTATTACTAGCATTGACAGAGCTTTTCATAATGGTTATACAGGGGTTGAAGTTGATTTTTATTTTGATATTGAGATGAAAAAGTTTATAGTTTCTCATAATAAACCTCAATTCACTAGTAAGGGAAAACTTCAATATACTCTTAAAAATGGAAAACTTTTAACATTAAAAGAACTATTTATACAAACGGCCGATAAACATTACTTTTGGCTCGACTATAAAAATCTTGATAAGCTATCCTCAGAAGATACATTAAATGCAATAAATCGTTTAGATCAAATTTCTCAAATATTTAATATTAAAGAAAGAATATATATTGAAGGTTCTAATCCTTTTAAACTTTCGCAATATACTCAAAATGGATTTAAAACTATTTTTGCTTTTTCTCCTTTAAAAGAGAGTTCTATTTTTAGCTCTATCTCTTCTAATATCTATAAAATTGCCTATTACCTATTTGATATAACAGCAATTGCAATGCCTTATGGAGATATTCAGAATCCAAAATATAGTGATATTACACAAAAAAATCTTAAAAATATACCTACATTTTTATTCCATATTCCAAGTAATAAAAATTTAATTCAACATCTAATTAAAAATAATGATATAAAAGTTTTACTTATTGGTCGAGATAAAAGTTTAAATTATAGTCAATTTAATGAATGTCAATAATAAAGTTTTATTCAGATAAAATTCAAAAAAATTAGGAGTTTTGATGTTAATATTCAAACAGTTATTTAAATACTATCTTTATATGATAATACTTTTTTTCATAGGAAGATTAATTCTTGTATTCCTCTATTTTGATAAACTTCAAGATACTGATGCTTCAATATGGCTTACTTTTATCTACGGTCTTAGAATGGACACGATTACTGCTAGTTCACTATTAGTTATACCTCTCATTGTTTTAACTCTCTTTCCAAAGAAGTTATTTACTTTTGCATCTCAATTTTTAAAATATTATTTTTTAATTGTTTTAGCAACGCTTATTTATATAGAAAATGCAACTTTCCCTTTTATCGCTCAATACGATGTCCGTCCAAATTATCTTTTTGTAGAATATTTAGAATACCCTAAAGAGGTTTTTTCTATGATATTTGCAGAATATAAATTAGAACTTTTTATAGCATTACTTATGATTTCTAGTTTTATCTATATTTATCTTAAAAAAACAAAAGATAATTTTATTGAAATATATGAAATAAATTATTTTAAAAGAGTATTATTATTTATTCCTATTTTACTTATTTTATTTATTGGTATTCGTTCATCATTTGGTCATAGGGGTGCAAATGTATCAGATGCTATATATTCCTCAAATAGAATGTTAAATGAAATAACTAAAAACTCTATTCACTCTATTGTTTATGCAATATATGTTAATAAAAAGCATGGTAGTGGTGAACTTATTAAACAATATGGAAAGATGGAACTACCTGAAGCCTATATACGTGTTAAAAATTCATTAGGAATAAATTCTTTATCGAAGAGTTCTCCACTTAATAGAGCAGTAACAACTCACTTTAAAACTAAAGAACCAAAAAATTTAGTTATTTTTATTCAAGAAAGCTTCGGCTACCAATTTGTTGAAGTTGTTGGTGGAGAGAAGGGAATTACACCTCATTTTAATCAATTAAGTAAAGAGGGTATTTTATTTAAAGATTTATACTCAAATGGAACAAGAAGTATTAGAGGATTAGCAGGAAGTGTTGCAGGAAATTTTTCAGTTCCAGGAAAAGGTGTTTTAAAACGTAATAAATCTCAAAGTGATTTTTTTACAATATCATCACTTTTAGAACCTTTTGGCTATCAAAGTATCTTTTTTTATGGTGGAGAGAGTCGATTTGATAATATGAAAAGTTGGTTTTCTGGAAATGGTTTTGATAAAATTATAGATGAAGATAAGTTTACAAATCCTAATTTTGTAGGAACATGGGGTGTAAGTGATGAAGATTTAGTTTTAAAAGCAAATGATGAATTTAAAAAACTTTATGCTCAAAAGAAAAAATTTGCAGCAGTTATGTTTTCAACATCAAACCATTCTCCCTTTGATTTTCCAAAAGGTAGAATAGAACTTATTCCTAATGTAAAAGAAAAAAGTGTTAAAAATGCTATAAAATATGCAGATTATGCTATTGGATTATTTATAGAAAAAGCTAAACAAGAATCATATTATAAAGATACTATTTTTGTAATAGTAGCAGACCATAATATTCGTGTATATGGTTCCGATTTAGTACCTGTTGATATGTTTCATATTCCAGCTATGATTTTAGGGGAAAATATTCAACCTCTTGTCTATGATAAATTAGCAACACAACCCGATGTTTTAGCAACAGCATTAGATTTAATAGGTTTAGATTTAAATTATCCAATAATGGGAAACTCTATTTTTAGTGATGAAAAAAAGAATATATCTTTAATGCAATTTCATAACTCTTATGCTCTAAGAAAAGACGATACCATCGCTATTATTAGACCTAATAAAAAAATATTAACTTTTAAATATGAGAATAAACATATTAAACAGATAGAATCAGATAAAGAACTAGAAAAAGATTTATTAGCATTTATTGTAGTTCTTGATGATATGTACCATAAAAAATTATATAAATAATAGTAAGGATTTTCTTTGAAAGAAACTTTAAAACGCTATTTACCATATATAAAAGAGTATAAACTAGAATACTTATTAGTTTTTATAGGAATACTCTTAACAGTAAGTGCCACAACTGCAACAGCACATATTATGAAACCATTAATGGATGAGCTCTTTATTGAACGTAAAGAGGAGATGCTTTATCTTATTCCTTTAGGATTGATAGGTATATATGTTATTAAGGCTATTGGACGCTATATACAGTCTGTTTATATGAAATATATTGGTAATCATATTATAACTCGTTTTCGGGAGATGCTTTTAGATAAGATAATTAACCTTGATATGAGTTTCTTATATAGTAATCGTAGTGGAGAGCTTATATCTCGTGTTACAAATGATATAAATAGAATTCAATATTTTGTTTCAAATATGTTACCTGAACTGTTTCGTGAGAGTTTGACTGTTGTTGCTCTTGTAAGTTATATTATATATCTAAATCCAATGTTGGCTTTTTACTCTCTTGTTTTAGTGCCACTTATTATTTATCCACTTATTGTAATTGCTCGAAAACTTAAAAAGTATTCTCGTCGTTCACAAGAAAAAAATGCAGATGTTGTAACAAGACTTACAGAGGTATTTAATAACAGTGAAATTATAAAAGCCAATGCCACCGAAAAATTTGAAGTTGATCGTTTTAGTATTGAGAATTGGAAGTTTTTTAAAATAAATATGAAGTCTGTTTATGTTGGAGAGATAGTATCTCCTATGATGGAAATTATAGGTGCTTCTGGATTAGCTATGGTTATTTTTATAGGTGGTAGAGAGGTTTATGAAAATAATATGACAGTAGGGGAGTTTACAGCTTTTTTAACAGCAGTTGGACTTGTATTTCAACCTATCCGTCGTATTGGCTCTATATACTCTAAAATCCAAGATGCCTTAGCTGCAAGTGAAAGGGTTTTTGAAATTCTTGATACACAGAGCAAAATTATAGATGGTAATAAACTTTTAAAGGAAGATATAAAAAAAATAGAGTTTAAAAATATAAGTTTAAAGTATGAAAATTCTTATGCACTTAAAAATATAAATATTACGATGAAAGAGGGTGAAAATATAGCCTTAGTCGGGGATAGTGGAGGTGGTAAATCTACTTTTATAAATATGCTTTTACGTTTTTATGACCCAGCTGATGGTTTTATTTTTATTAATGGAGTAGATATAAAAGAGTTTACACAAGAATCTTTAAAATATCATATTTCATTAGTTTCTCAACGTATATATATATTTCAAGATACTTTAGTAGCAAATATCGCCTATGGACAGGAGATAGATGAAACTAGAGTATATAAAGCTTTAGAATTGGCAGATGCAAGAGAGTTTGTATCTTCATTAAGTGATGGAATATATACAAAAATGGAAGAGTTCGGAGTTAATCTTTCGGGAGGGCAACGCCAACGTATAGCTATTGCACGAGCAATTTATAAACATTCATCACTTTTACTTTTTGATGAAGCAACATCTGCACTTGATAATGAAAGTGAAAAAAGAATTAAAGAGGCACTAGATAAATATAGTAAAGATAAAATTACCATTACTATCGCTCATAGATTAAGCACTATTGAGCATGCAGATAAAATTTTAGTTATGCAAAAAGGTAAAATTGTAGAGTTTGGAACACATAATCAACTATTGAAAAATTCAGATATTTATAAAAAATTGGCAGGCAAATTTAATTAAGTATATTTTAAGGTACTCTTGACTATAATTCCAACACGACAAACAAGAGATTGAATAAGTCAGGGTAGCTCAGCTGGTTAGAGCACTGGTCTCATAAGCCGGGGGTCGGGGGTTCAAGTCCCCCCTCTGACACCATTTATATCTGTTTGTCACTTCTTAATGTTCCGGATTAGCTCAGCGGTAGAGTAGGTGACTGTTAATCACTTGGTCGCTGGTTCGAATCCAGCATCCGGAGCCATATTCAATGAAATCAAATAAATCACAACTATATTAATAAATTAAAGAGAGATAGTTTTTAATTTTCTTTTATATAAAGATAAATATTTGCAGCTATTTTGGTATACTAAGAATAATTTTTATTGAGGATACTAAATGACATACGGTGAATATTATTATCTTGTTAAGAGCGATATGAAATTAAAAGATGGTGTATGGATTACAAATAAACCAAATATTACTATACCTCTAAGAATGTCAAAAAAAGATGCAGTAGCTTATTATTCTGCAAAGTTTAGTCGTTATTGGGCATCAATGGAAAATAAATAGTATTGGTACAAAATCATTAAATTAACAAGAGGTCTATTACAATCTATCTCCGTTTTTAGTCAATTAAATATTGATGAGATAGATTTTTTAAAACAAATATCCACTTTAAAACCATTAAATCATGATGAACATATTTTTTATGAGGATGATTATAGTTCGAAACTTTATATGTTACTTGATGGAAGTGTAAAAGTTTATAAAGTTGATAATAATGCTAATGAAATAGTTTTAAAACGGTTTGTTCCTTTTTCTTTTATTGCTGAATTAGCAAATTATACAAATATAAATTTTCCAGCTTCTGCAAAATCTATAGATAGTTCAACTGTTTTAGTTATAGATTATAAAGAGTATAAAAAATATTTTTTATACCATCCCTCTATTGTTCCTAATGTAATAAAAGCTTTAACAACTAAAATTTTATCTTTAGAAAAAGTTATATCTGAAAATATGACAATGAATGCTACTCAAAGAGTTGCTAAATTTATTTATGAAAAAGAATCTATTTTCCAAAATAAAAAAAAACATGAAGTCGCAACTATTTTAAATATTACACCTGTAACACTTTCCCGCATATTAAAAAAATTTAAAGAAAAAAAAATTATGGATAAAAATAATAGTTTAATAGATAAAAATTTATTAAAAAAAGAGTTTTCTTAACATACGTTAATGCTTTTTTATTTATTTTCTTATATTATTTGGTAATTAAATAATTATCGGAGAAATAATATGAGTATGTCATGTAATCAATGTGAAATGAGTATGCCAAATGGTTGTGGTAGTGCAGGTCAAACAGTAGGAACTTGTGGTAAAGATGAAACTTTAGCATCACTTCAAGATACAATGATTTATGGTTTAAAGGGTCTTGCTGCTTATAGAGAACACCTTAATGAGTTAGCACCTGCACAAACTAAAAATGTTGATGATGTTATGAGTGAAACTCTTTATTTTACTCTTACAAATGTAAACTTTAATTTTGATGATCATATCAAACAACTTATGAAAGTCGGTTCTGCTGGTATCGAAGTTATGGACAAACTTTCAAATGCTCATACTGCAAAATTTGGTATCCCAACTCCTGTTGAGATTCCTCAAAATATGGTTGAGGGAAAAGCTATTTTAGTAAGTGGTCATAACTTAGAGATGTTTGGTGAGCTTTTAAAAGCTACTGAAGGTAAAGGTATAAATATTTATACTCACTCAGAGATGTTACCAGCACACGGTTATCCAGAGTTTAAAAAATATAAACACCTTAAAGGAAATGTTGGTAAAGCTTGGTTTGATCAAGTAAAGCTTATGAAACGTTTTAAAGGTACTTTTGTTGTAAATACAAACTGTATTATTCCTCCTAAAAAAGATGCTGATTATATTGATAGAGTATTTACTTATAAAATAGTAGGTATCGAGGGTGCTAGAAAGATTGAAGGGTTTGATTTTACAGAGCTTATTGAAACAACTTTAGCTTGTGAAGATACAGTTATGGAAGATGATTTAACTTTAACTACGGGTCATCACTATAAAACTATTATGACCTTAGCTCCAGAGATTTTAGGTGCAATAGGTGCTGGTAAAATTAAACAATTTTTTGTTATCGCTGGTTGTGATGCTCCAGGGAAACAGGGTGAGTATTATAGAGAGTTAGCTGAGAACTTACCAAAGGATTGTATTATTATCACTTCATCTTGTGGTAAATTTAGATTTAATGATATTGATTTTGGAAATATTGAGGGTACAGGTATTCCTAGATATTTAGATTTAGGTCAGTGTAACGATTCTAATGGTGCTGTTGAGATTGCAACTGCTGTAAGTAATGCACTTAATATTCCTATTAATGACCTACCTATCTCTATTGTTCTTAGTTGGATGGAACAAAAAGCTATTATTATTTTACTTGGACTATTTAGTTTAGGGATTAAAAATATCTATCTTGGACCAAAAGCACCAGAATTTTTAAATGATGATGTAACAAACTTCTTAATAGATACATTTGATTTACATTATACAGGAAGTGCAAAAGAAGATTTAGAAGCATTATTAATTAAATAAAAGTAATATTATTAATTTAAGTTCATTTTACTATTTCACTAGATATAATGAACTTAATTAATAACTAAAGGAGCTATAAAATGGCTAAGAAAACTAAAAATGAAGAAACAAAAGAAGAGATAAAACTTGCTAAAAAGTTAGCTAAAAAAGCTGAAAAGAAAAAAGCTAAAAAGAAAAAAGCTAAGGCTAAAAAAGCTGAAAAAGAGGCTCAAAAAAAACTTGAGACTAAGTTAGAGAAAAAAAGAAAAGAGAAATCTAAAGCTAAAAAGAAAAAATCTATTAGAGGTTCTAAAAAACCAAACTAATTTTTCAAGTCACATCTATAAATGATGTGACTTTTTTATGACTGCTATGTGCTTTTCTAAGTTTAATTTTGTATATAACAGCATATAGTAGAGGTACATAAATTAGATTTAAGATAGTCGCCCATGTTATACCAAAGCCTAAAGATATTGCCATCGGTTGTAGTATAAGAGCTTGTCCAGAGGCAAAGAATATAAGTGTTAATAGACCAAGTACAGTTGTTAAAGAGGTAAGTAAAATAGGACGTAATCTTGTTCCTGCTCTTTTCATTAACTCTTCGGTATCTTTAGCCCCCTGTATAAAACTAACCATAATAAGTCCATCATTGACAACAACACCTGAAAGTCCTACTATCCCTATAAGCCCAGGCATACTTAAATTTATTCCCATAATTATATGCCCTAAAAATACCCCTAGTAACACTAAAGGAATAGTGCTAATAACAATAAGAGGTTTTTTAATAGAATCAAAGAGCCAAACAAGAGTGATAAATATTAAAAAGATAGATATAAGTCCAGCTTGCATCATCTCTGATTGATTTTTATTATTCTCTTGCTCTTCACCTTTTATATCTATTTTATAACCATCATTTTTGAGTCTGTCAAATGTAGATTGTATCTTTAGCATAGCTTCAGATGATGTTACTATCTCTTTATCAAGAGATGCAAAAGTAGTTCTTATTCTTGTAGCGTTCTCTTTATTGAGAGTGATAAATCCTTGAATCAGTACAAAATCACATATATCTTTTAATGCAACATATCTATTTGTAGAGGGTACTTGAACTTCTACTCTTTGAATAGAGTTTATATGTTTATTCAGACTACTCTCTATTTTTAAACGAATAAGTCCACTTTCATTAAACATTTTTCCATATTCACCTTTGAGATAATAGGGCATAAGCTCTTTGGAGATAATAGCTTCATTAAATCCTAACTCTTGACCATAGCTATTAACTCTTAGTTTCAACTCTTTTTCTCCAATAGTTGCATCATTCGATATATCTTTAACACCCTTTATAGCATTAAGTGCATCTTCTAAAATTTGAAGACCATCAAGAATTTCATTTTCACTTTTACCACTAAGACTTATCTCAATATCTGAAGCAACAACACCAGCACCAGGTACTTTAACAATAAGTTCATCAAAAATTAAACCTTGTTCATCTCTATCTGTTTTAAATGGAATGATTATCTCTTCTATATGTTTAGCTATCTCTTTAGCACTTTTGTCTCTTTTTAATAGATTTGCATCATACTCTAGTGATAGATAGGGACTGATATACGTATCAAAAATATTTTGAGGTTTTCTCTCATGCAAATCTATAAAAATATGAAAAAGATTTTCTCCAAGTTCAGCTCTATTTTTTGCGTCCATTTTAAAACCAATAACAGAGGTAATAGAAGAAATTTCACTTTTATAGTTATTTGCTAAAAGTTTTTTTTCTAAAGCTGTTACTATCTTCTCTGTATCTGTAAGTTCATTATTTATATTTACTTTTCCATAAACATATATTTGGGTTGTATCAAACTCTGGAAAAAGTTGAAACTTAGAGTTTTTGATTAAAATAAAGGTAAGAGAGAGTATAGTCGCAACCATTACAATAAGAGAAAGCCATTTACGTTTAAATAGAAAATGTAAAATTTTACTATAAATAGAGTTCATACCTTTCCACATACGTTTGGTAAAACTTGCATCTTTTGAAACTTTTAAGAAGTCGTGAGCGTGAAGAGGTAAAAAATAGAATGCTTCAAAAAGAGAAGAGAGTAAAAGAACTGTTATCATAACAGGGATTATTTTTATAAATGTTCCCATCTCCCCTGAGAGTAAAAGCATAGGCAAGAAGGCAAAAACTGTTGTGAGTGTAGCTGTTAGAACTGCTGGAAACATCTCTGTTGCACCTACTATTGCAGCCTCACGCTTTTCCATTCCATCTTCCATATATCTATATATATTTTCAGCCACTATAATAGCTTCATCTACTAGCATACCTAAGGCGATTAATGCACCTAAAAGGGAGAGCATATTTAAACTATTTCCAAGTAGGTCAGTAACAATAAGTCCAATCATAAAGCTCATAGGTATTCCTATGGCTACAACAAGAGCGATACCACGATTTATAAAAACCATCATAGCAATAAATACAAGCATAAGACCAAAGATAATATTTGAAAATACTATATTAAGACGATTTTTTATCCATATAGAGGTATCGGTATATATATCATAATTTAGATCTGGATTTATTTTAGACATTTGTGTTAAAACTTCTCGTATCTCTTTAACAAGTTTGATAGCATTTCCATCTTTTGATTTTGAGATATTTATAGAGATATTTCTTACACCGTTATAGTGGGAGAGTTCATTTGAATCACTAAGTTCAAAGGATACTTCTGCAATATCTCCTATTTTAACTCTTTTATCTCCAATACTTATTATAGTATCAGAGATAGTTTGAGATTTTTTTTCTCCATTAAAAGTAGAGATATAAAGATGTTTTCCTCTCTCTTTTATAGTTCCTATTGGAAAAATGGAACTGATATTTTGTAAAGATGAGATAACAAGAGATGGTTGCAGTTCTAAGGCTCGTATTTTTTGTTCATTAAGTCTAATAACTAACTCATCATCGGCATCTCCACGAATCGTTATATCACTTAATGTTTTAAATTTACTCAGTTCACTTTTTAACTCTTCAGCACGTAAAAGTAACTCTTTTTTATCAACATCTCCAGAAAGGGCGATTAAAACAAGAGGAAAGGCGTGTGTTTGGATTTTAGCTATGGGGTCAGCCATATCGGCAGGGAGGTCTTTTTTTACAGAACTTATAATATCTTTGACATCATTTAAAACTTCTATATTATCTGCACCAGACTTTATATCTGCAATAATTGAAAATGAACCATTTTTAATAGTTGTTTTAAGTGTATCTAATTCATTAATATTTTGTAAATCTTCCTCTATGGATTGGACAACCATTTTATCAAGTATATCAGCTGATGTTCCAACATATCCACCATTAATAGTAATTTTATCCATATTCATAGGTGGAAAAATTTCTTTTGGTATATTTATATAGGCAAAAATGGACATTGATAATATAAATATAAGTAGTAAATGGTTAAGTATTGGCTTATCTATGGAGAACTCTATAAATTTACGAATCATGAAAAAACCTTTTTAAAACATCTGATTTTCAATTTTAACTTTAAAATCTATTCTTTCTACTGAAGACTTTATAATTCTATTTTCTTCTCTTAAACCATCATACTCTCGTTTTAGTTTTGCAATCTCTCTACTTTTAAAATATATCTGCTGTTGAATATAGATTTTAGGAAATAAAAAGAGTAAAATTATTGATATTGTTCCTATTGTAAGGATAAAAAAGTTGAAATTTAAGTGATTTCTATCTTGAGGTAAATCAACAATAATCTTATCAAGAAGTTCTAGTTTTGCACTCATTCACAATCCATCTGAAATATTCTCATTTTTGCACTTCTACTCCGAATATTCTCTTTGAGCTCATCATCTTTTGCCATAAGTGGTTTTCTTGTAACAATTTTTCCTACTGAATGATTATTACCACAACCGCAACGCATCACCTCTTGAGGACAGATACATTTTTTTGACCAAGAGATAAACTCCTGTTTTACTATTCTATCTTCAAGAGAGTGAAAAGAGATAATAGCTATTTTTGCTTCAGGTAGTTTTGCATCTTTAATACTACTAAGTAAAGATTTTAGCTCTCCTAATTCATCATTAACCTCTATTCTAATCGCTTGCATAAGTAGAGTCGCTGGATGTATCTTTTTTCCACGAGGCATATCTTGCTTGAGTGTATCACTTAGCTGTTTTGCAGAGGTAAAAGGACGATTTTTTATAATTTGAGCTACAATTTTTTTATAATTTCTAAGCTCTCCATATTCTAAAATAATTCGTTCGAGTTCACTACTAGAATATGTATTTACTACTATTTCAGCAGTAAGTGGAGCATCTTTATCCATACGCATATCAAGATTGTCACTTTCATAAGAAAAACCTCTATCTTTTTGATCTAATTGCAAAGATGAAACACCGATGTCAGCTAAAACACCTTTAATTTGAGAAATATCATATTCTTTAATAATATCTTTTATCACAGAAGAGAAACGTCCCTTTCTTATTTCAACTCTATCTTTAAATGGTTCTAGTCTTTTTGTTGAAAAGTCTATCGCTGTTTGATCTTGGTCGATAGCGATAAGTTTAATGTTTGGATTAGCTTCAAGTATCATAGAGGAATGACCTGCATAGCCCATAGTACAATCTATAATAATACCTTCATTAATTGAATCAAAAGAGTTAATAACTTCGCGATAAAGAACAGGAATATGTGGAATGTTTTGCATAAGAAACCTTGAAAAAATGTTTAGAATGAATTATACATTAATTTTATAAAAGTAAATTTTTATCATTTGTAACATTAAACTATTTTAATAGAGTTAATTTGATATGAAATGCAATATAAAAAGCTAAAACAAGATATAGTTACAATTAATTTAAAAAAATTAATTAAATGATATAGGAGATGAGTTATGGAAGATTTATTAATACCCATTATAGCTGGTGGTGTTGTTTTAGTTGGTGGTATACTGTTTTTTGTTATGAAAAAGAAACAAAATGATAACCTTGATGAGTTAGCAACAGAAGCTAATACAAAAAAAGATGTACCTCAAGGCACAGTCAAGAAAAAAGTGGAAAAAGTTGAAGAGCCTCCTGCAGAAGTTCAACAAGTAGAACCAACACCTATGGTTGAAGAAGCTCCTTTAGAGATAAAAATTGCTTCAATTACAGCAAAAAATGTAACAAAAAGAGCTGTACCTGCACATGGTAAAATTGTAAAACAAGATCTTGCAATTTTTGCTGGAACAAAAATATTAGTAGCTGAAGACAATATGATTAATCAAAAGGTTATTAAAGGACTTTTAGGTGATAGTGGTATCGAACTTACTATGGCAGATGATGGTCAAATTGCAGTAGATATTTTAGAAAAAAATAGTGATTTTCATATAGTTCTAATGGATGCTCATATGCCAAATATAGATGGTTTTGAAGCAACACGTATTATTAGAGCCAATCCAAACTATGAGCATATTTTAGTTGTTGCACTTAGTGGTGATACAGCAGTTGATGATATTAGGAAAATGCGTGAAGCAGGAATGGAAGAGCAGTTAGCAAAACCATTAAAAATGGATGCTCTTTATGATATTCTTTATGCTTATGGTGTTTTAAATGAGGCTGAAAGTTCTCAAGAGCCTGAACAAGAAGTAGCAGTAAGTGATGTTAAATATGTAGAATTAGATATTGAACAAGGAATAGAAACTTTTGGTGGTGATGTTGATTTTTATAAAGAGGAAGGATTAACACCATTTTTAGAGGGTTATTCAGATATTGCAGATAGAGTTGATGACCTTGTAATGGATGAGAAATTTGATGAACTAAACGGTTTATTACATGATGTTCTTGGTGTTGCTGGAAGTATTGGAGCATTAAAATTACAAGCTAATACAACAACAATGAAAGAATCAGTAAAAGAGACTCAAGGTGAAAGCTATGGTGATTTTAGTGATGATTATAGAGAACAGATACAAAGAGTTATGAAAGAGATAAAAGAGTTTTTATAACTCTTTTATCTTTATTAATCTATAACACTCCTCTTTTTTTAATCCCTTCAAGGCTATATATTTATGAAAATCGATACAACAACATTTGATAATATCAAAAATGAATTTAATACTTTTATTAAACAATTTTCTCCTGAAAATATACAAAATAGTGAAGTTTATATTTTAAATGATAGAGAGATGGATCTTTTATCATCTTTTGAATCTCAGCTATATAAAGAATATGGAGATTTAAGCAGTTATAAAAAATATAATTTATCTAATATAGTAAAAATTATAAACTTTGATGAACCTTCCCATTATTATAAATTATATGTAAGAGAAAAATGGGAACAAGTAAATGATCAAGAAAAGGTTTTAGCAAGACTAGATGGTAAATTTGCTAAATGGAAAAACCGCATTAAAAAAGAGACACTAGAAAGTTGTAAACTCAAGTTAATACCTCAAGAGAGTATAGATAAAATAATGTCAGATATTGATGATGAGATTATAGTGGCTAGAAAAGACTTAGAGTATATTAAAGAAAATTTTGATGACTTAGATGTTCGTATATCTGGGTATGCACATAGAAAAGTGTATGGAGCAATATCCTATAAATTACATAAAAAGCAATATAGTACAACACTACGAAATACTGTTCCCAATGTATTGTGGTTTAGAGAATTAAGTGAAGACGATAAAGTTCGTAGTAATAATGAATTAAAGCTTTATTTAGATAAGGCTACTTTGGCGTTTGGGGATGTTTATTATTCTAAAAGCTAGTATATTCACTATATAATGGACTGAGAAAATCGAACGATATTTAAACTAGTTTTATTTATCTCTTATCCATTTCGTTCTCTTCACCAACTCCTCTAAATGAGTTAAATTCATATCACTTCCTAACCCCAATCCCATTAACTAAAGCATACAACGTAGGTAAAAAGACAAGATTCAAATAAGTCCCCCATATAAGCCCAAACCCAATAGAAATAGCGATAGGTTGCAATATAACAGCTTGACCAGTCGCATAAAATATAAGGGTTAGTAAACCTAAAAATGTTGTAATAGATGTTATTAAAATAGGACGTAGTCTATGTTTGGCTCTTGTAAAAAACTCTTCACGGCTTCTTGTTCCGTGTAAAAAATCTAACATAATTATTCCATCATTTATAACAACCCCTGAAAGACCTAAAATACCTATCATCGATGGCATCGTTAAAGGTATTCCTAAAAGTTTATGACCTAGTAATGCACCTAATACTGAAAGGGGGATAACACTCATAACCATCAACACATATTTTACTTTTGAGAAGATAAAAAGCATACTTATAAAGATTAAAAAGAGTGCTATCATAATACTACTTTTCATCTCACTTTCGAGCTGTTTATTTTTCTCTTTTTCGCCTAAAAGATTAACTGTTACACCTGTATCTTCTATCTCTTGTATGATAGGTTCTAGCTTTTCTAAAACTTCCTCTGGTGTGATGCTATGTTTATCTACATTGGCAAAAACTGTTTTTACTATGTCACCATTGAGTTTATTTATCTTCTCATAATCTCTTATTTTTACAATAGTAGCTACATCTGTAAGTTTTACATAACGACCATCTTTAAGAGAGATATTAAAGTTTAAAAGTGTGTTAATATTGTCTTTATGGAGTGCTTTTGTTTTTATCTCCATCACACCTTGATTACTAAAGGTTGTTGATTGACGAGCATCTAAAAGATATTTACTTAAACCCCTTGATAGCGTTACCTCTGTCAAACCTAAACTCTCTCCATAGGGATTTAACTTGATTTTATACTCCATCTTTCCATAATTAATATTGTCACTAAAGTTAGCTATTCCCTCAATAGTTTCCATCTTTTTTTCTATATCTTTAATAGCTTTTTCTAAGGCTACATCATCTATTCCCGTAAGATTTATCTGAATATCACTTTTAATAAGTCCTGGGCTATCCTCTGTTACACCTAGCTCTATCATTGAGTATTTTTCTTTATATTTCTCTATAATTTCAGAAACTCTTGGAGAGAGTTCAAATGTTTTTTTCTCTCGTATCTTTTCACTCTCATCAAAATCAAAACTAAAGTTTAAAATAGGATTGAGATATCTATTTATAAAATTTGTCTCTTTTCTATCATAAAGTTCCATTGTTATATAAAAAACATTGTTACTTGTTTCCATCTCACCCGATAAACTTCTTCTAAATCCCGTAGTTGAAGAGGTAGATTTTAGAGCAAACTCTTTTGAGTATCTCATTATCTCTGCTTCTATCTCTTTAGTTATCTCAAAAGTATCTTCGATAGGGGTGTTAATATCTAACTTACCCGATATATAGATGTTGTTTCCATCAAAGTTTGGAAAAAATTGAAAGTGCATACTTTTAGCTGTCATAATAGTAAATATAGGAATAAGTACAACAAATACAATTAAAAAAGTTTTTTTATACTTTATATGAAACCCTAAAAATCTTTCATAGGCGTTTTGAAGTGGTTTCCAGTTTACTATCTCTTTACTTTTACCTAAAAGTTCTGATGCGTGGAGTGGTAGAAACAGAAAACTCTCAATAAGAGAACCGATAAGTATCATAACCACAACAATAGGGATTAATATAAGAAAAAGTGCCATATCCCCTTTCATTAAAAATATCGGTAAAAATGCAGCAGTTGTGGTAAGTGTGGCAAGTGTAACAGGTAAAACCATCTCTTGGACACCTACTATGGCTGCTTGAGTATTTTCCATTCCCTCATCGATATGGCGTTGGATATTTTCCCCCACAACAATAGCATCATCAACGACAATACCTATAACTATCAATGCTCCTAAAAGAGAGATAATATTTATGGAGTAACCCATATAATATATAAACAAAAGACCTATAATAAAAGAAAATGGTATTCCTATCGTTACAACAAATGCTATACGAAGATTTATTAGAATATAAAGAGAAAAGAAAACTAAAAGAAGACCAAACATAAGGTTTGATATAACCGTATTTAATCTTTTTTCAACAGGTATAGAGCTATCTTGATAAAATGTAAACTTCACATCTTTATAACTATTTTCTATCTTTTTAATATGCTCTTGTAACTCTTTTGAAAGAACTTTAGAGTCTCCGTTTTCCCCTTTTGAGATTACTAGGGTAAGTGTTGTTTGATTATTAAAAGTGGAGAGTGTTTTTGCTTGTGGGTACTCTATATTTACCTCAGCAATATCTTTTAATGTTATATATTTTGAATTAATATCTAAGATACTATTTTCATAATCATCAACACTAAGATTTGAGTTTAATGTAGAAACAAAAGCAAACTCTCCACTCTGTTCAATATTTCCAATAGGAAAGATATAAGAAAGATTTGCAACAGCACTTATTACACTATCGTAATTTAAACCATAAGCTAAAATAGCCTTTGTATCTAAAAGAATAGAAACCTCTTTATCGGAATCTCCTCTAATAGTTATATCACTTACATTTTTAAAGCGTGCAAGTCTGTTTTTAATCTCCGAAGCAACAACTGTAAGTTCCCCTCTTGTGAGAATATTTGAAGCGACTGAAAGTTTAATAAGTGATTTACTTTTATCTAAAATAACTGCTTTAGGTTCAGTCATATCAGAGGGAAGATACTCACTTGAAGCACTAATAGAATCTTTTACCTTATTTAAAATATCAACCTTATCCGAACTTTCATTCAAAGATAAAGTAATAGTAAACGACCCTGGTAAAATAGTAGTCTCAGCTTTATCTATCCCATTAATATTAGCTATCTCAGATTCAATCTCACGAACTGCCATCTTGTCCATAGTAGAAGCACTTGCCCCCGTATAACTTCCTCTAACACTTATCTTATCTAGTTCAGTAGTTGGAAACATCTCTTTTGGGATATTTATATAGGTGTTTACACCCATATAGGCTAAGAAAAAAAGAAGTGCATAGTTTAGGCGTTTGTTTTGTATGAAGTATTCTATAAATTTGTTCATTTAGTTCCTTATATGTTTTTTCCTATAATTTTAAAAAGTGAATCATCTTCATTTGTATTAACCTCTACTTCAATTCCCCCCAACAATCCCCAATATTCATACTCGTTTTCAAAGGGATATTAAGCTCTATAATCCCCTCCATAATCTCTTTAAATCTAAGACCTAAAACCTCAGCTTCCTCTGCATCTACTTCAAAAATAAGTTCATCGTGAATCTGTAAAAGCATCTTAGCATTAAGTTTTTCCTCTAAAATAATTGTATGTATTTTATTCATAGAGAGTTTTATCAAATCACTTGCACTTCCTTGAAAAACACTGTTTACAGACTCTCTATCATAGGCTGCTCTAAACATCGGTTTTGCATTTTCATAATCAAAATAACGGCGACGTTTTAAAAGTGTTTCAATATAACCTTTCTCTTTTGAACTATCCACTATTGAGCGAAAATAAGTTTTTACAGTTGGAAATGACTCAAAATATTTCTCTATAATAGATTTTGCTTCTTTTGTTGTTATAGCTAATGTATCTGAAAGTTTTTTAGGTCCCATTCCATATAAAAGTCCAAAGTTTACAGTTTTGGCAATAGAACGTTTAGAGGGTGCTTCCTCCTCTCCAAAAAGAGCTATGGCAGTTTGTAAGTGAATATCTTTGTCATTGTTAAACGCATCTACTAAAACACTGTCTTGTGAGTAGTGAGCCAAGAGACGTAACTCTATTTGAGAGTAATCTATTCCTATCAGTTTTTTACCCTCTCCTGCTATAAATGCTTCACGGATTTTAAGACCTAACTCTGTTCTTGCAGGGATATTTTGAAGATTTGGATTTTTAGAACTTAGACGCCCTGTTGCTGTTCCCGTTTGTACAAAAGAGGTATGAACACGTCCTAATTTATCTGCACGAGAGAGTTTTAAAAGTGGTTCTATATAAGTAGAATAAAGCTTATAAACCTCACGGTACTCTAAAAGTTTAGGGATAATCTCGTGAGCATCTTTTAATCCACTTAAAACAGCTTCATTTGTAGAGTAACCTGTTTTTGTTTTTTTACCAACTGGTAGTTCTAATGTTTCAAAAAGAACAACTCCTAACTGTTTTGTAGAGTTGATATTAAACTCACTTCCAGCTAATTCATAAATATTTTTAGTTAAATTTTCTAAAGTTATTTTTACCTCAATTAAGAACTTCTCTAAAAATTCACTATCTACTTTTATACCCTCTTTTTCCATCGCTAAAAGAGTTTTAATAAAAGGAATTTCTACTTTAGTAGATAGCTCTATAAGATGTTTAGCATCTTGCTGTTCAAGTTTTTGTAGAAAAAGTTTATAGAGTTTCAATGTTATAAGTGCGTCTTCTGAAGCATATTTACAGGCATCTTCAACTTCAACCGATGCAAAAGTTTCCCCTTTTTTTACAGTATCTTTAAATGCAACCATTGTATGACCCAAATACCATTCTGAAAGTTTATCCATAGAAAGAGCTGTATCAGATTTGACTAACCACGCTAAAATCATACTATCGGAGTAAACAGTTAAACTATCATCCTCTAAAAATCTACTTACAAAGTGCATATCAAATTTAATATTATGACCAACTACTTTAGATTTAAATATTTTTCTCATAGCAGTTTTAATATTTTCTTCATCTATCTGCTCTGGAACACCTAAATAAAAATGCCCAAAAGGAACATAATATGCTTCCTCCTCATTAAAAGCAAAACTAAAACCTACTAACTTGTCTTTTTCATAATCCAAACCAGTTGTTTCAGTATCAAAAGCTACTAATGTATCCTCTTTTAAAAGTGATAATATTTTATTTAACTCTTTAGCATCTGTTAGAAGTGTAGCTTTAAAATCTAGTTTTGGAGATTTAAAAATAGGCTCTTCAACATATTCAACTTGTGCTTGATTATTTACCATCTTTTTAGCGTGAAGCACTCTTAATATTGAATTTAATTCATACTTTACAAGTTCATCATAAATATTTAAAAAAGGATTTTCAATATCCATCTTATACTCTTCAAAATCAAACTCACTAAATACATCATGTTTTAAAGTTACAAGTGTTTTTGACATATAAGCTGAATCTTTTGAAGTAATAAGCTTTTTCTGATTTGCACCTTTGACTAACTCTACATTTTCATAAATTTCATCTAATGTTCCATACTCTTTTAAAAGTTTTTCAGCACCAACTTTTCCGATACCTTTAATTCCTGGAACATTATCTGCACTATCTCCAAGAATAGACTGATAATCTATAAACTGTTTAGGAGTAACTCCATATTTTTCAAAACAAGATGCTTCATCCATACTTTTACGTTTTATTGCATCAATAATAACAACTTTACCATCTTCTATAAGTTGATAAAGGTCTTTATCATGAGAAACAACACGAACATTATGACCCTGCTTTTTTGCTAAATGTGTTACAGTTGCTATCATATCATCCGCTTCAAAACCTTTCATACCTAAAGTTTTATAACCCATCTTATCTATCCATTCTATCGCTACTGGAAGTTGCATTGTAAGTTCTGGTGGGGGAGCTGAACGGTTTGCTTTGTAGTTGGGGTCTATCTCATTTCTAAATGTATCGCCTTTTGTATCTATGGCAAAAACTATATAGTCACTGTTATGCTCTTTTTGTAATGTTGAAATAAAATTTATAAAACCTGTTAAAAGTCCCGTTGGAAAACCATCTTTATTTTTAAGATGTTGAGGAAGTGCATAAAAACTACGAAAAAAGAAGCCGAATGTGTCTATGATTGTTACTGTTTTTGCCATGGATAGCCTTTGATATAATATTTATTTATTATATCAAAGTTTTAAATTTTCAGTCCAATTAAAGTAATATCATCATTTATATAGCATCTGTAACTCTTTTTCAAACCATGTGATTAAAATATCTTTTTCAGGTTCTGTTAAATGAGACTTTTCATGAAATAAAAGATAACTACCTAAAGGCATCATATTATTTTTTACTGTTTTAATGGCGCGTTGTAGTCTCGCTATTTTTATCTCTGCATCTATATTTTTATAGTTAGAAAAATTTAAAGCTTTACGACCATCGGTTACATGTGATATTACTCCAAATGATAAAGGTGCTATATCTGAGTATATTGACCATTTAGTTTCATTAGAGTGACAATCATAACAACTTTTTTTCAAAATTTGCATAACTTTAGCATCTGTATTTAATGTGATAGTTTTATCTATACTAGGATTTGTTTTATCTATTGGTATAAATTGAAGAGAGATTAGAATTAAAACTGCTGTAATAATAATTTTTTTTAACATTTATAAACCTTAATAATTTTATTATAAAGATATACTATCTAATAGGTAGTTTAAATCTCATAAAATTTATCAGTTCAATATGACAAACCTATAAAAATAGGTTCATCATAAAAAATTAGATACCTTCAGCTATCATAGCATCAGCAACTTTCTTGAATCCTGCAATATTTGCACCATCAACATAGTTACCTTCAACACCATAATCTTTAGCAGTTAAAGCAACACGTTTACAAATCTGTTGCATTACTTCTTTAAGTTTATTATCAACTTTTTCAAAGCTCCATTTACTCATAGAAGCATTTTGAGCCATCTCAAATTCACTTACTGCTACACCACCAGCATTTGCTGCTTTTGCAGGTGCAAAACATATTTTATGACTTAAAAAATCATTCACAGCTTTTGAAGTCGATGGCATATTTGCACCTTCAGTTACACTCACAACACCATTAACTATAAGATTTTGAGCATCTATATCATTTAACTCATTTTGAGTTGCACAAGGAAATGCTGCATAACATGGAATATTCCAAACAGCATGAGTACCCTCTGGATAGTTCTCAACTGGAATATATATAGCTTCTGGATAAGTTTTTATATACTCTTCAAGTGAAAGACGTTTTTCAAGTTTTAACTCTTTAAGCAGTGCTAAATCAACGCCACGTGAATCATGAATAGTCCCTTTAGAATCTGTACAACTTACAGGAATAGCACCTAATTGTTGTAGTTTTTCTATTGCATGAAGAGCCACATTTCCAGCACCACTCACGGTACAAATTTTACCCTTTAAAGATTCTTTTCCTTCCATCTCTAACATAGTTTCAGTAAAATATACTGCCCCATATCCTGTTGCTTCTGGTCTCATAAGAGAACCACCAAACATAAATGGTTTTCCAGTTAAAACACCATCATATTTTGATGTAATTTTTTTGTACTCACCAAAAAGATAACCTATTTCACGACCACCAACACCAATATCTCCAGCAGGAATATCCATACGTGGACCAATATATTTATGAAGTTCAGTCATAAATGCAGAACAAAATTTCATAACTTCAAAATCACTTTTACCTTTAGGGTCAAAGTCACTTCCCCCTTTACCACCACCAATAGGTAAACCAGTAAGAGAATTTTTAAGAATCTGCTCAAAACCTAAAAATTTCAAGATTCCTTCATTTACACTAGGATGAAAACGAAGTCCACCTTTATATGGCCCAAGTGCATTATTAAACTGAACTCTAAAACCAGTATTTACTTTAATATTTTGGTTATCATCCATCCATACAACTTTAAATTTTATAACTCTATCTGGAACAACTAATCTATCTAAAATTGCATATTTTTTATATTTTTCATTAGATTCTAAAAGAGGTGCTATAGAATAGATAACCTCCTCTAATGCTTGATAAAAAACTTTATCTTGCTCACATCCTACCACTTCAAACTGTTTAATCTTTGTTTCTGCTACTGACATAATATTATTCCTTAAATTTAATTTTTTAACGCTGTCTTAATCATCATTCGACGTAAGTATGCTATTTTACTCTGTAAAGGTAAATCCTTAGGACATACATCTTCACAACCTAAGAGAGTCATACAACCAAACACTCCATCTTCATCACCCACTAACTCATAATAATCTTCATCACTACGCTTATCACGAGGGTCTAAATGGTAACGTGCTATTTTGTTAAGTCCAACTGCACCCACAAAATTGGGTTTCATTTGAATTGTACCACATCCTGCTACACAACAACCACACTCAACACAACGGTCAAGTTCATAAATTTCATCTGCAAGTGATGGTTCCATTTTTTCTTCTATTTTATCAAAATTTAGTTCATTTTCTTTCTCATGAATCCAAGTTTCTAAACGCTCATTTAACCCTCTCATCCATTTTCCGGTATAAACAGACAGATCTCCAATAAGCTCAAAAAGAGGTAATGGTGCAAGAGTAAAATGTTCATCTAGTTTAGATGTTAATGTTCTACAAGCAAGAGTTGGACGCCCATTAACAAGCATAGAACAACTCCCACAAATCCCTGCACGACATACAAAATCAAATTTAAGCGAGTTGTCATGATGTTCTCTTATCTCATTCAATGCCACAAAAAGAGTCATACCTATATCTTCTTCTATCTCAAAAGTTTCCATATGTGGAAAATCTTCTGGGTCGTGTGGGTCAAAACGCAATATGCTTATTTTTAGTGTTCTATTTTTCTTTTCGGTCATAGTATCTCCTTAGAATTTTTCTCGTCCTCTATTTTTACAATTATCTCATTTTTTACAAAAAGTAAGTTTTTATAAATATCTATTAAGTCATCTATTTTTGTACTATCAAAGTTTTGAGATATAAAATATTGATATTTATCTTTTCCCTCTAGTTTATTAACTCGTTGTTGTAATTCCAATATTAATTTATCTTTCTCTAAATCACTCATTTTTAATCTTTTCAAGTTCATTTAGTTTCATAAATATCTCTTTAGAATTTCATCTTTTTGACTCTTTAATTCTTCTTGATATTTAGCTATATCAGATGTTGAAAAATTTATTCCATTTTTATTAATATATTCTATCTCATCTACTATCTTTTGCTGAATATTAATAGGTGGAAGTGGTATTTTCACATCTTCCCTTAAAAACTTACTATTCACACTTTTACCAAAGGCTTTATTACTTTCATTTAATATATTTAAATCAATAAATTTAGAATTAAAAAGAACAAATAGATAACTATTTAAAATTTTATTTTCATTTTCAAGTTCTAGTCCAGCGATTGCTTCATTTGTATATAAATCTTTACCAGCAATTGCAGTTTTCCCTAAACTTAATTTAAAGCTTAATAAAGTAGTATCTTTCTTTATTAATTTTACATTTGATTGTTTTACACCTAACATATTTATTCTTTCTTTTGTATCTTCTATAATATTAGAGTTCATTTCAGAAATTGAAACCCATAAGTTATTAGCATTTGTATAATATTCTTTATTATTTCTACTTGGTGTTCCTCCTATCTTTATATGACAAATATCTCCTAATAATACAATATCCCACTTACTCTTAATCTCAATATCTTTTTTAATACCCAACCCAATACCACAATCAAAATCAATCTTTTTAAAATCAATTAAATCAACTAAATTATATTTAAAGATATTTTCTTTTAAACTCTCATCAATCTCTAAATCTTCATTTAAAAATGCTTTTCTTATATAGCTATTTGCTTTTAGTGGATTTATTTTATTAGTATCATCATAAAGTTTTGTATCTTCATATATCTTTATCCCCTCGCTACCTTTTCTATTACTCCACTCATAACCTAAAAAATCTTTTTCTGCTTGTTTTTCTCCAGTTTTTATAACTGTTGTAATCTGCTCACTCTCTAAACACAAACAAAAATACTTAAACTTTTCACTCTCATACTCTTTAATTTTAAGTAATAACTCTTTATCAAGCTTTTTACTTTGTTCCTCTTCTGATAAGTTTTTAAATGTTTTTTGTTTTTTTAAATTTTTAATCTCTGTTAAATTATTAAACCACTTTGTATAAGTTTTATAAAAGGCACTCTCTTTCAACTCATCACTTATAACATCTCCAAAAATACTTTTATAATCTTTATGATTAACATCTATATTTTTAGAATATTCAAATAAATAATTGTCATCACTATAACTATCATTTCGTAACTTTTCTTGATTTTGAAATTGTAATCTTACACTTTCACTAAAATATTTATTATCTTGAGATTGTCGTTTTTCTAAAAATAGTGTTACAGTATTTGTACCAGTTGCACCAAAAGTATTACTTCCAAACTCTGTAATAGCTTTAATATAAAAATCTTCAATTAATAGTTTTCTAGCTTTAGCGTAAATTCCACTATTACTTAAAATACTTGATGGTAAGACTACCGCCCCATAACCTCCAACTTTAAGAAGCTGAGAAGTTTTTTCAAGAAATAAAACCTCTATCTCACTAGAACTATTTGTAAGAGAATCAAAAAGTTTATAATTATTACTATTTGCTTCACTAAAATTTTTGAAATCTTTTACACTATATGGTGGATTTGCTACAACTATATCAAATCTCCCCTCTGGTAACTCTTCTCTATATGCTAATCCATCTCCATAGATTATATTACTCTCTCCAGCGCCATTTAAAAAACAAGCAACTTTAGCGGTACGACTTAATCTATAATCTTTTTCAATACCATAGATATGCTCTTTTACCCAAGATGTATTATTTTTATAATTAGATAATTCAAGCTCTTTTATCTCATTTGAAACCTCATCAATAGCTTCTGTTAAAAAATGAGCAGAACCACAAGCATAATCTATAATATATGGAAGTGGATAAGTTTCACCATTTTCTTTTTTTTGTTCTATTATATGCTCAATCGGTAAACTCATCATAATAAATTTTGTAATAGGAATAGGAGTAAAAAATTGTCCTTCACTCTGTTTAAAACCTTTTGAAAGTAAATTTTCAAAGAAATTTCCTAAAATTTGTTCTTTATGAGTATAACTAAATTGATAATCTTGAAAAAGTTCAACCACCTCTTTAAGAACTTCTGCATTTTTAAAAAAAAGCTCTTTGGAGTTTACATCTAAAAAAGTAAATTCATTATTAGAGTGATATTTTTGCTCTCTAAACTTTTCTAAAATAGTATTTAAAGCTGTTTTTTTACTATAAAATTTAAAAGTTTCCTCTATTTCACTTTCTTTAATATAGGTAACTTCCTCTTTTAAATAATCTTTCATACCTATATGAAAAAGATTTAAAAGTTTATCTTGCATAGTATAAATATCATCAATACCACTTTTATATTGAAAATCTAACTCTTGATTTTCTGTTTTGGTCTCATCTACTATTTTACATAAAAATAGAGATATAATTTTATTAAATGCTCTCTCTTTTTCTGAAATATTATGATGTCTTAATATTTCCATAAATTGATTATAGATTTTATTATCTTCTGGAAGTGCTTTTAAGTCTTTTCTTTTTTTAGCTTTTAATTCAATATTATAAGCTTGAATATCATCTTCAAAAATACCATTATCATTAAAAGATAATAGATATTTTATTTTCCAAGTTTCAAAAAGTTCTTTGTTGTTTTTTGCTTTTTCATACTCTTTTGATGTTTTTATAATTTTATTTTTATACTCTATTTTATTTTTATTAAATCTTGAAGTATAAAGACATAGGTATTGAGTATCTCTCTCTTGTGCATAATATGAAAAAAGTTGTCCACCATCACTTTTCATATTCTCTATCTCTTTTTCATACTCTTTTCCATAAGTTTTACACTCTACTATTAAAAGGGGTTTATTCTTTTTATCTTTTACTAAAATATCAGCTTTTCCACCACTTGCACCATGACCCAATTTCCATTTTGGTTCTAGTTCAATATCTTCTTTCTTATACCCTTTAGTAAGTAGTTTATCGACACACTCCAATACTACAAAGTTTTCATCACTTGAAAAATTAGATGTTGTTTTATCTCCAACTTTAATACCAAATTCACTATAACCAATAGACTCTTTTACAATATCTACTTCTAATATTTTATCCATATATTTTTTTGAATAAATTTTATTCTTTTCTATAAAACTTAAATTTTTCAATAATTTTTCAATATTTGCTATTTCCATCATATCCCTTTATTTTAACTTTTTGAAAAAACTGTTATACAAGCATAATGTTATTAACTGTTTTTCTCTTTCTCTATTTTTGCAATTATCTCATTTTTTACAAAAAGTAAGCTTTTATAAATATCTATTAAGTCATCTATTTTTGTACTATCAAAGTTTTGAGATATAAAATATTGATATTTATCTTTTCCTAACTTTTCTAAAATAACAAAATTCCAGATAGCACCAATTATATAAGCACCTCTCATTGATATTTCATTATTTAATTCAATAGCAGAAATTAATTCTGCTAATAGTTGTGGTCTAGGATTACTGAACTCTTCTGCTCGTTTAAACTCTTGAATAAAAAAATAGGGATTTTTAGCAAATCTAAGTCCTGTTGATATAGTAAAATCAACCTCTCCAGTTAATATAAATTTTTCTGTTTGATACAATATTTTTTCATCATAGAAATCTCTAAATTTATCACTTTTAAAATTAACACTTCTTAAAATTGGACTTAAAAATCGCATTTTCAAATCCTCTTCATCATAAAATATGATGTAATCAGCTTCATCATTAATTAAATCTTTGAGTAAATCTTCAATCTCTTTATTTATCTGTATATCATTATTGAACCAATCAAAAAAGATATTTTTATCTATTTTTTGTTCAATATCAAAAATAGAGTTTAACTCTTTATCTCTAATTTTACTAAAAGAGTAGATTGGTATACCATCACTACTTTTTCCCTCTAGTTTATCTATTTTTTTTTGTAGCTCTTTTATCTCTTTTAGAAGTTTAAGCTCTATCTCTTCACTCATTTAAACTCTACCTTTTCCCCTAATCTATCATTAATCCCACGATATTTTTTCGGTAACTTATCAAGATAAGGCATAAGAGCATCTTGAACCTCAAATCTATTAGCACCTTCAGCTTCAAGTTTTTCTTTTATCGTATCTACTATTTTTTGTCTTTTTGGAGTATCGTCATGATGCTCTGTTAAATCTTTCCCATATCCACGAAATCCTGGGGGAAGTTCCATATTTTCTATCGGTATCTCTTCATACTGCATAGTTGGCATAGTGTCATTTTCATCTTTCCAAGTTGTGATACTTCTTTTTAACCAGTTTGCATCATCACGCTTAGGAAAATCTTCACGTGAATGAGCGCCTCTACTCTCAGTTCTTAATAATGCTCCATAAGCAACAGTCAATGCCACTTTTAACATCTTTTGGGTTCTGTAAGCATTTACAAGTGCAGGGTTTGCTGCACGAGATTTTGAACGAAATATTTCTATATTTTTAGAGCGTTTGAGTAACTCTTCTAGTTCAATTACAGCATCTTGCAGGTCATCTCCATTTCTAAAGATACCTACTTTTTCCATCATAATCTCTTCCATACGACGGCGAAGAACATAAGCATCTTCTCCATCTTCTTTACTTAAAAGAGTGTCTATTTTATCTTGTTCTATCTTTAAAAATTTCTCTACATTTGCAGTATGAATACTTATATCACTCTCATCAGAATCTAAATAATCACTAATATATTCAGCCACCAACATTCCAGCAACAACCGTTTCACTTACAGAGTTTCCACCAAGACGATTAAAACCGTGCATATCCCAACACGCTGCTTCTCCAGCACTATAAAGCCCTTGAAGTGTTTGAGATTCTCCTGTATATTTCGTACGAATTCCACCCATAGAGTAGTGTTGTGTAGGACGAACGGGAATCCACTCTTCAGCAGGGTCTATTCCTAAGAAGTTCTCACAAATCTCTTTTACTTCACGAAGATTTTTCTCTATATGGTCACGTCCTAAAATCGTTATATCTAACCAAAGATGGTCTCCATAACGAGATTTTACACCTTTTCCTTTTCTTATATGTTCTGTCATTCTACGACTTACAACATCACGAGATGCTAACTCTTTTTTATCTGGTTCATAGTCTGGCATAAATCTATATCCATCTTTATCAAGTAAAAGACCACCATCTCCACGACAACCCTCAGTTGTTAAAATCCCTACTGGAACTATGGCAGTTGGATGAAACTGTATCGCTTCCATATTTCCTAAAGTTGCAACACCTGTTTCAAGTGCGATAGCTTGACCGATACCTTGACAGATGATAGCATTTGTGGAAACACTATATATACGTCCATATCCACCCGTTGCGATAGTTGTAGCTTTAGCCACATAAGCGACCAACTCTCCATTCATAAGGTTACGAGCTATTGCTCCATAACAGCGACCATTTTCGTGGATAAGTGAGATAGCTTCTAATCGTTCGTGTATCTCTATGTTATCTTGATGCGCTTTGTTATCCATAGCAAAAAGCATAGAGTGACCTGTTCCATCAGATGTATAACAAGTTCTCCACTTTTTAGTACCACCAAAATCACGAGCAGTTATAAGCCCATGAGCCTCATCTTTTTCGTTAATAGTTACTTTTTTAGCATTTATTATCGAAGTATGATCACCTTTTTGAACTCTACTCCATGGCACTCCCCAATGAGCAAGTTCACGAATAGCCTTAGGCGCACAATGAACAAACATACGAGCAACCTCTTGGTCAGCACCCCAATCACTTCCTTTTATAGTATCGCTAAAGTGAACATCTTCATTATCCCCTTCACCCATAGCACAGTTTGCAAGACTAGCTTGCATACCGCCTTGAGCTGCTGCAGAGTGTGAACGTTTTGGTGGAACAAGTGTTAAAATAACACAATCATTCCCTCTCTCTTTTACACCTGTTGCAACTCTAAGACCTGCTAGACCTCCACCTATTATTAGTACATCTGTGTAGATTATTTTCATATTAACTCTCTCTTATTTTTATTTTACTCTTAGTTTCTCTATCTCTTGAATAGTTAAACCTGTTTTTAAAGCTATCGTTTCATTATCTAAAACATCTAAAAGATTTTTTGCTATCTCTATCTTTTCAGCTTTTTTTCCTTGTTCTATTCCTTGCTCAATCCCTTTCTTAACCCCATTCATCTCAGCAGTTTTCAAAGCACTTTCAGCCTCAGACTCTTGTTTAAGAACATAGTCATAAACTTCTAGCTCTTTTTTACTCCATTTATGTTGAGTAATAATTTTATAAGCTTCATTTATTTCATCCACTTCACTTAACTCTGTTGGAATATAATCCACTTTATCAGCTTTTTTTATAAAATATGTCCATTTGTCAATTATAGAAGTTAAACTATCTAATTTATTTTTAAATTTAGGCAACTCAATAAATGTAAACTCAAAATCTGCTAAATCATTTTTTAAAGTTTCTTTATTTAAAATCAGATGACGAGAGATATAATGTTTACTATCAAATATTTTAAAATCACAAATACCTATAAAATAAACCTTTTGAAGATTTTCGTAGTCCGTTCCCTTATCAATCTGTTCAACATAAGATTTAGAGGTATAATACAAACTTCTTTTTGCAAAATCGTGCAAGTTTTTCTTTTGCATCTCCACTATAAAATTTTTATCTTTTTTATTTGTAGCTTTTATATCTAAAATAGTTTCTTTTAAATCTTCTATTTTTGGAACTTGATATGGATTTAATATCTCAACATCTTTTATCTCTTCTTCATCTTTAAAGTTTAATATCGCATTTAAAAATGAGATTAATATCTCTTTATGGTTTGTATCTCCAAATATCTTTTTAAAAGCTATATCGTTTCTTGGGTTTGCAAATTTCATTTTTACATCCTTTATTTCTCTAAAACTATACTCTCTGATTTATACTTAACTCCATCACTAAAATCATGATTCATTCCAATATATGTATACTTAACAAGTGATGCAATACCTATTAAAATATAGGCTAAAATCATTCCTTTCATTAAAAGTTTAAAACGCATACGAGATACCTTAGAGTTCTTTCCATCAAAAAATCCCCACTTCATAGCAAGTCTATATAAACCTATAAAAGCATGAGAAACAACGGAGATAAGTAGCATAAGATAAAGAGGTCCCATAAACTCATCTACTATTCTACTTGAACTTGAATAGGGTCCTATATTTGCAGGTTGTGTCATCATTATATAAAGATGCACTGAACCTATGAAAAACATAAAAAAACCAGTGATTATCTGAATAGCCCATAAAGAGGTATCTTCATGTTTCATCTGCACTGTATGATTTTGCATAATTTTATACTGTTTATAACTTGATGGAAATTTTCGTATCGCTACACTTGCGTGAACTATAAAAATAATAAAAATTGCCCCTGCTAAAAATGAGATAATACCAGGATATGTTTCTCCAAAAAAGAAATAGCCCTCAAACATTAAAGTTACCATATACATCATCTCATTTGAAACTAATATAGAAGATTCAAATATTATATGTCCCATTATGAATAGAGCTAAAATTAGCCCTGTTGAACTTTGAATAAAATCGAGCCTTGCAGGTGTTTTATCTATCTTTTTTTTCATATTTTTCTCTCCAAAATCTGTTTTTCGAATAATTATTATACAGTTTAGTACCTAAGCTTTCATTATTTTTTTGTATAATAAAATTCAATATTAGAATTAGGAAAAAGATTATGCACTATTTTATTAAAAAACGATACTTTTTGGCTATTTTTATAGTATTAATATTTTTCATATACTCTTTAATTCATCTCCATGAAGCCAATACAGAAAAAGATTACTTAAACCATCAAACAGAACTTATTAATGCTGAATATAAAGTTATTTACAATAAATATAAAGATATAGCAAATATTATTTTTACCTCTATCATAAATAAACCCTTTATTATTGAAAAATTTGCAAAAAGAGAACGTAAAAATTTAGAAATAGAGCTTCAACCACAATATAAAGAGCTTAAAGCATTTTACCTTAGACAACTGCATTTCCATCTGCCAAATAACGATAGTTTTTTAAGAATGCATAGACCAAGTAAATTTGGAGATAATCTTTCAAATGCTAGACCAACAGTAAAATATGTTAATGAACATCTACAAGCGATAGATGGTTTTGAAGAGGGTCGAATTTTTAATGGCTTTCGATTTGTTTATCCTCTTTTTGATAAGAAGAAACATATAGGAAGCGTTGAAGTTTCATTTAGTGCTTTAGCCTTTATAAGAGATATTGTTATAAACTATAAAATAGATAGTAACTTTCATATTGAAAAGAAAATAGTAAATGAAAAAGTATTTAAGGATGAAAAATCAAACTATATTCAAAGTCCATTTCCCGAATTTCTTTGTCAAAAATCTATTCTTAAATTTATTGACCTCAATCTATCTGATATAAAACAAAGTTCAATAAAATTAGAAAATTTTTATACAAAAATAAAAGATGGCAAACCATTTTCTAGTGATAAAATTACTCCTCATTTTATCACTACAATTATTCCTATTAAAAATCCGATTACAGATGAAGTTAATGCAATTTTTACTTTTAAAAGTGACAATAAACTTTATGAAAATAATAAGTATTACTATTTAACAATCTTTTTTATCTCCTCCTTAATTATTGCTCTTATATTAATAATGATATATAAGGAGCTTAAATATAAAGTTACTCTTGAAAAAGATATAGCTCATAAAACAAAAGAGTTAGAGGAACTTGCATCAACTGACCCTATGACTCATCTTTTAAATAGAAGAGCTTTTTTCAATATAGCTGATCCTCTATTTACATTAGCACAAAGAGATGAAAAATCGATATGTGTTATTATGCTAGATATAGATAAATTTAAAAATGTAAATGATATGTATGGTCATGGAGTTGGAGATGATGTTATTATTTTTCTAGCTGATAAAATGAAAGAATTAACAAGAAAAAGTGATATTATTAGTCGATGGGGTGGTGAAGAGTTTGTTATTTTACTTCCAGAAACAGATATGGATGGTGCAAAATCTATCTCTCAAAAAATAAGAAAAAATATAGAAAAAAACATCTTGATACTAGAAGATAAAAGTGAACTAAAATTTACGATAAGCTTAGGTATATCTAAAGTTGATTATACCCAAGATATATCTATCGAACAGTCCATAGATAGAGCAGATAAAGCACTCTATGAAGCTAAAGAGAGTGGAAGAAATAAAGTATGTGTAGATGTACTTTAAACTCTAACTCCTTTATTCCCAATCATCATACTTAGAGTTTATATGCTTATCTTTTTTATAACGTTTAGCATTTTTACTCTTATCTAACTGGTTTGAAGCATATAAAATTTCATCTTTTATATCTTCGACCTCTTTTTCTGAACCTTTATAATTACTTATTTTTTTAACAAGTTTTTGAAGTTCTTGAAGCTCCCCTTTATAAAGAGCCATCTCCTCTATTCGATTTAAAAGCTTTAAACTGTTATCTAGTTTTTTAGTAAAACCTTTCATAGTTAGCTTTGGTGTATTCATCAAGTATGAGATAATACTTTTATGAAACCTCTCTAATGCTCGTATATAACGTAACCGTGTTGCATTGTCTATCGCTTTTTGTGATGCTGCCATTTACTCTACTTTCAATAATATTGATATAATTATACAATTTTAATTTGGAGATTAATTTGAAAAAAATTATTTTTACACTTTTAGTGCTATTATCATCCCTTTATGCTTCAGTTACTAACCAATATCCATCACAAAAGATATTAGATTCTAATATCCCTATTGTAGATATAAGAACTCCTCCTGAATGGATGGAAACAGGTCTTATAAAAAATGCTATTCCTATTATGTTTTTTAATGAAAGAGGTGGTTATGACATTCAAGGATTTTTAGCTGAACTTAACAAAAAAGTAGATACAAAAAAGCCTTTTGCTATTATTTGTAGAACAGGAAGTAGAACACGTATGCTCGCTAGTTTTTTATCTAAAGATATGGGTTACAATGTTGTAAACCTTTCTGGTGGAATGATGTATGCAAAAAGTAAAAATTTAAAAATTAATTCTTATAAATAATGCCACCATTTTTAAAATTTCTTTTTTATTTAACTCTTAGAGTAGTTATAACTTTTAGCTTTCTAGGATTTATTATTTTTCTTCTTTGGGGTATTTTATACCTCAGTTTTTACTAAAACTACATCAAGAAAAAACTTGATATAGTTTTGTTTTACTGCTTACATTTTATAGCAGAATAAGCAATAGCTTTTCCTTTTAGACTAATCTTTTACAATAATCCGATTTTGAATCTCTTTATATTCATCGTTTTGATTATTGATAGTAGCATCAACTATTGTGGGTGTTATAAAAAATATTAGTTCACTCTCTCCATCTAAAAATGCTTTACTTTGAAATAGTTTACCGATAATTGGAATATCTCCTAAAAGGGGTATCTGCTCAAAATCTTTTGAATTACTATTATTTATTAGTCCACCTAAAACTATTGTAGATTTATCAGCTACTACTATATTAGTTTTTATAGATTTATCTGTTTTTGCAGGTATGTTTCCAACACCATTTGCTGGGTCTAAAGATGATGAACTTGTATCTATCTCTAATGTTATATATCTATTATTTACTATCTCTTTAATCATTATCGCTAACTTTAATCCATAATCTATTTGTGTAATGCCAGTTATAGGTTGTCCATCTGCTGATGTTGATGCTGTTTCTATAAGTAGTGTACCACCTGCTAAAAATTCTGCTACTTTATTTTCTAAGGTGATTAATGTTGTTTCATCTAAAATTTTGGCTACATTATTTGTTTTTAAATAATTTAAAGTCAATGCTGTATTAAATTTATCCCCTATATTGTTAGCAACAGTAGTAATTCCACCAGATAATGTAACTGCATTTAACATATTACTTGATATACTAGATGATGTTTTATCGTTATTAAATGATAAGTTCCAATTATTTTTAATTAGCTCTCCATCTTTATTATTTATCTCAGCAACATATAATTTTAAGCGTACCATCTTATCTGGTTCTATAACCTTTAGTAAGTTTATAACTTTTGCTGTTGGTAGAGTCTCTTTTAATAATAATAATACTTTATCTTTAAGATAATTATTTTTGATATGACCTTTTAAAATAATCGTATTTTTGACTTGAAGCACCTCTATATCTTTTGCAATATATTGGATAATTAACTTAATATCTCTCACATCTTTTGTAATATTAAATTGAATCTGTTTTATTGAATTATCAGAAAAAGAGATTAATAAGTTAATAGTTCCAAGTTTCTTTGCAAATACTCTTATTTTTGAAAATGGCATCTTTTTTGTTGAAAGATATTCTATACCAAGTTTTTTACTATCACTCAGCCGAATATTAGTTATACGTTTGTCAAATTGGATAGTTTTATAGGTATTGTGTTCTAATACTATTTTTTCTTCTTCTTTACTCTCTTGAGTATTAGCAGACAATAGTATTGTCGCTGTTAATAGTATATATAATATTTTATACATTTTTTTCCTTTACTGTACTCTTAAAATTAAACTACATTCTATATGGGAGTCACTAACTTCATTAAAAGATGCTGTTTTTGATTTTATAAGCTCTCCATTGGATAAAAACATATTATTAAATGTTGTAGTTATTTCAAAGACTATCTGATAATCAATATCTTCACTATCTTCTTCACAATGTAAGTCATCAATAGTGATGGTTTCAAAATAACTGTTTTTTATATTATTTAAACCAATCACAATAGTTTCATCATCTCTTCCCAATGCTTTCATTCGTACACCATAGTTTGCAAGAGTATCACATCTATCTTTAGTTTTAAGAACTAAATAATAATCTATTACCATTAAAAACATAGTGACAAACGATATGAAAAGTACCAGCCATAATAGTATTTGGTCAATAATTGCATTTCTCATATTTATTTTACTAATTTCTTTAAAGCAACTTCTTTACTAATCACTTTTACCTCATTTTTACTTATATAATAACCATCACAAGTGATAAACCAGTTTGGATTGGCCATACTTTTATAAGGTATTATATAGTTTTTAAATACAGTTCTTTTAATTCTATACTTATAAGATGCACCACTTCGTAAATGTACATTATTTACCATAGCTATTAAATAGTTATCACTATCTTTACAATCTAAATCTATTTTAATAGTTTTATTTTTCATTACAGTAGCTTGTTTATCATCACCATAATAGATAGTTGCTTTTACATTTTTAAAAGTCTCTTTTGGTGTATACAATCTTGGTTTATAAACTCTATTACTTTTTTGAGTATTGATTTTAGAAACTACAGTTTCTTCCACTTCCTCTTCAACAATTTTAACTTCCTCTTTTATGAGATGTGTTTTAACTATCCATAATTGATTACCTCTATTATAATCATCTATTAAAGAGAGTAAGACTTTTCCCTTTATATCTATTAACATATCATCAGCTTTTTTATTTATAACTTGTTTAACCTTTTTTTTCTTCACAGTTTTTATAATTGTTTTTTTATTGATTGATTTAGCACTCTCTTTACCATCTGATAAAAAACCAAGAACTTTAATTTGACTTGCTACATATTGAACTGCATTTGGAGATTTTGTAAACTTTGTTTCTACTGCTGGATAGACCGAGATTATATCAATAATATCACCCTTCTTAATAGAATAGTTAGGATTTTTAAACATCTTAAATGAAATATTATAACTATTATATTTGAACTTTTCGACTACTGAAGTGTTATCCTCATCAAATTTACCTCTAATCTTTTCTTTACGAAACATATCATTTTTATAAAAATTTTCTTTAACATATTTTCCAATAATCTCTTTAGCTATTAATGGAGTTGTTAATATGAATTTTTTAGCAATAGTTACTTTTTTAAGATGTGATTTTTGTATTTTTGTATTTTTTTTAATATTTTTTGATGCAACATAAACAACTTTTAACTGATTGTTTTTAACTAAACTATTTTGATTCAAATAATAAAAATAATAAGCTGCACCAAGTGCAGATAATAATAAGGAAACCAAAACTAATATAATAACAATCTGTTTATTGAACTTCATTTATAACCTTTTTTTTCTTTAGAATCCAGTGGCAATTGTTCCTGCTCTCATAGGGAAAACTACAAATGCACCAACAGCTGGTAAAATAAATAAAAATATTACTATCATTAAATACATATTAAGTGTACTAACTTTACCCTTAATTTGATAAAACTTGTCTTGTCTCATCTCCTCAGATTGTGTCATGAAAATATTTTTAACACCTATCCCTGTTTCTTCACTTAAAATTAAAAAGTCTACTATTTTTCCCATAGCTTCACTATCAACTCTATTTTTAAGGTTTTGATATGCTTGTTTTGTACTATAATTTGTCATCTCATATTCAAGAATAGCTATCTCTTTAAGTAGTTCATCATCTATAATATTTTTTGCTTTGATAGATACAGTAAAAAAAGCATTTTTTAAACTTCCACCCGCTTCTAAAATAACATTTACTAAATCTAAAAAAGTACCTAAGTCTTTATCTATTTTTTCTACACGTTCAGCTTTTGCAATCTCTATATATATCTGTCCACCAAAGATTAAGAGTATAATACCAACGACTACACCCATTACACCAATGGTCATAGAAAATAAAAGAGGAAATGCAACCATTACAATAATGCCGATAAGAGCGAATACTAATCTCGCCTCTGTATACTCTTTGAATGTAATACCTGCTTGTATTAGTTTAAATGTTAAACTTGTTGAATCATCTGCTTTTTTTATTTTTTGATGGTTTATAATACTTACAATATCTAATTTAGACAATAAAATAATATTTCTTTTTCGTTTTTGGTGTTTTATTAAAACTAAAATACCAATTATAGATAATATTACAATAGCTGGTCCAAATAAAATAAGATATATCATCAGTTAAGCCTTTATTTTTGTCATCATATTATTGATAAATAATCCAAAAGAGACCCAAATAACAATAAAAAACATCTGTAATTTACCCTCACTTGAACCAAAAAAGTGTTCATCTAAAGCACCTTTAAAAACATTATCCATCATCATATACATACCAACAGTTAAGCCTATAATCATATAGGTCCCTATTTTAATCTCTTTTGTTGAAGATACTATCTCCTGTTTAATAGTTCCTTGATCATGTAATGTTTTTCGTAATGTTTCTAAAGTATTTGAAAATTTTCCACCAGATTGACGTCCTATTGATATTACAAGATAAAATATTCTTAACTCTTTAGATTCTACTAGTTTAAATATTTTTTCAAAAACTTTATCTTCCCCTATTATATCTTTCTCTTTAATATATAAGCCAAAAACATCTCTTGTAAATTTAGATTTACTTGTTAAAATAGATTTTTTAAACGCCTGTTCAAAACCAACACCACTTTTCATCATACTTGTAACTTTATCTATAATAGATTTTAGTCCAAAATTAAATTCCTCTTGTCTATTCGCAATTATTTTACTTAATACAAGGTATGGAAACAATGCAAATATAAATATTGATATTATAGACGCGATTAATGAATTCATAACTATAAAGAGAAATAGACCCACTAAAATACCAAAAGCGATAGATATTACTATGAAAATATATTCTGCATAGATACTAGTAAATCCACCATAATTTAATTTTTGTTGTAAAAAACTTATCTCGTTTTTATCTTTTTTATCTTTCTTTGTTTTTTTCTTTTTTATCTCTATAATCTTATCAGCATCATCAGATAACACCTCTATCATTTTACGTCTTCTGATTGTATCTTCATAAAACTGAAAAAGTGTGTATGATAATAGGACAACAATAAATGGTATTATTATTATAAAAAGTAGGATTTTATCTTCATAGTTTATATCCATTTTTTACCTTGTTTATTTTTGGAATATCGAATAAGTTTGAGGTTTCGAACATCCCCATCAAAAATGATAGAGACGAACAAAATAGTATATAAAATTTCAACACCATTCCCATAAAAATATGGAAATGAGATCAAAAAGTGCAAACTTTCTAAGAGTTTACATATCTCAGGATATTGACAATTAAATTAATAACTGATACAATAGTCCCAAGAAGTTTGATGAGTTTCTTAAACTTTGTCATCATTAACCTCCGAAAGTTGGTTTTGTGGTTCGGACGAGTGCTGATACACCCTCCCACTGCAAACTTCTTATTTATTTACTTACTAAATAAATCTTTCATATTTTGTATATGGTTTTCTTGTTGAAAAAGATAAACAACTATTGCAAACGAACTTACTACCATTAACAATTCCCAAGTTTTTTCAAATTCTAGCATTTTTTCTCCTTTATATTTTTATACTTCTATTTTAGCATTTTTTCATAAACTTTAACTCTCTTTCTGAATATCTTGAAAGTGTGGCCATTTATGAAAGAGTTGAGAGTCTTTATGTATAAACTCTTCTAAATGCTCATCTTTCCAACCACACATTTTAGATGGTAAATCTTTTCTTAATTCATCTACTAACATCTGTCTTGTAAATTCAAAATCTGGATTGAAAATTCTATTGTCTATATCAACACCAAACATATTCATCTGTTCTATTGTTCTACTAGGACTTGCTAAAACTTCAAAGGAACCTTTTGTTTTTTTCATATCAGTTGTATCTCTTTCAAATTTAAAAATATGATTTAAAGAGATAACACCATTATCTTCCATTCTTTTTTCAACTTCAGATATTGTTATTAACTTTCTACTACCATCAGGAAATCTTACAAGCTGAACAATGACATCAATAGCCGATACAATTTGTGAACGAATAAATCCTATACTTGCAGTAGGTCGAGCTTCAAGGTACATATTTTCAACACGTACAAGAGCTTCTTTAGTATTATCGGCATGAACTGTTGTCATTGAACCAGGATGCCCTGTATTCATAGCGTTTAACATAACAACTATTTCAGGACCTCTACACTCCCCTACAATAATTCTTCTTGGACTTGAACGTAGTGCTGAACGCAACAGATGGTCAAGTGAAACAGCTCCTTTTCCCTCTTCATTAGCCATTCTTGCTTCATAAGAACGTACTAAGTGACATGGCATCTGTGGTTGCATCTCTTTTGTATCTTCTATAACCATTAACTGTTCACTATCTTCTATAAATCTTGTAATGGCATTTAAAAAAGTTGTTTTACCACTTGATGTACCACCTGAAACGATAATATTACATTTTCCTTTTGAGAGTTTTATTAAGTAATAAGCCATCTTATAATCCATCTGTCCAGACTCTATAAGCATCTCGAGTAATAGAGGTAAATCATTAAATTTTCTTATAGTTATACAACTTCCATTATTAGCAGCTATTGGTGGTATTTGAACTTCGACTCTTGAACCATCATTGAGTTTACTTGATATAATTGGATGCGCTTCATCAATTTTTCTATTGTTCTGGGCTAACATTTTATCTATTACTTTTCTAAGTTCCTCTTCACTTCTAAACTTCATTGGAGTCTCTAATGTTTTACCATTAAAGATAATATCTACATAATCTTTTGTATTGACAATAACATCATTGAGACCATCTCTTGCTATTTCAAAAAGAGTAGTGATAACTCCTAAACCTATAATATTATTAGTAATATATTGTTTAATATCTTCTAATACAGCCTTACTTAGTTGTGCAGTTTCTGGATAGGCTAATATAAACTCAGGTAATACATCATCAAGACTTTCTTTTGTTATTTTTTTGTCTGATTTTAAATTAAGGAGAAAACTATCATTAATTTTAATCGCAATATCCATTAAGTTATCATCTAAATAAAGTTCTGGAAATTTTAATAGACTATTATGTGTCTTTTTTTGTACTTTTTTAATTTTGGTTTGATTAACCTCTATAGAAGCCTTTTCTTCCTCTTTTATCTGCTCTGTATCTTCTAAAAGTTCTCTCTTTTGTTCTTCATCATCTATAATATCTCTTAATCTTCTCATAATCTACCTTTATTTAAAAAAATTGAACCAAGAAGATTTGTTGTTATTTAACTGAATATCTTCTTTGAAAAAATTTCTATCTAGTAATATTTCTTCTAGTTTTTTTACAAAAATAGATTTTGGATATGTCTCTGTCGCTAGTTCACAATAGTTCCAACAATGACCTAAAGTTGCATAATCATTAGGAATTTTAAAATCAAAATTCAAATTATCTTCATTTGTAGTATTCAAGATAGAGGAAACATCTGCAACAGAGATAGCATTTGCTGAGTCATACCTATTAACTAAAAATGTTAATTTTTCTTTTAAACCAGCTCGTCTCATTAAGGAGAAAAAAGTTTTTAATTTTGATATATGAGGTAGGGACATCTCTGTTAAAATCCATAATTCATTTGATATATCATATATCGTACTATTGAGGGCTGATGCAGTAGCTTCACCAGTATCTATTATAATAAAATTAAATTTTTCACTTATTCTTGATATATATTCTAAAAATTTTTCGATAAATACATCTTGTTCTAAAAAATCACTATCTATATGTTTTTGAATACCATTAATTGAATAAAAGTTTTCTCTAATACGTACTAGACCATGTTCAAGATTGAGTTCTATATCGTATTGGTCACTATTTACTAAGTCAATAATTGTGTTACTTGGTAACGGATTTTGTTCTAAAAAAAGATTGCTAATCGCCTTTGTTGATGATAAATCAATATATAAAATATTTTTATCAGAATTCTTTTTTGCTAGAATATTTGCCATATTCATAGATATAGTTGTCGTACCAACACCACCTGAAATTCCTGCAACAGCTATAATTTTATTTTTATTGATATATTTATTCTGAACTTGATGCATTAACTCTTCAATAATATTTTTTAACTGTTCAGGCAAAAACTCATCTTTTGATAGATAGTTATATACATTAAGATGTCCACAAAATAGGGATAGGTTGTAATCACTAGGTCCTATTACTATTAAAAATTCATTTAAACCTTCTAAAATATTTTTATCTATATCTAAAATAGATTCATCGTTCACTGTATATATTATAATACTTTTTTTTGTTTTCTCTTTTAACTGATTTATAATAGATGATATTGTCTCTTTAATATAGATATTAGCATTTAATAAAATATTTAAACTTTTAGAAATTTTATCTGCAAAACCATTACTAAATTTATCACTAATAATAAATATATCTAATTTTGATTCTTGAGATAAGAGTTCAGACTGTAACTTAAATCGTTTATTCAAAAGTTCAACTGTTTTTTTAAAAAGATCTTTGATAACCTCTGATGTTCCCGGAAAATTATCAAAAGCTATCATTCCATAGATAGTGTCATCTTCCTCTAATACAACTGTAATATCATTTTTATATACATCATTACTCTCTATCTCTTTAATAAAATTTTCATCTTTATTAACACTAAAATTATAAATAAAGTTATTGAGTTCATAGTTATATTCAAAAAATGATAATTCAGTTACATCAGAAAATAGTATATAGAACTTTAATACTTCAATTAAATTCTCATTTCTTATATCTAACTCTTTTTTTTCAGCTATTTTTATCTGATATGTATCAAGTGTCATTTTGTATCCTAATACTCTAATATAACTTTATCATTATTCAGAACTTCAAAATTTATTCTAAAAAGTTCATTCTTATTACACGAAGAAACTGTTGTTGCCCACATCATATCTGTAAAAATATCACCTGTTAAATCATTCATCATATCTATAAATACACACATTAAAGACATAGGGAAAGGCATACACATTCCCATAAAAGCACAACAACTAGCACAAAATACAGCATTCATTTTAATAGGTAAAAGTTTTTTTACTATAGGTGCATCAGCGGTACTACCACAATCTAAAACTGCGATACTCATCTCTTTACCTGAAAATCCACTTATTCCAAATGATTGAGAAATTTGTTTTACATCATTTGCTATTTTAGTTGATAGTACAGTTGCTATAGAAACTACCTCAGTATTCATATCAAAATCACTATCTTTATCTTTCATAATATCATCAACTAAATTTTTGAAATGCGCAAAGGATGATTGACCGCCACTAGGGTCATATAAAGCAAAAAAACCTACATTATCACCATCATCATATAAATCATAAGCTTTTAATAGAAAATCATATTCAGTTCCAGACTCTAACTCTTGAGTACATCCATTAACAGCTATCGGTACAAAATTATTTACTATCTCTAAATCTTTTGCTATGATATTTGCTTTTGCTGAAATATTTGTAAAATTAATACTGTCAAAATTTAATAATCTAAACCAAAAGAACTCTTCATTATATTGGGCAATAGTTGCAATTACATTTTGTGGTTCACTCTCAAAATCCCATACAAATTCAATACTATCTTTAACTTCATTTCCTAAAGGTATCTGCTCAATAATTGAGATAGCGATACTTTGAGCAATATCTTCATCGTTTTCATTATTGATATAATACTTTGAAGCACTCAATACTGCTGTTTGAACTACTTTTTTAAGTTTTGTATATTTACTTCTTGCTTTTAATTCATCAGATACTGTTCCAATAAAAATGACAGTAAAAGCGATAAGAAAAAATCCAAGCATTATTTGGTCTATAAAAGCTTTTTTAGACATCCTCATAAAAATAAAATCTCCATAAAATAGATATTAATAGTGGTATAAAGGATAGTAACCAAAAAAAGTAATTATTTGTGTTACTAAAACAGAAAGAAACATTATCGGAACCATAGCTACTATTTTACGCTTTCTTATATTTTGAGTATAGAGCAGTGCTACTGTTTGTAAAATACCTGTAACTATTAAAAATAGAGGAAACATAAGATAGGGTAAAAAAAGAGCGATTACCATCATATATTTTATATCTCCTCCACCAAGAATCATTGTTGGTTTTAATAATAATAAAATTATAAAAAAAATAATGACTATTAGAGGCATAATAAAGGAAGTTATATATATTTTCTCTTCTATTACTCCAAAAAAAAGTAATAATAATGTCATAATAAAAAGTATTTTATTAGATACTCTAAATTTTGTACAATCCGTATAGGATAATAGAAAAGAAAATATATAAAATATGGTAAAAAACATAATTAATTAAAAGTTACTCATCCATTATATTATGTAATGTAATATTTGCATCATCTTTTAATTTAGTTGTTTGAGTTTCCATCCAACTAGCAAAACCAGCAACAGCACCTATTCCAACAAGTACCAATAACAAAGTTACAATAATAGTATCCATTGCACCTTTTTCATTTGTAAGTTTTAACTTTAAAATTTTAAACATAATTTTCTCCAAATGTTTACTTTGTAAAAAAATTACAAAGTAAACTAATGATAGTAAAAGCTTATGGGTTGTTTAGTTCAGAACTAATTGATGTATTAGCATCACTTGTCATAGCATCTGACTGATCACTCATCCAAGTACTTAATCCAACAACAGCACCAATACCAACAATTACCAATAACAATGTAACAAGAATTTTGTCCATTGCACCTTTTTCGCTAGATAGTCTTCTTTTTAAAAAATTAAACATAATATTCTCCTATCAAGATTAATTAAATATAACTCATATCATATTTTGAAATATAAATAAGTTAATAATAAATTATATCATATTTTTTTATTCCACTATCTCAATAATTTCTAAATCATCTATTTTATCTATATTAGTAGTTGATTTTTCTTCACTATTTAATATTCCATTGTAAATTTCAATATTTAAGGGTTGATAATTATAATTTTCCTTTATAGGGTGTGCTATATAGGTTTCATCATTATTTTTAAGAATAATACTTTTTAATATTAACAGTGTGTGATCATATTCAAATGATAACTGAACATCCACTGTTGCTATTTTTTGTTTAAAATCTTTGGCTAGTTCTATGGGAACTTTAATAGTTACAGATTCATTAAAATCACCTTTAGTCGATTTTATATATCCATAAAAGTTTTCTGTATCTGCATTATATTTTAACTTTTCATCTATATATAATTTGGAATAAATAGTATTGTGTGCCATTGTTATTGCTTTAACTCTTACATTTTGAATATGTTTTTTATTTTCTTTTACTCTTTGTTGAAAGTCTTGACTTGTTTCATATTCAGTTTTCACTAACTTTAATTCATCTTCCATTAAAGTTTTAATTAAAACTGTTAATTTTTCAGATGAGTTTAACTCCACTTCATAAAAAAGAGACTTTGTATCGTTATTTATAGTTTTAGAAGAACTACTGATACAGCCTGTATATATCAATACTATAAATCCTAATATTATTATTTTTATCATACTAATCTCCACATTTTAAATTAACTATATTTCTCTAACACAACGAACATACAATTTATCTAATTTTTTAACAACAAGTTTAGAACTATTGTTAGTATCAACACTCCACTTTTTTGTACTATTAGTAATATACTCTGAAGAAGACCAATATTGTTTAAAAAACATATATTTAAAACTCTCTTTTTTAACAATAGATTGTAACTCTTGTGTCGTTGGTATTCTCCAATTATCAAATGAAAGCAGATCTAATTTTTCACAATACTCTTTTGCTTGATACCAGTCTAGCTTTAAAATATCACTATCTACATCATCTTGCCACATAATTCCATTTAATACATTTGTATATTTTTGAATATTTATTTTGTGGTTCAATCGTTTTTGTTGTCGTTCTTTTCTCTTTTTCTCTTTTAATAACTCTTTCTCAGTTTTTAATTTTTGTTGTAAAACTCTTTTTTTATAATTGAGAACTTTTTGTGGATATGTCACTTCAATATATTTTTGAAGAATTTTATTATATCTATCTGTTTGTATTACATCATTAGAATTTGTGACCCAAACTATAGTATCTACATCAATAATTTGTAATTTTTCTTGAACAACCTCTGTTACATTATTATCGACAATACTATTTTGAGCTAAAATTGTTAATGGTAATATTGCTAACAGTAATAATAAGTATTTAAT
>Ga0256837_1000276_pt1 | contig 45497 bp, 46 predicted proteins | sample 4562384metaG_FD_185976 | JGI IMG/M metagenome (GOLD analysis project Ga0256837, IMG submission 185976) | Hydrothermal vent microbial communities from Guaymas Basin, Mexico - 4561-384 | ecosystem: Environmental > Aquatic > Marine > Hydrothermal vents | place: Mexico: Guaymas Basin | collected... | reverse complement strand
AAAGTCTGCACTATATGTTTTTCTTTTTGTACTCATATTTTCATCCCTATTTTTCTAACTTTATTTTAACATATTGGAATTAGAACTCTTGCTTTTTTAGTTCGATTTCTTGGGAGCATTATACTAAGGATGGGGTGGAGTTTTTGAGAGTAAAATAAAGAATAGAGAAGGTAAAGATGTTATAGAGAATAATCTTTATCCTTTTCTTACAAATTTTAGCATATTATTTAAGATATAAGTTGTATGAAGATATAATCTTTTTAAATTCCTCTAAATAAGAAAAAAAATGCTAAGAAAAACTTTAAAAAAAACAAGTAAAAGTGAACGATTAAAATCTTTCATTAAAAAATATAAAATTCCCTCTGAATATCTTTCAACAAATAGAAAAATGGTTGCTCGTGCTGTTTTTATTGGTCTTTTGATAGCATTTATCCCTATGCCTATGCAGATGGCTTTAGTTATAGCTATGATGGGTATTTTTAGATTTAATGTTCCTATCGCCCTTACTATGTGTTGGTTAAGTAACCCTTTTACTATGCCTGCAATGTATTATGCTGAGTATATGACAGGTGCATTTGTGATGGGAAGTGAGATAGCACCTGTACAGATGAGTGTAGAGTGGTTTAGTGAAAATATAGACAATATCTTTATCCCTTTATATGTAGGAACATTTTTCTTCTCCACCATAGGCTCATCTTTAGGCTATTTTGCAGTGAACTATTTTTGGCATGGTTCTGTGCATAAAGATAGAAAACTTCATTATACTAAAAGAGCTTGATTTAAAATCTCATTATATGAGAAACTCTCTATATCAAAATCTATCTTTTTATGATGTAAACTTTTTACAAGTTTTACCACTTGATAAGATGAAAATCTTTTATTGACTCTTAACACAAAATAGAAAAAACCTATTTTATCTGTTTTAAATGTCAATCTTTGACTCTTTAACTCCTTTTTATCTACATAAGGAGGTGTTATTAAGAGCTGTTGTATCCCATCTTTATATTGTACTAAAGATGGTTCATAATCTACTATTTTAAATCCATCTTTTGTATATATAATATTTTTTCTATTTATATCTCCGTGAATAAAACCGATAGTTTCAAAATATTGCAAAGCCTCTACAACATCTAAAAACTCCTCTTTTGTATAAGATGATTTTTTAATACTATTATATTTTTTCTGTTTATAGATATATCTATCTTTTTCCAATATAATTGTTGTTGGTGAAAGTGCTTTATAATTTTTATATTCAAAATTATTTATAAGAGATATACGATTTTGTATCTGTGAAGGAGTATCCAAAAGATTTTCTTTTGGATATTTTTTTAAAAACTCTTTTTTACAAAGTTCCATTTTTAAGTATTTTAAGTGCTTCCTCTTCATTATCTGTTCTCATCAAAGATTCTCCAACTAAGAAAGCATCAACACCAGCTTTACTTAAATCTTCTAATTGACCATGCTCATATATACCACTCTCAGCTACTATAACTTTACCATTTGGAATAAGAGGAATAAGGTCATAACAAAGGTTCATATCCATCTCAAATGTTTGTAGGTTTCTATGGTTAATCCCTATGATGTCACTTCCAGCATAGATAGCTTTTGTCAAATCTGATTTATCATGAACCTCAACAAGTGCTTCCATACCTAAGTGTCTTGTATAACCTAAAAGCTCTTTTAACTCTCCCTTACTCAATGCAGTAGCGATAAGCAATATAAAATCTGCACCATGAACTAATGCTTCTAAAATTTGATATTTTGAAACTATAAAATCTTTTCTTAAAAGAGGGATACCAACGTATCGACGAATTCCACTCAAGTAGTCTAAAGAACCCTGAAAAAAGTGTGGTTCAGTTAAGATAGAGATAGCACTAGCCCCTCCTCTTTCATATGCTTGAGCAATCTCCAAAGGTTCAAAATTCTCTCTAATAATACCCTTAGATGGAGAAGCTTTTTTAACCTCAGAGATAATTCTATAAGGGTCTTCCTCTGTTGCTGTCAGATATGGGAAAACATCACGTGGTGCTCTCGCATTATATGCCAATGAACGCCCTAACCAATCAAGAGAAAACTCCTTCTCTCTCTTTTCTAAATCTGCTTTTGTCTTTTTTATAATATCATCTAAAATCATTCTATCTTTTCCTTTAATTTTTTAAACATCTATCTATTGAGTTTATATGTAAAACAACCTCTTTATTATCTCCACCTTCAAGTTTGACAACCTTATCCATAATCTCTTTAGCATCTTTACAATGACCTAATCTATAATAACCCCATGCTAAAGAATCAAGATAAAAAGCTGAATTAGGTTCTAATTTTAATGCACTCTTTACATACTCCATACCTTTTGAAATATCTATATTATGGTCAATCAAAAGGTATCCTAGATAGTTTAAATAAAGAGATGGTGTACTCTTCTTCACTACATTCTTTAACTTCTCCACTATATTCCCCAGCATCTCTGTATCATCTTTATCTATGGCACTTTCATACTGATAAATGGCACTTTGCCCTAAATAGTTTACATCACCTGTTTGAAGGTATATATTATGTGCCAACATATATGCTTTTGTATAATTTTGTGAAGATGTATATATACTAAGTAAAGTTTTATTATCACTATGTGAGCTTTCTAAAAAAGTTACTAATTTACTGTAATCTTGTTTGTAACTATATATCTGTACAATTTTATTTGCAACCTCTCTATTTTTACTCATCTTATAAAGTTCAAGATAGACAGTTAAAATACCATCAATATCTGCTTTTTTATTATAGAGTTTTGCTAAACTATACAGTGCAATGTTTTTTATCTCTAATAGCTTTATATTATCCTTATTATCTAGTAAAAGGAGTTCAACTCTCTCTAAAACTGATTGAGTATTTCCACTATATATCTCATTTTTTAATCTTTTATAAAGATACTCTTTTCTTTGAGTTTTTTCATATAATTTACTATATAATTCCACTGAAGAGTTAAAATCTCCTATCTCTTCAGCTCGTAAAGCACTCAAAATAAAAAAATCTTCTGCTTCAAAAAGTTTTTTATTTGAAGAGATTTTAGGAGCATTTGGCTCTTTACTAGAACAAGACACAAAAGAGAAAAAAAGAAGATATAAAATCAGAAACCTAAACATCTATAACTCCTTCGCACTCCATTTTTAACTCATCCACTCGTGTTTTATAATAATCCCAAAATGGAAAAGTTTTACATTGAGTAGGACGTGCATCATATATGGTACAACCATTTGTTTCTCTATCATAAAACACACATTCGTATGAGCCATTATACACTATCTCTTTTATCGAGTATTTATACATCTTTTTAAAAAGATATTGATTTACAAAATCTTTTACAGGCATATTTAAAAGTGAACTTATTTTTTCTATTTCATTTTTATTAACATATATATAACCACTCTCTCCTGTACAACACTTCCCTTGACAACTTTCACATGCTTTAGGGTTGAAGGCATAATTAAAACCTTCTTCTTTCATTATATTTGACATTTTATACTCTGTGTTTTTGCTTTTGCAAAAATTATTTTTGCATCTTCTGAAATTTGATTTCCATCAAAACTAATAAATGGACTCCAAACTTTCATCAAAGATTTTGAACCATTTCGTGCATGTATCATAACTAAAGAAGCCACTCTATCCTCTTTTGGATGAACAAACTGAACATCAACTATTCGCATCTTTACTTTATCTAATTCAGCACAAATTATACCAAATTGAGTTGCATCATAGCAAAATATAAAATGGGAATGTGGTTTTAAAAGTTTACTCACCTTTTTAAAAAAGTTTTGTAAAGGAAGATGACTATTATATCTTGCCGTAGAGATTATCTCATTTGTACTTTTAGATGATTTTGAGGGATAAAATGGAGGGTTAGAGATAATATAATTATATTTATTACTCTCATCCATCTCTAAAAAATCTGTTTGATGTAACTTATATTCTATCTGATTTACTCTAGCATTTATCTGTGAAAATTCTATAAAAACTTCCTGCTTTTCAACAGCTTCAAGTTCAACTTTTGGATTATCACGAGCTACAAGTAAACCTACCACTCCGCAACCAGCACCAACATCCAAAACTTTACCACGAGGATTAAATGATGATATAAAATCATAAAGAAAAATAGAATCACTATTATAACAATAACCAGATTCTGGCTGATATAGAAGCATAAAAATTAACTACGAGATTTTATATAAATAGTAAAATCACCAAACTGCTCATTTATTATAAACTGATGCTTTTGGCAAAAAGTAGTTTTCATCTTCTCTATCATCGACTCTGCCTCTTTCTTCGCTTCCTCTTGAGTTTCAAACTCCAAACTTTCATGCATACCACTTTTCAACACACATCTACAACTGTTTTTAATAACTACTTTGTACATATTTTTTTCCTTAAAATCTATCTAAAATCTCTTCTACACAGATATTATAATCTTTTAAACCCTTTGAACGTTTAGATTCTAAAATAATAGGCGAACCTGATTCAAACTGCTTTGCTAATTTTATATCAACTCCAATAGGAGATAAAAGTTTAGATGCTCCAAATGCTAATTCTACTTTACGAACAGATTCTTTATGCTCATTTATATGCGGATTATACATGACAGGTAATATCGCTATATCAACTATCTCTCGTTCAAATACAGATGCTGTTTTATAAAGTGTTCGCATCATCTGACCAACAGCAACAACACCTAAATGATGTGGGACAAAAGGGATAATAACACTATCTGCAACCTCTAATGAGTTCTTTAAAAGTGCATCAAAAGTTGGAGGAGTATCGATGATACAATAATCAAAAAAATCTGCTATATTTTCTCTTTTAAAACGACTCTTTAAAATACCCATTAGGTCTGAATATTCATACACATCAAAAAATGTAAGTGCAGGAGAAAGTGTTAAGTTTTTATGAATTGTTGGAATAAAAGTTTCACTTAAAGTCTTTCCCATAAAGATAGAGTGGATACCTAAAGTTTCATTAGGTTCACACCCAACACCAATAGAAGCATGTCCCTGTGTATCGAGGTCTAAAAGCAATACTGAACCGTGTTTAGCTAAACCACTAGCAAGGTTAACGGCTGTTGTCGTTTTTGCTGAACCACCTTTACGGTTACTAATTACAATAGTTTTCACTAGGGTCAAATCCTTTTAAAACAATTTCAAAAAGTTTTTTATCTGTACCAAATTTATAAATGTAGGGATAATTTTTTTGATAAGCAACAATAAGTTGTAAAATTGCTAAATGTAAATCTTCACAATCAACAAAGTTAAATAGTATCTCCTCTCCCGCATTTGTTTGGAGAAAATCTCTTAATATCGGTAAATCATCTTCATAAATAACTGAATCAAAAACTACCTCTTTACCCTCGTATGTAATTGCCATCTCACTCTCCTTAGTTTGGTAATCTTACCGTTTCAATAATATTAATTAAAACACCTTTTAAATCTAAAATACCATTTAGAGTCAAAAATTCATTTTTACTATTTTTTTCATTTGCACCGATAATATCTTTATCTTCAATATGTGCAATATCTTCAATAACATCTACCTTGATAGCAAATATTTCACCATCATTCTCATATATAATAAATTTTTGCAGTGAGTTTGCCACTTTATCTGATACTTCAATAAACTTATTTAAACCGTTCATTGTTTTTTCAAAACTTCTGTTTATTTCACTCTCTAATATCTCTTTTGCTAAATCATTTTGTGTTTCATCTAGTTCTAAAATCTCTGCACTTTTCGTATGAATATTTTTATGTTGTTCTGAAAGCTCTTTAAACATAAGAGTTACATCATTATCATAAGAGCTAAAAGTAGATAACCATTTTCCAAGTTCACATTTTTCAACGTTTATACTACCGGAAAAAGGAGTACCATTTTCGACATACGATCTAAGCCCTTTTATCCACTCTAAATGAGATAATTTAAAATGAGAAAAGAGACCCTCTAACTCTTTAGAATAGCTATCATTTCCTATAAGTTTACGAAAATTAAGCACTTTAATCACTTCACTTTCATAACTTAGCATACCATCTATAAGATGATGTGCATTAGGTATCTTTGTGAGTTCTGTTGCTTGAATAATTCTTTGAATATTTTCTATATTGAGTGCATATCTATTGTTACAAACTCTAAAAACTATTAAATCTTTCATATTATTATCTTCTTTTTCAACTTCTCAGATATACTCAATAAACCTAAAGGGTCAATAGCCATAATAATTTGACCATTTCCAAGAAGTGCCGTTCCACTAAAAAGAGGATGACCCTCCATAATACCTGTTAATGGTTTTTGAACAACATCTAATTGACCTAAAAATTTATTTACAACAACTGCTAAAAGATTATCTTTAATATTTAATACAACTATTGAAAGAGGTTCACTCTCATCTGTTTTTTCATCTAACATAGATTTAATAAATAGAAGTGGTATAACCTCTCCTCTAATATAAACAAATGGTTCATTATGAAGATACTCTATCTCAGAGTGTTCAAGTTTTACAGTTTCTGAAACAGAATCCATAGGGATACCATAATGAATATCATTCATCTGAATATGAAGAAGTGATGTAACTGCTAAAGACATAGGGATTGCTAATGTTATAGTTGTTCCTTGATTTGCCTTTGTTTTAATATTTATACTACCACCAAAACTCTCAATAGATTTTTTCACAACATCCATTCCCACACCACGACCACTAAACTCTGTAATCTCTTCAGCCGTTGATAAACCAGGTAAAAGTACAAGTTCTGCTTTTTCATCTTCACTCATAGCATCTATCTGTTCAGGTGTTAATAAACCTTTCTCTAAAACTTTACCAGCAACTCGTTCAGTATTTATCCCTGCACCATCATCAATAATCTCTATAATAATTCTATCCGATTGTGCATAAGCATTTAGAGTTACTGTACCACTTGCCTCTTTCCCTTTTTGCTCTCTCACATCTGGACTTTCTATACCATGGTCAAGAGAATTTCTCATAATATGAATCATAGGGTCTGCTAACATCTCTATCATATTTTTATCTAGTTTTGTTTCTCCACCACTTACCTCTAACTTCACTTTTTTCCCAAGTTTTTTTGCAATATCACGAACAAGTTTAGGGTATCTATCAAATACATAAGAGATAGGTAGCATTCTCATACCCATTATAAGGTCTTGAAGCTGTTCAGTAAGGCGATTGATAAATATATATTTTTCCATAATTTCACGTTTAATAATATCATGAGTCATATCTGATACATTATCTGCTAAATATGGAAGAGAGTTTTTAGCAACAAGAAGTTCACCTGCAACATTCATTAAACTATCAATAGACTCTTGATCTACCTTAACAGTTTTCCCAACAATATGTTTTTTTTCATCCTGTTTTGAAGAGGATTTTTTAACTGGTTTACTCTGTTCAATTTTTTTCTCTTCAACTTTTACTACATCAACAACTTCTGGAGATTTCTCCTGCTTCTCTTCAACAACAGATGTAACATTTTCATCTTTATTACTAAGAGTATCTTCAATAAAAGATACTATTTCCTCTTTTGAATTAAAACTTTCTGGCATATTTGGTATAAATTTACGTACCTTATCCATCATTGAAACAACTCTTAAGAAATCGTCATCTGTTTCTATATAGTTTAAAGCTTTTTGTTGCTGTTCTAAAATCCCCATCAATACACTATGTGTTACTTCATCTATTTCAAGTGTAGATGACGATGATTTTTCTTCTTTACTCTCTTGTATTGTCTCTTTTTGAATATCTTCAATATCTTCTACAACAGCTATTTGAGAAGGAGAATAAATATTCCCTTTATATAAGTTATCAAAAAAACTAGCTAATTTTGTAGTATCTTCAGGATTAATAAATCCTACAATATCTAAAAATCTTTCTAATTGATGATATTGAAGTGTATCTTTTCCAAGAAGAGATAATGAACGTTCAACCTCATCTGTAATACCTGCTAAATCTAAATCTTCAGCAATATCTTTTAACTCTTTTAAAGAGTCTATCTCCACTCCACTATCTCCAGCATCAAGAGTTAACATCTGAGATATATCTAATGGAAGAAGGTGTATCTCATCTATAAAGTTAAATAAAGCGTCCTCTATCTCTTCATAAGTGGCATGAATATAAGCAACTATATGAGTTTTTAAGATAAGACCATCTTCATCCTCTCCACTCAATATAGCTTTAGCATTTTCATTACTCATACATGAAAAAACACCTAAAACTTTTTCAGATAAGAGAGAGAGTGTATAAACAGGGTCATTTCCATAAACCATACAAGAGTCATCTACATCAAATAAAACTGCATAAAAATTACTATTATTACAAAAAGTTTCATTAAGCTCTTTATTTACAAAAGGTAACTTAACAGAGTTAAGTCCTCGTAAAGTTCTTAGTGGATAGTTAATCATCTCCTCCACATTTGTAGCAAGTAAAAAAGGAACTTTCCATTCATCTTCTACAACTTTATCTTTACCCATCTGTATATTGAGCTCTTTTACTATATTGTCAACTGTTTCTGCATCAGAATCGACAATCTCTCCACTCTCTTCTGCTGCTTCAACAAGATTCATTACTTCATCAAAAGCATTATAAAGAGCATCAGTCATACCATCTGCAAACTCTATCTTTTCTGCTCGTAACATATCAAGTAGGTCTTCAGCATGATGTGTAATCTCTTTAATAGATTCAAATCCTACTATTCCACTACCACCTTTTAAAGTATGTGCAGCACGAAATACAGAGTTAAGTAGTTCAGGGTCATCCCCTCCTATCTCCTCAATATTTTGATCGATAAAAGCTAAATTTTCTCTAGCTTCACTTAAAAATTGTTCTAATAATGGATCCATAAATATCCCCTTAACTCTTAACTAGAATATCGATATATGCTTGAAGTTGCTCAGGTCTTATCGGCTTTGTTTCAAATAGATTTGAACCAACTATATACGCATTTATCTTATCTTCTTCTTTGGCTTGTGTTGTAACCATTATAATTGGTATATTCTTCTGTTTTTTCTGTTTTCGTAAATCTTGAATAAAAGAATATCCATCCATAATAGGCATATTAACATCAACAAGGTACAAATCAATCTCATTATCTAAGCTTTTTTCTAAGGCTTCCATACCATTTTCAGCTTCAACAATATCCATTCCCATCGATTTTAAAATCGTTCCATGATAGTTTCTTACTGTTTTCGAATCATCTACAACCATTACTGTTGCCATCATATTCTCCTAAAAAAACTCTATTTAGTTAGTTTCTATTTTAATTCTACTTTTGATAAATCAAAGTATTATCTATCTTTTTTGCTTTAAAAACAGATACTATTCGACTCATATATTCTGCATGACCTAAAAGAACATATCCCCCTGGGTTTAACATATCATAAAAAGTCATCGCTACCTCTTTACGAGATGCGTCATCAAAATATATTAACATATTTCTTGAAAAAATAACATCAAATTTTCCAAGTTTTCTCATCTGAGATTTATCAAATACATTTGCCACTTGAAAATCAACTGTACCTTGTAAATCTTCACTTAACTCATACCCTAATGCTTTTTTATTAAACCATTTTGAAAGAATTTTTTTAGGTATTGCATGAACTGAACGTTCTGTATATTTTCCAGCTTGTGCTTTTTTTATAACAGTAGAATCTATATCGATACCAACAACTTCAATATCTCTCTCCTCTACAACTTTTCCCTCTTCCACAATATGTAATATCATAGAGTATGGTTCCTCTCCCGTTGAACAAGGTGAAGAGAGTATACGTAAAGGTTTAGATGCAGGAAGTGTTTGATGTAGTTCTGGTAAAATTCTATTTACCAACACTTCAAATTGGTCTTTTTCTCTGAAAAAATATGTTTCATTTACAGTGATAGCATTCATCAACTCTTGAAACTCTTCACCATCTTTATCATCAAATCTAAGCTTAAAAAAATATTTTCGGAAATTATCCATTCCTAACTCTAATGCACGCTTATCAATATATTTTTTTAGCTTATCAAAATGTTTTTCTTCTTCTAAATAGATACCACTTTTTCTATAAATGAATTCACCAAGTTTTGAAAAGTTTTCTGTGGATAAAAGAGTAGCCATTTTCTTATCCTTTTATCAATCTAATTGCACCATCTACTGCAAATTCGGCATAAAAATCTCCAGCAAAACGTTCTTTAAGAGATTCTAAAAGAGTAATATCTTCCTCTTCACCTATCTCACCCATATAATCAACAGCTGTCATCGCTACATTTATATCCTCTTCTGTTTCTAATAACTCCACTAACATATCTCGTGACTCACTAAAATCTACATCACCAAGAACATTAATAGCAAATATTCTTAAATCTCTATCGTCACCTATTAAGAATTTAACTATATAATATTTTATTGAATCACCAAAATCCCGAAGAATAGATATACCTAAATTACGAACATAAGCATTGTTTAACTTTAATAAATCCATAATTTTTTCTATTGGTGCATCATCTGGATCCATATTCGATATTACAGATGCAACTTTTGTAGAGATTCTTTTATCTGCATCCTCATTATCAATATAGGAGATAAGAAAATCTCCTCCTCCACTAAACTTAGCTATCTCTTCTACTGCATAATCTTTTTCATCATCTTCACTGTTAGAGTTAAAAAAATTTATAGCATCTTCCAAAGTAGAAAATTGTGGAAACTCTTCTACATCTTGCTTAATATGTTTTTTTATCAATGCCATATATATACTCCTACTATTTCAGTGTTACAATTTTCTTAAGTATCTGCTTAAAATCGAGTTGTTCACTTACACCACCTCTCTCATAAGCTTCCCTTGGCATACCATAAACAGTTGCACTCTCTTCACTTTCAGCTAATGTATATGCTCCAGCTTTTTTCAGTTCCACCATAGCATTAGCACCATCATCACCGATACCAGTAAGAATAACACCTATTATATTAGAACCTTCAAATATAGATAAAGCACTTTTCATCATATCATTTGCACTTGGTTGAAAGAAGTTATCTCCCTTCTCTCTATTTTCTCTAATAACTATTTTTCCAGATACTTTTTTAGCAAAATTCATATGAATTCCACCACGAGCAACATAAACATTACCAGGAAGGATTTCCATATTTTGAGCTGTTTCTTGAACTGTTACGGCACTTGCTCTATCTAATCGTTCAGCAAAAGCTTTTGTAAATTGCTCTGGCATATGTTGAACAATACACACAGGGTATTTATAGTTATCAGGTAAAGAGGAGCATATCTGTTCAATTAATCCTGGACCACCTGTTGATGAACCTATAACTACTATCTTTTCTATATCTTTAGAACTTAATGGATTCATTTCTACTCTTGCTGTTCTTGATGTAGTATGTTTAATGTGATGTCTTTCTCTAACCTTTGGCTTTGCAGATTGACGACGTAATCTTCTAACAGGTATTCGACTTAATGATTTTACTTTTTCTAAAATATCATCACGATTCTCTTTTTTACCTACATTCATAGTCCCTGGTTTTGCAATATAATCTATTGCACCCAAATCTAAAGCATTCATTGTGACAGTGGCATCTTCGGTTGTAAGAGAACTAATCATTAAAATAGCAGTAGGTTTTTGTTGCATAATCTGTTTTACAGCTTCTATACCATCCATAACAGGCATATTAATATCCATTGTTATCACATTGTATTGTGTTTCTAATGCTTTTTCTACCGCTTCTTTTCCATTTTTAGCAATATCTATCTCAAAACCTAGTGTCGCTATTATCTCTGTTAACTGTTTTCTTACTAGTGCTGAATCATCAACAATTAAAACTTTCTTACTCATCAAGTTCCTCCGTTATATCTATAATCCTATTAATATCCATAAGCAATACTAACCTTTTTCCATCGTTAAGGTGAAGAATATTGGTAAAGAATTCATCATCTTTTTCCCTAATATTTTCATCTTTAATCGTTAGAATATCACTTACACTATCAACAATAAAACCTATTCTATCTCCGTTTATATTACAAATAACAATTTTAGAATCTTCATTGATTGTCGTCTCTATCTCTAGTTTTTTAAAGAGAGAAACAATAGTAACTATTTTTCCTCTAATATTGATTATACCGTCGATAGAGTCATCACTATATACAATTTCAGTAGATTGCACAAAATCTATAATTTCAGCTACACTATCTACTTCAAAGGCATACTCTTTTGTTGCAAGTTTAAAGACGATAACCTCAAGATTAGAGTTATCAATAGTTTCTACCTCATCTTCAATATTTTCATCAATATAAGAACTATTATCTTCAAAAAGTTTCTCTAAAACTTCATTATCTAAAAATGATATTAAAGATTTATTATCATGAATAACACCAGAAATTTTTATCTCTTTTGTATCATTTTGCATCGGTTCAATATTATTAATTGAAAAATTACGTATATCGATAACGGAATCGATTAAAAGAGCGATTCTCTTCCCTCCATAAGAAGCTATTAAAATACGGTTTTTATCATTTTTTATATTTTCAAAACCATAAGTTTTTCGTAAATCAACAACTAGTAAAAGTTCATCTCTTAAAGTAATCAGACCAAGAACATCCTCTTCACTACCACTAATTTCAGTAAACTCTTTATCATTTAATATTATCTCTTGTAAATATTCTATATTTAGGGCAAATTTTTCTTTTCCCATATAAAATATTAAAAATCTAATACTATTTTCCTCTTGTATCAGTTCATGCTTTACTTTACCAGTCTTTACCTCTTGTGCATCAATAGAAACATTTACTACCTGTGCTATTAAAATATCTAAAGATAAAACTTGTACTAAACTATCTTGATATTTATATATTGCAACAATAGGGTCATCTTCATTATCTACATACTCTATATTTTCTTGATTAATTTCAACAGTATTATACACTTCACTTACAAGTAAAGCATTTGATGAGTGTCTATTATTTAAGCTTAAGAGTCTACTTTTATAGGCATCGTAATCTACACAGGGCATATCCAATAATAGATTTAAATCAAGTGTAGATACTATACTTCCCGAAATAGAACATAAACCTCTAACACCTTTTGGTCTTAGAGGAAGTTGCATAAGCATCGGTACTCTTGAAATTTGGTTTATATCTTCAGTTGATATACCATAATTTTCTCGACCATTCTTGATGATTAATATCTCTTGAATTTGCATCTATATACCTACTTTACCCTTGCTGAAGTTCATCAGCCATTACAGCTAACTCTTCTACACCTTCTCCTATATGAGAAACTGTTTCTATAATTAACTCACTCGCTTTTCTTGACTCCATCGCATTTCTTGCACTTAACTCTACCGCTTTTTGAATCTCATTTATACCAATCATCACTTGATTCATACCCTCAATATTTTGGTCATTCACAGCTTTAAGACCAGTATATCTATCAAGTAAATCAACTAACATATCTGTAATTCTTACAACATCATTTATAAGTGTATCGATAGACTCTTGCTCTGTTGCTTGTGATTTTAAAAGATTATGCCAATCACTTTTTACAGTATCTATCTCAGAATTCATAGATTCTACAATATCATTAATTTTTTCAGTATTTGATTCTGAATCTTTTGCTAAGTTTCTAATATCTGAACTTACAACCGCAAAACCTTTTCCAAATTCCCCTGCTCTTGCAGCTTCAATAGAACCACTAATAGCTAACATATTTAGTTGCACAATAGAGTTAGATATACTTCCAACTGTTTTATTTACATTTTTTGTCTCTTTTACAATTACAACAAGTTCATCTGCTGCATCATTTCCTTGTGATATAGAACCAGTAAAAGATTCTCTTAATTCAATAACAGTTGCTTTTACACCTGTAAATGATATTTTTAAAAGGTCAAAATTTCTACGAGCAATATCGATAAGAGTATCTATATCTTTAGCAGCTACTATTCCAGCTTCTACTAAATCTTTATTTTTTAAGGCACTTTGATTTGTACTTTGTGATGAAGATTCTATCTGATTTAAAGCAGTTGTAACATTTTCTAAGGCAGTTTGAATATCATCCATAGAACCACCAATAGTATCTGCTGAAAGTGCTATATCTTCAGCTGATTTCATCGTATCAGTAGAATATTTCAACTCCTCTGCAAGATTAGATAACTCTTTAATATCATCTTCAGTTTGTGCTAATGCGTCAGATTGAATATCTATACCATTTAATGTTTTTTCAACAGAAAGAGCTATCTCTGAAGAAGCATTTGCGATAGACTGAGAACCATCATTTACTTTAGAAACATATGAGCTTAAATTTTGAGTATATGTACTTACACTTCTTGCTGCTTCAACAGAATAAACAGCTATTTTTGTAAGCTCTTCCATCTTTAAACTTAAACTATTTCCTATCGTTCCATTTCCAGATATAATAGTTGTAGTTGAACCTATACTTTTAATAATGCTATCTATACTTCCTTGAATTTTATTTACAAGTTCAGATATAAATTCGGCATTTTTTTCACTCTCTCCAGCTAAAGCACGTGTTTCATCTGCAACAACTGCAAAACCTTTTCCATGCTCTTTAGCACGAGAAGCTTCAATAGCAGCATTTAATGCAAGAAGATTTGTTTGGTCAGCAATTTTAGCAATAAAACCAACAGCATCACCAATATTTTGAGAAGATTCTTTTAACTCTTCACTTTTTCTTGATGATTCTTCAGCCACGACAACTGCTTTATCCATTCTTTTTACAGATTCATTAATCTTATCTACTGAAGACATTATATTATCACCAGTAGCTAAAGTTGAAGCGATTACAGTATCGATAGATGTATTCATACGTATGATATTATTGTTAATACCTTTTACATTTGATAATGCTTGTTCACTTGCACCACTATTTTCTTCTGCTGCTGTTGCTATCTGTTCCATAGAAGATTTTAACTGCTCTATCGCACTTACACTTTCTTGAGCATTTTCAAGAATAGTCATAGATATACCTGCGATACTTTCACTTATCTGTTGTTGCTTTGCTAATGTTCTCTGTTTTCTTTTATCATTACCAGATGCTACAACTGCTGAAGCTGAAGCGGAACTATTTTTTTTCATCAATGCCATTACAAAATCCTTTTGATAATTAATCTAATGTTGCATAAAGCTCTTGAGCTTTCTTTACTTCTTCACGAGATGGTTTTACTCTTATAGAGATATATTTAGTATTTCCATTTTTATCCACAGAACGAAGAACAGTTGCAAATACCCAGTAGTGTCCTCCACCTTTACGACTATTTTTAACATAGCCTGTCCAAAATCCTTTTGATTGAACATCATCCCAAAGAGATTTGAATGCTGTTCGTGGCATCTCTGGATGACGAACAATATTATGTGGTTGCCCTACTAGTTCCTCTACTTTCATATTTGCTATTTTTAAAAAAGCATCATTTGCATAAATTATTGTGCCCTTTTCATCTGTTTCAGATAATAGATATAAATCATTATACAAAACTTCACCATCATCCAGAAATGTCAAGCCTTCAGTACTAATGTCATTATTCTTATTTGACATTGTAAACCTCCATGAAAATTTTAATTGAAAAAGGATACTATTTAGATACTAAAAGCTAAGTTAAAATTATGTTTAAAAAAGTAATATAGAGGGGAATTGAGTATATTTAAGAGTAGAGAGAGGGAGAGTTATAAAGATATAAATCTCCCCTTTTTTTAAAAGGATAAATTAGATATTATCACGAATTGCTAAAGCTTCAACTAAAGCAAGATAAGCAACTTTATCAGTTCTTTTAAAATATTTCATTAGACGACGACGTTTACCAACTAATTTTAATAAACCAAGTCTTGATGCATGATCTTTTTTGAAGATTTTTAAGTGTTCAGTTAATTCACTAATTCTTTCTGTTAAAAGTGCTATTTGAACTTCACTTGAACCTGTATCGTTTTCTTTACGACCATATTTCGCAACAATTTCTAATTTTTTAGCCGAATCTAAAGCCATTTTGGCCTCCTGATGGGTATATTAATCTAACATTATATACAAAAAAATCTGTATATAAAGCTGAATTCACATTCTAGCAAAATTATGCTTTATATTAATTTACAGTTTGTTATAATAGTTAAAAATATTTTAAAGGACATTTTAATTATGAAAAAAGTACTAGTAGTCGATGACAGTCCTATGATATTATCTCTTTTAAAAAAAGAGTTTGCAAAGTATGATTTTATTCAACCATTTTTTGCAAAAAGTTACAAAGAAGCTATAAAAATTATTCGAGAAAATAAAGCTAATTTCCAAGCAGCCTTATTAGATTTATCTCTTCCTGATGCCCAAAATGGTGAAATAGTAAAACTTGTAAACTCTCACCATATTCCAGCCGTAATATTAAGTGCAACAGTAAATGAAGAGCTGAAAAATATAATATTAAAAAAAGATGTTGTAGATTTTGTACTTAAAGATGATACTGCTAGTATTGAATTTGCTGTTAAATCTATACTAAGAGCTTTAAAAAATTATGATACAAATATTTTAATAGTAGATGATTCTCAAACATATAGAATGGTTATGGCAAATGCTCTTAAGGGGATACATCTTAATGTTTTAGAAGCAGAAAATGGTCAAGAAGCTCTTGAAATTATTCAAAAGGAAGATAGTAATATCTCTTTAGTGATTACAGATTATGAAATGCCTGTTTTAAATGGATTAGAATTAACATTTAAGATTAGAGAGGAGTATAATAAAGACCAGATGGCTATTATCGCTATTAGTTCTATCGATACTAAAGATGTTATCTCAAAATTTTTACGTTTTGGTATTAATGATTTTATTCATAAACCTTTTTCTAATGATGAAATCATTACAAGAATAAATAGTAACTTAGAACTCTTGGAACTTTTTGCAACTGTTAAAGATATGGCAAATAAAGATTTTTTAACTGGAGCATATAATAGACGTTTCTTCTTTAATAGTGGTGAACAGATATTTGCAAAAGCAAGAAGAAGAAAAAAATCATTAGCTGTTGCGATGATAGATATAGATAAATTTAAAAATATTAACGATACCTATGGTCACGATGTTGGAGATGTTGCTATTCAAGAGATTAAAAGAATTTTAGATAAGCAGTTAAGAAGCTCCGATTTAATGGCTCGATTTGGTGGAGAGGAGTTTTGTATTTTACTCGAAGATATAACTATTGAAAATAGTAAAATATTATTTGAAAAGATACGAAAAGTATTTGAAACTAACATAATCACTATCGATAAGCTTCAAATCTCCTATACAATATCAATCGGTGTATCTTATGGTCTCTCAGAATCTCTTGAAGCGATGATAAAAACATCAGATGAAGCACTTTATGTTGCAAAAGAGAGTGGACGAAATCAGGTTGTTATCCATAGTTGATTTTTTTTCGTCCATTATATTTTAATTACTATTTTTAGTTTTCCTTTTTATCGCTTATTAATATTTTCTCTAAAACCCCAAAAGCGACGAGATTGGATAACTTCAGAATGGCTCATATCTACTATCATAAGCTCCTCTTTATCTCCAATATGCTCTATAATTTCCCCATTTGGTGAAGCTAAAATGGAATCTCCATAAAAATTCCAATTAAAATCTTTATCTTGATATTCCCCTATACGATTTGCTCTTAAAACATAACAGTTATTTGTAAAAGCACGTGTAACTAATAATGCTCTCCATCGTTCATAAGATTCAAAAGTTGCAACACTTGGAACTAAAACACAATCGATATTTTTCAGAGCTAATTTACTCCATATAGCATCAAAATGAAGTTCAAATCCACTTACTATTGCAAACTTAAATCCATCAACTTTAAAAACTAATGGAGTTTCAATCTGTTTAACCTCATTTGCAAAAAACTTATCTTCATTCCAATGTTGATACCCTATAAGAAGTTGTTGCTGATAATAAGATGTAGAACTTGGAGCAAATTTTGCTACTGTTTTATAAATCTCTTTTTTCTTTACTATAATAAGAGGAGCAATAATAGTGATATTATATGTTGTAGAAAGTTCTTTTAAAACCTTTATCTGACTAAGTGCTTGTTCCTTTATCATCGAAAAGCTCATTGTCTCTAGCTCTTTAAAAAAAGGGTTTAAAACATACTCTCCAAGAAGTAAAACTTTTACACCTTTTCTATGTGCCATACGAATATAATTATAGAGCTTTGTACTATGCAAACCCTGTGCATTAAGTTGTAAAACAGCTGCTTTCAAAAATTACTCTTTATCTCTTTAATTTTCAATTGAGCATCTTCTAACATTTTTTGTGCATCTCTTAACTCTTTAGTACCCTTTTCATAAGCTTTTACACTCTCTTGTAAAGTTATTTCGGGGTTCATTAAAATCTCAAGTGTTTTTTTAGCACCCTCTAATTTCGTTTCAAAATCTTGTTTAGCCATTTAATATACTCTCCACTCTCTCTTCAAATTTATCTAGCTCTACTAAAAAAGCATCATGTCCATAATCGCTATCTATATCTATATAGGTATGGTTTTTATTCCCCACTCTATTTAAAACATCATCTAACTCTTTCATCTCAAAATTTTTAAAAAGCATATCATTTTTGAAACTAATAAGATGAAGGTCTGAATTTATTCTTTTCATCGCTTCATCTAAAGAATCAAATCCGCGTGCTAAATCAAAAATATTAATAGCTTTTGTTATATAAAGATATGCTAAAGGGTCAAACCATTTTGTAAAATTATTACCATTATATTCAAGGTAAGATTCTACTTGAAATTTTCCAAAAAGCTCATATAAACCATCTGTACGCTTATACTCTCTACCAAATTTATCATTCATAGACTCATGAGATAAAAAACTGATATGTCCAGCCATACGCCCAACGGCCATACCAGATAAACCCTTCTGCTTAATAACTTGAGGGTCATAGTAACCATCTTTAAATTCAGGATCATTCAATATAGACTCTTGTGCAACTTTGTTAAATGCTATTGCCCAAGGTTGTGTTGCATAAGTTGATGCCATCACAATAATTTTTTGTGCAAAATTTGGATAGTGAATAGCAAACTGTAATGCTTGCATACCACCCATAGAACCACCAACAATGGCATAGACTCTATGAATATCAAGCCTATCAAAAAGTATCCGTTGTGCTTTCACCATATCTTTTATAGTAACAACTGGAAATTTATATCGGTAGGGTTCATGATGAGGATGTTGTAAGCTCATAGGACCAGTTGAGCCAAAACAGCTTCCTATAACATTAGAACAGATTACAAAATATTTATCTGTATCTATTGTTTTACCTGAACCTATTAGTCCATCCCACCAACCAGCTTTATTTTCATCTTTATAAAGTCCAGCACAATGATGTGAACCTGTTAAAGCATGACAAATAACAATAACATTACTCTTATCGTCATTTATAGTTCCATAAGTTTCATAAGTAATATCATAAGGTTCTAATATACGTCCACTCTCAAGATAGAGAGGGTTTGTAAAATGTTCTGTGTAAGTTTGTAAATTTAGTGACAAATTGTTCATCTTTTTATTGAAATAATTTTACTATTTTAGCGAAAATGGCTTAAGTTCTATTTAGCAAACTCAATAGCCCTACTCTCACGAATAACACTAACTTTCACCTCTCCTGGATATTGAACTTTTTCCTCTATCTCTGTTGCTATCTCTTTAGATAACAGAATTGATTCATCATCATTCACCAAAGTAGCATTCACAATTACCCTTACCTCTCGTCCAGCATTGATAGCATAAGCTTGTTTTACACCCAAATGAGAGATAGCTATCTTCTCTATCTCTGTTACACGTTTTAAGAAACTCTCTAAAACCTCTCGTCTTGCACCTGGTCTAGCTGCAGAAAGAGCATCAGCAGCACAAACTGCACCACACTCGATAGAGTTAATCTCTTCATGTCCATGATGAGCATAAATAGCATTTATAACTACACTATCCTCATTATATCTTCTACAAATTTCAGCACCTAAATCTACATGATTTCCATCATTATCATGAGTTAATGCTTTTCCTATATCATGAAGTAATCCTGAACGTTTTGCTAATTTTGCATCACCACCCATCTCAGATGCCATAACACCTGAGAGATGTGCCACTTCAAGTGTATGTGCTAACGCATTTTGTCCATAACTTGCACGGTAACGAAGACGTCCAAGAAGTTTCATAAGTTCTGGGTGCATCACACCAACATCCATATCAGCAACTATCTCTTCACCCTCACTTAATATACCCGCTTCAAATTCATCGGAGACCTTAGTATATATCTCCTCTATTCTTGCAGGTTGAATACGTCCATCTTCTATAAGTAATTGTAGTGTTTTTGTAGCGATAGCCCGTCTATAAAGATTAAAACTACTGACAACAATGGCATTTGGAGTATCATCGATAACAATATCAACACCTAAGATAGTTTCAAGAGCTTTAATATTTCGACCCTCTTTTCCTATAATACGACCCTTTAGCTCATCATTATTAAGATGTACAAGATTTGTCAACCTTTCAGAGGCAAAGGTTCCTGCAAAACGGCTTGTTGCTTGAGCAAGTATATAATTAGCTTTTTTCTTTGCTTCTTGTTTTGCTTCCTCTTCATAACGCCTTACTGTATGAGCAATATCAGCACGAGATTGCTCTTTTACTTTTTGAAGTAATACTGTTTTTGCTTCCTCTTTTGTCATTCCTGCACTATGTTCCATCATATGCAAAGATTCATCTATTTTCTCTTCATATCGTTTTTTTAAAAGAGTTAAAGACTCTTCATTTCTCTCTAAATCAACTTTTTTAGATTTAATCACTGCTCTATCATTATTAAGCTTCTGCTCTTCATTCAATTTATAGTTTTTAAAACTTCTCTCTTGAATAGTTACATCATCTTCTCTTTGATTTAAATCTGCTTTTGCTCTCTCTTTTGCAGTCTCATACTCTTTGATAGCTTCTAGTTTCATCTCTTTTGCTTTTACAGAAGATTTTTCTAAAAGTTCTTCAGCTTCAAATTCTATCGCCTTTGCTTTTGCTTTTGCTTGGTCTGTATATATATCAAAGTTTTTATTACTGATTTTTTTAGAGATGAAAAAACTGACAATTCCACTTACCATAGCTGTTCCACTAACTAGTAGTATCTCATTTAACATCTATTGTCCTTTTATAATTATATTTTTTGGAAGTTTTCCTGATTTTTGGTGTTAAAAGTAGATTAGCTGAAATATCATAACTATCGCAAACTGTTCTATCTGTATAACAAAATTCTGGTTGTATAAAAATTGTATATGGCTTTGTTTTTAATTTAGCAAAGAAACGGTCATACATCCCTTTTCCAAAACCAACTCTTTGAAGATTAAAATCAACTCCAACAGCTGGAACTATCGCAACATCTATTTTTTTTATAGTTCGTAATGTATCTCCCGCTTCAAAAATACCAAATTTTTTTTGTGTAAGAGGGAACCTAAATGGTACCATCTTAAAACTTTCCCCTTCCATAAATGGGATATAAATCTCACAAAATTTACGCATATATAAAAGTGTATTTCTAATATCTGCTTCAAAACCTAAAGGATAGTAAAAAAGTATTTTCTTATTTTTCATACCTTTTAACTCTTTTAAAAGTTTTTGCTCTATTTTTTTTGTGCGATATATTTTATTATGTATAGAGAGTGTTCTCATTTTTTTTAAACAACTATTTCTGAAACTATTTTTTGTAGGAGTCATATTTATTCTTTATTCGATATAATTACACGAATTTTACAATAAAAAGGTATTTATATGTTTAAAAAAACACTATTAACACTAATCTTTATAGTTGCGATATTTTCGCAGGGCTGTTCCAATGATGAAGAAATAACAGATAAAAAGATAGAAGAGGTAAACTCTATCTTATCAAGTAATGAATTTGTACTTACATCTACTGATAATAAGCAATATGTAATTACAAAAACAGAAAATGGTTTTGTACTTAATAACGACAAAGAGATGATGATTATTTTTGATATTTTCGCTACATGGTGTCCACCTTGTCGAGCAACTGCACCAATATTATCTGACCTTCAAAAAAAGTATAAAAAGAACTTAATAGTTATAGGTATCACTATCGAAGATGGTATCTCTCACGAAAAGCTTAATCAATTTAAAAAGATGAACTCAGCAAATTATGTAATAGTAAATTCATCTGCAAACAGACCTCTTATATCTGAAATAGCTTCTATGTTAAAATTAGGAACTAACTTTCCTATCCCTTTAATGGCTATCTATAAAGATGGAAAACTTGTAAATCATTATGTTGGTGCAACTGAGGAAGAGTTTGTTGAGAGTGACATCAAAACAGCTCTAGCTAAATAGGTTTTATAGATGTTTGGATTTATAAAAAAGTCATTAAATAAAACTGTTGAAGCTATAAGAACCGTAGTTCCTAAAAAGAAAGTTAGTTTTACAAAAGATGAGCTTGAAGATATTTTACTTGAAGCTGATATGGAATATGCTCTTGTTGAACTTATTTTAGAGCAAACATATCAAAATAAAATTACTAAAGATATTTTACGTTCAAAACTACTCTCTACACTTCAAGACTCCTCTTACACAGAACCAACTTTTACAGCTCCATTTGTAGAGCTAGTTATCGGTGTAAATGGTGCAGGAAAAACAACAACTATCTCTAAACTTGCACAAAAGTATAAAAAAGATGGTAAAAAAGTTATCTTAGGTGCTGGAGATACATTTCGTGCAGCAGCGATAGAGCAACTTACTTTATGGTCAAAAAGATTAGATATTCCTATTGTATCATCTAAACAGGGTCATGATAGTTCTGCTGTTGCTTATGATACTATCGACTCTGCAAAATCTAAAGGGTATGATAATGTTATCATCGATACTGCTGGTCGTCTGCATACTCAAACAAACCTAGCCAATGAACTTAAAAAAATTCATCGTATCTGTGAAAAAGCACATAAAGGTTCTCCACATAGAACTGTCCTTATATTAGATGGAACACAAGGAAATTCAGCTATTAGCCAAGCAAAAGCTTTTAATGAGATGGTTGGAGTAGATGGTATCATCATCACTAAACTTGATGGAACTGCAAAAGGTGGAAGTATCTTTAGTATCGCTTATGCTTTGAAACTTCCTATACTTTATGTTGGAACAGGAGAGCAACCAGATGATTTAGTTGTATTTGATAGATATGAGTTTGTAGACAGTTTTCTTGATGCTCTTTTTTTAGAGGATGATGAGGAGTTAAAAACTATCGCTCAAAACATAGGTTCAAACAAAAATACTGATGGCTAAGAAAAAAATATTATTTGAGTGTCAAAACTGTGGACTTACTACTCCAAAATGGATGGGTAAATGTACAAATTGTGGTGGATGGGACTCCTTTATAGAGTTAAATGAACATCAACAAGATGTTGTTAAAAAAACGAAATCTACCTCTTCTGCTTCAGCGAAAGCTGTTAGTATAAATGATGTCAAAGAGGATTTTATATACCGATATAGTTCTCTTGATAGTGAACTTGATGGTGTTTTAGGTGGTGGAGTTGTTCCGGGGTCACTTACTCTTATAGGTGGAAGTCCAGGGGTTGGTAAATCTACTCTTTTGTTAAAAGTTGGTTCAAATATCGCTTCAACTGGAAAAAATGTACTTTATGTAACAGGAGAGGAGTCCACTTCTCAGATAAAATTACGAGCAAATCGTTTAAAATCAAACGAACAACAGCTCTATCTTTTAAGTGAAATTCGTGTTGAGCAAATTTTAATAGAGTTAGAAAATCGTGACTATGAGTTTCTCATCATAGATTCTATTCAAACTATATACTCTGAAAATATCTCCTCTGCCCCAGGTTCTGTAACACAAGTACGCCAAATTACATTTGAGTTGATGCGTATCGCTAAAGAGAAAAATATCGCTATATTTATTATTGGACATATTACAAAAGAGGGTTCTATTGCAGGTCCTCGTGTTTTAGAACATATGGTAGATACCGTGCTTTATTTTGAGGGTGACTCCTCTCAAGAGCTTCGAATATTAAGAGGGTTTAAAAACCGTTTTGGTCCTACAAGTGAGATAGGTGTTTTTGAGATGCGAAGTGAAGGTCTTGTTTCTGCAACAGATATAGCTTCAAGATTTTTCAATCGTGACTCAACACAAGCTGGTTCTGCTCTTACTGTTATAATGGAGGGTTCACGTCCTATCATACTTGAGGTTCAAGCTCTTGTTTCAGAATCACATGGCCCAAACTCTAAACGTCAAGCAACTGGATTTGATAATAATCGTTTAAATATGCTTTTAGCACTTTTAGAGAGAAAACTAGAAATTCCTCTCTCAGGATATGATGTTTTTATCAATATAACAGGTGGTATTAAGATAACTGAAACAGCTGCCGATTTAGCAATATTAGCTGCAATAATCAGTAGTTTTAGAGACCGTGCTATATCAAAAGAAACAGTATTTATAGGTGAAGTTTCACTTGTTGGAGATGTTAGAGAGGTATATGCTTTAGATGTTCGACTCAAAGAGGCTAAAATGCAAAATATATCTAAAGTTCTTTTAGCAAAAAAACCGTTAGAAAAAACTACTATAAAAACTTTTATAGTAGATGAAGTAACAAAACTTTTAGAATGGTACTAACTTTTTTTGTGTATAATTCTAGTAATAAAAAATAAAGGTATAAAATGATTGATGCAGAGTTTAGAAGCGAAGAGAGATTTTCAAGATTATCAGTTGCATATAATGGAGATGAAGAGAAAAAATTAGTAAATAGTTGTGTCGATACAATTATTGCTAAACACTCAACAAAACCAGAGATATATACAACAACTGTTTCTAATAATAAAGAGGTTTTAGTAATAGAATATCATGACGATTTAGATAGAGAATCTGGTGCTATTTTTGAAGATATTATCAACACTTTAAATATTAAAGAGTGTAACTAAAAGGAGTTTTTATGGCTGATGAAAAAGAGGAAACAGAAGATACACCACAAGAGGAAAAGAAATCTGGTAATCTACTTATGATTATTATTATTGTTGTTCTTATTCTTGTTATTCTTATTGGTGGTGCTGTAACTGCTTTAGTTCTTATGGGCGATGATGAGGAAAATATCTCTTCAGCTCCAGTTCAAAGAGTTCAAGAGAGTAGAAATGTTTCAAATCAATCGAGACGTTCATCCAATCCAGAATTAGCAAATTCAAGACAACTAAGTGAAATAGGTATATTATATCCACTAGATACTTTTACAGTAAATCTCAAAAGTGATGCTGGACGACGCTATTTAAAAGTTACAATGTCTTTAGAACTTGAAGGTGAAGAGTTAAGTTTAGAATTAGATGCAAAATCACCCGTTCTTAGAGATAGAATTATAAGAATTTTAACATCAAAAACATTAGAAGAGATTTCATCTAAAAAAGGAAAACAGAAAGTTTCCTCTCAAATTATGGATATATTAAACTCGATGATTGCTGATGGAGAGATTCGAGGTATATATTTTACTGAATTTGTAATTCAATAGTTTCATTTTTTGCCCCTTTTATGGGGCTATTTTTTACTACTCATCAATTGCATTTGGATTATCTCCATCAAGAAGTTTTAACTTTAAAACATGCTTTTCAGTTATAACTGTTTTAAATACTCCATCAAATACTTTAATATCTAATACATAAGCTTCGACATTTACATTTCTTTTTTTACCCTCTTTATGACGTACTTTTGCTATAAAGTTTACTTCATCATGTACTCTTACAGGAGATAAAAATTGACAATCACTTGCTACTAAAACAACATTTGGTTCATTTACAGCAGCCATTGCAGCATAATCAGCAGCACTAAATATAAATCCTCCATGAATTAATCCAAATTTATCTACAAGCATCTCTGATGTTGTAGATAATCTTACCTCTACATATCCCTTCTCTAACTTTACAATTTCACCATTGAGTTCTTGGTTTATTTTAGTATGTGTTTGAAGAACAACAACTCCATCATCCTCTTCATAATAATCTAAATCATCCTCTTCAAACACATTCTGAGTATCTTTTACTTTTTTTGGCTTCTCTCTTTTTTTCATTTTTTATCCTTAATCAATCGTACATAAACTCTAGCTGGAGCAGGATAACCCTCTACTGTTTTACTACTATCTTGAGGGTCTAAAAAATCTTCTAAAGATTGTCCCTCTATCCACTCTGTTTTTCTCTGCTCATTTAGTTCTGTTACAGAAGTTTCTAACACCTCAAATTCACTAAATCCAGCTCTTAAACACCAGTTTTTTAATGCTCCGATAGTTGGCACAAAATAGATATTTGGTATCTTAGAGTAAGATGATTTAGGAGAAAGACACATCTCTCCCTCCCCCTCTATATAAAAAGTATCTAAAATAACTTCACCCTTTTTATCTAACCCTTTATAAAGCTGTTTTAACATCGCTACGGGGTCACTTCTATGATAAAGAACACCTAAACAAAATATAGTATCAAACTTCTCTTCATAAAACTCAAGATGCTCTACACCTAAAAGTTCATAAACTATATCACTCTTCACAAAATGGTTTATAAAATCAAACTGTGTTTTATAGATAGGTGATGGGTCAAATCCTACTAAAGATTTTGGATTATCCTCTTGCATTCTAAAAAGGTAATATCCATTGTTACACCCTATATCTGCTACTCTTTTATCTCTAAGATTAAAATATGGTCGTAAAAGATTATATTTTATATCGCTCTTCCACTCTGTATCTATATATGTTGTTCCTATCTTAAAAGGACCTTTCCGCCAAGGCATTAAGAGTTTTGCTGTTTTATAAAGTTGAGTATTATCTATATTACCCTCTATTTTTACAACATCACCAAGTGTTACATCAACAGTTACATCTTTTAAGTTCTCTATCGCCTCACGAAGTGGAGCAATATTTTTCCAACTCATCCATTTTTTTCTTTCTTCTCTTACTATTTCTAAATTCATGTTATTCTTTTTTATAAATTTTTTTTGAGGAGGGTAATATAATTAATACTATCTTAATTATTTAAAAAATATCTCTCTATTCCATTAGCTAATCCAATAGCTAACTTTTTCTGATATCTATTATTTACCAGCCGTCTTGCTTCCTTTGGATGAGTGATAAACCCTACTTCAACTAATACTGATGGCATTTGAGCACCAACTAAAACCCAAAATGGTCCTTCACGAACTCCACCATCATAAATATCTTGATAACTTTTCTTAAGTCTTGCTAACATACTTCTTTGCAAATCTATCGCTAATTTATTAGATGCTACAATATTATGAGAACCTAAAGTATTTAAAAAACTCTCTTTTCCATAAAAATTCATATCACTAATATCAGCTGAATTCTCTTTTTCGGCCACTTTTTTAGCTCTATTTGTTCGAGATTTTGATAAAAAATAGCACTCTATACCATGCACTTTATTTGCCATTTTTGATGCAACAGCATTGGCATGAATACTGATAAAAATATCTGCACCTTTCTTATTTGCATATTGTGTTCTATGGCTTAGTTTTACAAAATTATCTCCATCTCTTGTCATATAAATTTTATATCCACGAGATTCTAAAATCTTTTTCAATTTTGTTGCAATATCGATAACAACAACTTTTTCTCTATACTTTTTATAACCTACTGCTCCTGGGTCTTTTCCACCATGACCTGCATCAATTACAATAATTTTATTTCTATCTAAACGTTTAGGTGTTGTATATTTAGAGATATAACTCTCTTTATCTTTTACTCTTTCTCTCTTTTGTATTCTCTTTGAAGTGTCTACTGTTATTTTAAGCTTATTGGAAAAAATATTATATTTTAATTTTAAAAGTTTATCATTTTCAATAACTAATCTCAATACATTTGTTTTAAATTGTGCTAATCGGACTTTTAAAACATTAGCATTACGAATAGTATGAGATTTATTGATAACAGCTGTCGTAATATCAAAAACATATTTATATCGTTTTTTCTTATCGTCGAAGAGTGTAAAATAGTTGACTTTTTTTGCATCTAATTTATTATCAAAGGAGAGTATTAAACTTTTATCTTGCCATCTAGTAGATTGTAATATATAAGAAGATTGCACTCTAAATTTATGCTTTGGCTTTATTCGAGTTAGTTCATAAGAGTAACGTTTTACATCGATATGCAGTTTTTTACCACTCTTAACTATCCCTTTTAAAGCCTTAAGTTTTAATCGCTCATTATCGCTCATTATCGAGCGCAAATAAAGATTTTTAAAATCATTATATGCACGAAATTGCTGATTTTTATCACTTGATGCTAGAAGTTTATCAGCACGAGATAATATATCACTATTATTTAAAGCATAAAGAGTAACAATAGATATACAAAATAGGAAAAGATAGCGAATCATCTTCTAGTTATTCACCTTCAACAAGTTTTGTCAAAAGTTCTTTAACAGAAATAATCTCTTTGAGTCTGTACCCATTTGTTCCAGAAAAAAATAACCCAGTATCTAATTTACCTAAATAAGCATCACTCAACCTATCTGCAATACAAAAACCAACCTCTCTTGCTTCCACACCACGATTACAAGGAGCTACACAGTTAGAGATACATTTTATCTCTGGACCCTCTCGCTTTTCTACTAAATCAGTAAGGTTAGTCACAACACCTTGTGCTGGATAACCAACAGGAGATTTCATAAGTTTAATATCTTCCTCTTTAGCATCAATAAGAACTTGTTTTAGATTGTCATGTGCATCACATTCATGAGTACCTATAAAACGAGTTCCCATCTGAACACCTCTTGCACCTAGAGCAAACATCTCCTCTATATCTGACTTGTCCCAAACACCACCAGCAGCAATAACAGGAATATCACCCCATTTAGCAGCCTCTTCAACAACTGGTGCAACGATACTTTCAAGTTGATTTTCAGGAAGTTTACATTGCTCATAACTAAACCCTTGATGTCCACCACTTTTAGGACCCTCAACAACAACCGCATCAGGAAGACGGTTGTATCTTTTTTGCCAACGCTTACATATGATTTTTAAAGCTTTTGGAGAGGAAACGATAGGTACTAAAGCAACATCTGGATAACCCTCTGTAAACTCTGGCATATTTGTAGGAAGCCCAGCTCCTGTAATAATAATATCTGCTCCAGATTCACACGCATTTCTTACAGTATCACCATAACCACTCATAGCATATAAAATATTTACAGCTAAAGGTTTCTCTGCACAAATCTTTCTTGCATTTTTAATAATCGCTTTCAAACCATCTTTCGAGTAAAAATTTAACTCGGATAATGGTCTATCTGAAACCAATTTTCCAGCAAACTCTTTGTTTTGATAATACCCTGTTCCAACAGAACTAATAACACCAAGTCCACCCTCTTTGGAAACAGTTCCAGCAAGTTTATCCCAACTGATTCCAACACCCATTCCACCTTGAACAATAGGTTTTTCGATTATATGTTTTCCAATTTTTAAAGAGTTAAAGCTCATTAGTTTACCTTTAATTTTGCAAATTTTCTTTTTCCAACTTGAAGTAGATACTCTCCGGCTGAAAGTTGTAACTGCATATCTGATATTTTTTCTTGGTTTATTTTAACACCACCTTGCTTAATATCTCTTCTAGCCTGAGAAGTTGATGGCTCAATGTTACAATCTACCAATGCTTTTGCTATCCATATCTCACCATCACAAGAAAATTCAGCTATATCTGTTGGAATTTGACTTTTAGAATGAATTTTATCAAACTCATCTTTTGCATTTTCTGCTAACTCTTTAGAATGAAAACGTTCTGTTATCTCTAAAGCTAAAGACTCTTTTACTTTTTTAGGGTGTAAACTACCATCTTCAACCTCTTTTTTCATAGAAGCTATCTCATCTAAAGATTTTGTACTTAAAAGTTCAAAATATCTCCACATAAGCTCATCAGATATACTTAAAACTTTTCCAAACATATCATTTGGATTTTCAGCTACACCTATATAGTTTCCTAAAGATTTACTCATCTTTTGAACACCATCAAGACCCTCTAAAATAGGCATCATTAAAACAGCTTGCTGTTTTTTTATCTCATACGACTTTTGTAAATGACGTCCCATAAGAAGATTAAACTTTTGGTCAGTTCCACCTATCTCTATATCACTTTGTAGAACAACACTATCATAACCTTGTAGTAACGGATATGTAAATTCGTGAATAGCTATATCATCATTATTTTTATAACGTTTTTTAAAATCATCTCTTTCTAACATTCTAGCTACTGTTCTTTTTGCCATAAGTTCTAAAAAAGCCATCGGTGTTAGTTTTTCTAGCCATTCGTGATTATAAACAACTGTTGTTTTACTCTCATCTAAGATCTTAAAAGCTTGGTCTGTATAACTTTTAATATTTTTCTTTACATCCTCTTGAGTAAGTACTTTTCTTGTAGCACTTTTTCCTGTTGGGTCACCTATTGTTGCTGTAAAACTTCCTATTAGAAACTGAACTTCCCCACCATATTTTTGAAATGTTGCAAGTTTTTGTAAAAGAACTGTATGCCCTAAATGTAAATCAGGTGCAGTAGGGTCAAAACCACATTTTACAGTATAAGTTTTACCCTCTTCATAATATGCTTTTAACAGTTTTTCAACTCTTGGCATATCTATTATTTCAGCACTCCCTCTGTTTATCTCTCTTAAAGCTTCCTCTAACATTTGAATATCCTAATTAATTTTTATATGCGTCATCTTTTCTAACAAGATGTATCACTTTTATTTTTTGTTCTATTTTTGAGCGTAAAGCATTAATATCAGCAATCTTTGATTCAAACTCTATCTCACAATATTTAATATAGTTACTCTGCTCTTTTCCTAACTCAATAGAGTTAATATCTATATCTAATTTAGCTAAATATGTTAAAAAGTTTGCTAATGCACCCTTCTCATTTTGCATCGATGCGATAAGATTATACTTATAAATTTTCTGTTTTTCCCATCGAACAAATACCATCTTCTCATTATCATCTATCATTTTAAGTGCATGGTCACACATTTTATGATGAACATAAACTTTTTTATTATCTAAAAATCCAATGATTTCATCACCAGATTTTGGATGACAACAGTAATCAAAAACAATATCATCAATATCATTCACACTAAATATCTCTACTCCAGAATGAATAATCGATTTCAATTTTAATTTTTCATCACTTTTTTGTTTCTCTTTATATTTATGAATTACATTTTTAAAATGCTCTATATCACAAGGAATATTTGATTGCGTATCACATCTATTTAATTCAAACCATTCTTGTATCGTTATCGCATTAACATTCATAGCTGTTGCAACTATATTGATAGCTGATTTTATATTTATATCACGAATTCTGGAGTTACAATTAAAACGTATATTGGTTTTTGCTCGAGATGTTTTAACTGCATCTAACCAAGTACATCGAGTAATTATATCATCCGCTGTAATTATCTTAACAATATCTCCATTTTTAAGCTCACTTAATAATGAAACCTTCTCTTTATTTACTAATGCAGAAAAAGCTTTATTTCCAACTTCACTATGAACAGCATAAGCAAAATCAAGAACAACGGCTTCACGAGGGAGAGTAAAAGGGTCACCTGTTGGTGAGAATATAGATATATCTTCAGAATAAAGGTCATTTTTAATCAACTCATAAAAATCCTCTATCGATTCATTTTGATATTGTAAATTATGTAACCAATCAAGTTTAATGCTATTGCCACCACTCTTATATTTCCAGTGTGCAGCAATTCCAAGTTCAGCAGTTTTGTGCATCTCATATGTACGTATCTGAACCTCTAAAATAGCTGTTTTATAAAAAACGGTTGTGTGAAGTGTTTGATAGCCATTATCTTTTGCCACAGCAATATAATCTTTAAAGCGAGAAGAGAGAGGTTGAAAATTTAGATGAATAAGTCCTAAAATATTATAACATTTAACAGCATCAGTTGTTAATATACGGATAGCTAATAGGTCTAAAACCTCATCTATCGATATACCTTTTCTTTGCATTTTTAAATATATAGAATATCTATGTTTTACACGAGAAATTATCTCAAAATTATCTTCACAAAATCCATGTTTAATTAAAAGATTTTGGATAGACTCTTTAAAATCTAACATTTTTCTCTCTATCTCATGATAGTTTGTATCTAAATATTTATCTATTAATAATTTATCCTCTTTAAAAAGATATTTGAAACTTAAATCTTCCAATATATTTTTTAAAAATGAGATACCTAATCTATGTGCGACAGGAGCATAAACTACTAATGTTTCTTCTGAAATTCGTATCTGCTTTGCCTCTGGAACAGCATCAAGTGTTAACATATTGTGAAGTCTATCACATAATTTAACTACTAAAACTCTTACATCTGCAATACTTGCTAAAAGCATTTTTCTAAAAGAGAGTGCGGATACTACTAACTTTTCATTTGACGAAGATGGGATTAACTCGGCATCTCTAATCGTATCTATTTTTGTCAAACCCTCTACTAAATGAGCAACATCTTTACCAAATAATTTTAAAATCTCTTCTATTGTTGTAGATGTATCTTCAACAACATCATGGAGAAGTGCGGAGATAGCCATAGAATCATCATCAGTAATAGAAGCAACTATACCTGCAACTAAAATAGGATGAGTGACATAAGGTTCACCACTTTTTCTAAACTGATGTTTATGTGCTTCAATAGAATAGCTTAATGCTTTATTTAATAAATCAGATTGTTGGATTTGTGAAAAAAGATATGAAGATGCCGAGTCAACATCTTTAAGATGTTTAACTTTTTCTATATCTATTTGACTCAGCGACAAAATGACTACTTTTCAGAAGCTACAAAACCTTTAATTACGATAAGGCCTTCTGCAATTTCCATAAGTGCTAAATCTGCAAATTTAATAGTTTTAGGGTCTATATTTAATTTACTTGTTGCACCATTAGCAATTTCATCAGCTCTTTTAGCTATTGCTAATGCTAACTGATAACGGTCTACTTGAGGATTTTCATCTAAAATTTTTGCTGTTAATTCTTCAACTTTCATATTGTAATTCCTTTAAAATTATTTAACTATCGAACAGTTATTCATATTACCATTTAATATATCTAACAAATTTCCCTCTTTAAACATATCACAAACAATAATAGGAAGTTTATTCTCTTTTGCAAGAGCGATTGATGTATCATCCATAACTTTAATATGGTCAGTTAATGCTTGATCATAACTCAATTCAGATAATTTTGTAGCATCATCAAATTTTGCAGGGTCTCTATCGTAAACACCATCTACTTTTGTAGCTTTAATAATAACTTCAGCACCTATCTCAACAGCTCTTAAAGTTGCTGCGGTATCTGTTGTAAAAAATGGGTTACCTGTTCCTGCTGCAAAAATAACAACACGACCCTTTTCTAAATGACGAGTTGCTTTACGGTTTATATAAGCCTCTGCAATCTGTTCCATTTTAATAGCTGTTTGCATACGTACTTCAAGTCCAGCATGCTCACAAGCTTCCTGCATTGCTACACCATTAATAACAGTAGCGAGCATACCCATATAATCACCACTTGTTCTCTTAATAATACCATCTTGTGCAGCAGTTACACCACGAATAATATTTCCACCACCAATCACTATTCCAACTTCAATACCTGCATCTACTAGAGATTTAATCTCTTGAGATATATACTTTAGAATTTGAGTGTCAATTCCATGACCTGCCTCACCAGCAAGAGCTTCACCTGAAAACTTAACTAATACACGTTTGTTAGCCATAGATATACCTTTATTATAAAATCCTTGAATGATACTCAAAAATCTCTTTGATTATGATAATTTTAAATAAAAATCTTTTAAAATTAAAGAAATTGTGAGAAGCCATAATCCATTTAAAATAAAATTTTCATTTAGTCCTAAACTATAAATATAGGGAAAACCCAAAAAAAATGGCCATTTAAAAAAATAAAAAAATAGAACCCCTGAACCATATAACTCTTTTACTATTCGATTTATTTTTTTCATACTATATAAATTAACTCTCTACTTTATATTCTAAATCCCCAGCAATAGCCTCTTTATCATTTATAATCTCTTCTATTTGTTGTTTTACTTTATCATAACGGTATTGCTCTTTAAATCCCATTATTCTACCACCAGCAGCATTTGGGTGTCCACCACCATTTGACCACTCTTTGGAGATAGTTGCTACATTTACTTTATTGTTTGCACGAAGACTCATCGCACCTCTATAACTTACATCTACTATAAAATCATATTCAGGATACTCCACTAAAAAACCATTTCCAACGATAGAAGTATTTCCAACTGCATAGCTTAAGAAACCTTTGTAACCTTTATAATAGATAGTGTTTGAAGCTCTTTTTGCACCCAAAAGATTTACTATATATTTTGTGGCTAGATTATCTAAAGTGTTGTTATCATCTAGTTGAAAAAACTGCTTTTTGATAAGATGGATTTTTTCATCTAAAACTATATGTGCATCTTTATTATCCATAAGTTTAGCTGACTCTATCAGTAGAGAAAGTTTATAGTTACTATCCTCTTTTGGAAACATTGTTCTGTTTAACTCTCTTGTTTCATTTACAAGACGCATACAAACTTTACCATATTCAAAGTTTGCTATCTCATCTTTTTTCCACAGATCAACAGCATTTACGATATTTACAAATTGATTCATCCAAGTTGGTTCATCAAAGCTAAAATGCTCTTTTACATAATCATAAGTGATTTTTGTAGCACATCTCTCAACATCAAGAAAATACCAATCATATTTTTTAGAACTTGCTTCACCACTTCCATGATGGTCTAAAAGAGTTATTTTTACATCTCTATCTGCACGATTAAGTTGTGCTACCTCATTTTGTAGCCATCTTGATTCATCAGGATTGAGATTTAAGTCTGTTATTAATATAAGAGCAGGTTGTTTTCTAGATTTGATAGCCTCTATCATCATCTCTAGTTTTTGTTTCACTTCAGCACCATAATTTGCATTATAGTTTATTATCTCATAGGGAGTGTAGCGCATTATTAATTGACAACTATAACCATCTAAATCTATATGAGAAAGATGGTGAATTATTCTATTGTTCATTTTTTACCTTAGTTTTGATTTTAATTTATAGAGATGGAACCCATCACTTCAAATGTAGCACTTGAATCTATCTCTGCATGAGAGAGAGTAGTAACATCTAAAGAGAAACGTTCAAATATCTCAGCAAGTCCACGGCGAAGTTGTGGGTCCACAATAATTACAATAGGAGAAACCCCTTTTTGTAAAAGTTCAGAAGCTTTAGCACTTGTTGCTTGTATGAGCGCATTAATCTCATTTACGTTAAGAAGAAGATTTCTATTGCCATCTTGCTCCACCGATTTTTCTAACATCATCTGTTCTGTATTTGTATCAAATGTTAAAAGACGGATTACCCCATCTTCACTCGCATACATCTGAGTAATTATACGTGCAAGTTTTGCTCTTACTTGTTCTGTTATCACTTCAACATTTTTAGTAAACTCAGCAATATCTGCAATAGTTTCTAAAACAGTGAGCATATCTTTTAAAGGGATACGTTCATGTAAAAGAGCTTTTAATACTCTTTGAATCAGACCAATAGGAGCAACTTTAAGAACATCATCAACAATAACAGGAAAGTCCACTTTAATTTTATCTATAAGTGTTTGCACCTCTTGACGAGTAAGTAAATCTTCAGCATTACGTTTTATAAGTTCACTCATATGTGTAGATATAACAGTAGCAGGGTCCACTACTGTATAACCATTTATGATAGCATCTTGTTTATCATTAGGATTTATCCAAAGAGCATCAAGTCCAAAAGCAGGTTCTTTTGTCTTTTCTCCTTGAATCTCTCCAGTAGCCATACCACTATCCATAGCTAAAAATTTATCGGGAATAATAGTACCCTCTCCAATAGAGATACCTTTTAAAAGTATCTGATACTGTTGAGGTGTTAGATGAAGATTATCTCGTATACGAACTTGAGGCATTAAAAAACCAAAATCGGAAGCTATTTTTCTTCTCATTGAACGAATACGCTCAAGTAAATCGCCTCCTTGAGAGTTATCAGCAAGAGAGATAAGTTGATAACCAAGAGTAAGTTCTAACATCTCAACTTTGAGTATATCTTCAAGTGCTTTCTCCTCCTCTTTTGCTATCTCTTCATTTGTTTTTTGAGGTTTTTTGCTCTCTTGCTCTTTATTTTCTTCATCATTTGGGTTATTTAATATCCCCTCAACATCAAGAATAGAGAGTTCTCCCTTATCATATTTATAGATAGCCCATCCTAAAGCAAAAAACATGATTCCTACAAATCCCATAGAGAGTGTAGGTAACCCAGGTACAAGAGCAAACATTATCATGATTAAACCAACTATCATCATAATCTTTGCATTTCCCATCATCTGGTTTACTGCACCCTCAGCAAAATTATCACCCTCTCCAGAGGAGCGAGTTATCATAATACCTGTGGCAGTTGAGATGATAAGAGCAGGAATTTGCCCTACAAGACCATCACCAATAGTTAAAAGTGTAAAAGTAGAAGCACTATCTGCTACACTCATATTGTGTTGAAAAACACCAATAAGAAAACCACCAATAATATTAATAAGAGTAATAATAATACCTGCAACAGCGTCACCCTTTACAAACTTACTAGACCCATCCATCGCTCCATAAAAGTTTGCATCTTGAAGTATCTCTGCACGACGCTGTTTTGCTTGAGCATCATCTATAAGACCAGCATTTAGATCAGCGTCAACAGCCATCTGTTTTCCTGGCATAGAGTCAAGTGTAAATCTTGCAGCAACCTCTGCAACTCTTGTTGAACCTTTTGTTATAACCATAAAGTTTATCAAAACTAAGATAGCAAAGATAATAATCCCTATAACAAAGTTACCCCCAACAACAAAGTTACCAAAACTGGTAATAATACTACTGACCGAATCGGTTCCCTCATGACCATTACTCAAAATCATTCTTGTTGTAGCGATATTGAGAGAGAGTCTAAAAAGGGTGATAATAAGTATAAGTGTTGGAAATGTTGTTAAATCTGTTGGTTTAGGAATATACAACGAGATAAGTAAAATCAAAACAGCTAATGCCATGGAGATAGTTAAAAAAACATCTAACATAGCAGATGGTAAAGGAACTATAATAATAGCTAAAATACCCATTACAAAGAAAACGACTCCTAAATCTTTTTGACCTAGAAGGAAGTTTAAAGAGATACCTACTTGCTGTTTTAAATTTGGTTTATTTGCCACGTAGTTCTAATCTTCCAAAATATTTTCAAGAGTTAAATCAGCTAAAAAAGAGTCTATTTTTCCTTGAAGCTTATTTAAAAAAGGAAGGATTGTACAGATATTGGCTTTCTCTGATGGACACCCTTTTTTTTCTGAAGTACAATCAAAAACAGCAGGTACTTTCCCCTCAACAGAGGACATAACTTGTAGCATATTTATTTGTGATGGTTTTTGTGCAAGCTTAAATCCACCATTTACACCCTTATAAGATTTTAATATACCATTTTTTGCTAAAGATTGTAAAATCTTTGCTAAAAAACTTTTCGGTATAGAGAGTTCATTAGAGAGTGTTTCACTATCCAAAGGAGAATCTGTTTTAGATAAAACAATTAAAGAGAGGATAGCATATTCACTAGCACGAGTTATTAACATATTTTTTTAATCTTTATATATAGTTTTTTAGGTGAAGATTATACCTAAAAAAGTTGAAAGCTATATTATGCTTTTACAACAACAATATTTTTAAATCTTTTCTCTTTGAAAAACTAAATTTTTAAGACTTCTTTCCTCATCCATACTTGCAAACTCTTTAAGATTCTCTAAACGTTTAACAAATTTAAAACTAGGAGCTAACTCTTTTATAAGATTAATAATAAATTCACTTTCTAAATCAGGAGAGTTTAAACAAGCTAAAAGTATACAATCCTCACTAGCAATTTGAGGAAGTTTCATTATCAATTTTCTATAATCTTTTGTAGCTTCAAAGCTTCCCTTTTGAAATGTAGGAGGGTCGATAATAATGAGACCATATGGACCTTTTTTCTTAATACGTGAAAAAGATTTTAAAATATTATAGGGATGAAAACTAACATTACGAGTTTCTAAATCATTTAGATGGTGGTTTGCTCTACCTGTACTTAGTGCCCCTTTACTCATATCGATATTAGATATATGAGAAGCACCTCCAAGTTTTGCATAAAGTGAAAAAGCACAAGTATAGGAGAAAAGATTTAGAACATTTTTATCTTTTGCATTTTCTCTCACAAATTGACGACCATTTTTCATATCTGGGAAATAACCATTATTTCGATTTGAAAGTAGATTGAGTTTTATTTTTACACCATTTTCAACAACATAAAGATTATCTTTAATTTCTCCCTCTATTATTTCACTCGGAGAACCCTTTATATATCTTTTTTGAACCACTATCGTAGAGTGTCTTGTTTTTGATATAAAATTTTTAAGCATAGTGATAAGTTCATTTTCTAAACTTTCATCCATCTCAAAATAGAGTGCAACACTTAAAATAGAATCGATAGAATCGATAGTTAAAAAGTTCCATCCATCATAAAGTCCACCTCGACCATGAAAAAGACGTTTAAACTCAAGTGTTAAATTCTCAGAACTTTTTTCTAAAAGAGTTTGTAATGTTTGTATATTCATCTGTGCCAACTGTTCTTCTATAACCATACTTTTTCCATTTTCTTGATTTTATTAGGTAAGTTATTATATCTAAAATTGTATAATCCTTTAAGAATAAAGTTATAGAGGAATATGAGTTGACAAAATTAACTGAAATTATGAAGTTTTCCAAAAAAATAAGAGTCTTATATGTGGAAGATGACAAAATTACAAGAGAGGTAACTCAAAATATTTTTGAAATTTTTTTTAAATCGATAGTTACTGCATTTGATGGTCAAGATGGTTTTGAAAAATTTCAAGAGGAAGAGATTGATTTAATTATTACAGATATAAATATGCCTAGACTTAATGGTTTAGAGATGGCAAAAAAGATAAGAGAACTGGATAAAAATGTTCCCATTATTGTTATATCTGCACATAATGAAGATAGCTTTTTTCTTCAAAGTATTCAAATTGGGGTAAGTGGCTATCTGATTAAACCCATAGATATGGAACAACTTACTCAACAACTTTATCATATTGTTCAAAAATTCAAATATCTTCTTTCAGCAAAAGAGAATCTCCATTTTTTAAAAGTATATCAAAAAGCGATAGATTTAAGTTCTGTTGTTGCTAAAATAGATGTGCAAGGTGTTATAACTTATGTTAATGATGCGTTTAGTCATATCTCTGGTTATGAAAGAGGTGAACTTTTAAGTCAAGATTATGACATTATTCGACATCCAGATAATATTAAGGGTCTTTTTAAAGATGTAGATAATGGGATTTTAAAAGATAAAGATATATATAAATCTATTGTTAAATATAAAAATAAAAATCATCAAACATATTATATAGATAACCTTGTTATGCCCGTTATCGATTTAGAAGGAAATACTTTAGAGTATATTATATTAGGCAATGATATAACGAAACAGAAAGAGGATGAATTAAAAGTTATCCAATCTCATAAACAAACAAGAGATTCTATAAAATATGCTTCTCTTATTCAAAGTGCTGTCATCCCTAAAGAGAGTGTTATGAAAGCATCTTTTAAAGATTATTTTATCACTTGGATGCCAAAAGATACCGTCGGAGGTGATATTTGGCTTTTTGATACACTTCGCCATGAAGATGAATGTTTACTTTTTTATATAGATTGTACAGGACATGGTGTTGCTGGTGCATTTGTAACTATGATAGTAAAAGCGATTGAGCGAGAAATAGTTTCAAAACTCAAAGAAAATCCAAGAATTGATATAAGTCCAGCGATTATTATGCAATACTTCAATAAAACAATGAAAAAACTTTTAGGTCAAGAAGATAGTGATAGTCAAAATAATTCAGGTTGGGATGGTGGAGTTATCTATTATAATAGACGTTCACAGATAGTAAAATTTGCAGGAGCTGAAACTCCTCTTTTTTATGTTGATACAAAAGGTGAACTTCATACTATTAAGGGAGATAGATACTCTGTTGGATATAAAAAATGTCGCTCAGATTATAATTACAAAGAGACTATCATTCCTGTTGAAGCTGGTATGAAGTTTTTCTGTACAACTGATGGTTATATTGACCAAAATGGAGGGAAAAAAGGCTTTCCATTTGGTAAAACAAGATTTAAAAAAATTATAAAAGAAAATTATAAAAAACCTATGCAAGAGATACAAGAGGTATTTCAAAACAAGCTAGAAGAGTATGAATCTATGTTACCAAATAATGATAGAAATGATGATATTACTCTTATAGGATTTGAGATAAATAGTGCACACGAGTTTAAAGAGGAGATTATAGAAGAGATAGTGCAATATGAAGGTGTTATTACTCAAAATGTTATAGCTGCAACGATGGATAATATTGAAGTAAAAATAAAAAGTATAAATGCGATAGCAACTCTTTCTACCATCACTATTGAGTATTGTCAAAATATGATGAATTACTCAAAAGACTCGAAAATAGGTTCAAGAAATATAGTTCCAGAGGGTTTTATATCTATGCAATATGTTGATAATAGATATTATAAAATAATCGCAAAGAATATTATTTCGATAGAGGATAAAGAAAAAATAGAACCAAAATTGATAGAGATTCATAATTTAGATAAAGCAGGAATAAAAAAACGATATAGAGAGTTAAGACGTTCAGGAAAAAATACTCATGAAAAAGGCGGTGGCATAGGTTTATATGAGATAGCAAAAGTGAGTAATAAAGTTGATTATGAATTTCGTTATATCAATGAGGATAAATACTATTTTATAATCTCCTCATCTGTTGAAGTTGATTAAGTGATTCCTCACCTTAATCACTTTTTTATCTCTACTTTATTCTCTTGAAAAATAGCATTTTTACCCTCTAATGAATGTTTAGATGATGTCAAGTTATTTAAACCTTTTGTTCCACTATAAATAAGAACACAATCTTTACGAACATTATCATCATTTTTTACCTTTAGTTTCAGCTCTCCACTAATAGAGCTTATAATAACTATATCTCCATCTTTATAGCCATTATCTCTATGTAAATAAACACTATCTTCCCTATTAAATTGAGAATTTAAACTATTTTTACTTTTTGGAGTTACTAGAAACATCTTTTGTTTCATATCAAAGTCATTATCATACTCCTCTAAAAAAAGAAACTCTCCATCATCTGTATCAAAACCATTTTTATAGGGTATATTCTCTCTATTTTTTACAACAAAAGTACCATCATTCTGTTTTGAGGCAAAACTTTTAAAATGCTCTATATAAAACTTTTCACTCTCTAAATTTATATCAAACTCTTTACAAAGATAAGATGCTAAATCATATTCACTTATACCTTTATCACTCTCTAACTGTTTATTCATCATAATCATTGCATTATGCGAATAGGATGTTCGTATATCATTTTTATATAAAAAACTTTTTGCAGGAATAATTAAATCAGCTTTTTCACTTGTTTCATTCTCATATAAACCAAAATATATTAGATTTTCAACTTTAGCTATTGAGTTCTCTACTCTTTGAGTATTTGGCATCTGAGCAAGAGGATTTGCACCTTGAATAAAAACAGTTTTATAGAGAGAAAAGAGTGTATCTACCTTAGAAATTTTTCTTTTTTTTGTTTGTGTAAATGGAGAGACAATCCCCTCTTTAGAATTAGCAAGATAAGAAACTCCTGACCCCTCTTTTCCAAAAAGAGCTATAAAAGTAGCAAAAGCATCAATAGCCCTCATCACATCTGCACCATCTGAATATTTTTGAATACCGACACCACAAACAATAGCTACTTTTTTATTTTTAATAAGATTTAAAAGTTTTCCTATCTCACCTAATGAAACATCTATCTCCTGTGTTGTCGCTTTGATACGAATAGTTTGAGTAAGCTCATAAAACTCTTCATATTCACTTGCATAAGTTTGCATATACTCCTCATCACAAAAACCATGTAAAAATGCAAAACGACTTAATAACATCGCTAAAGCATAGTCACCATGTGGTTTTAGTTGAATATGTAACTCTGCATCTCTTGTAATATCTGTTTTTATAGGGTCAATGACAATAATAGTTTTATCTTTTAAAAGTGGTAAAAGATGACTAGATGTAGTATGAGGATTTTTTCCCCATAATATTACTACTTCAGATTTTGCAATCTCACTTAGTGGCATATTTTTATTTGAACCTCGTCCCTCAACTATACCTGCATCCCCTGCACCATCACATAAACTACCCTCTGTCAAAGTTGCCTCAAAAGAGCTAAAAAAATGGTCTGTTACCTCTTGTATCAAACCAAAATTTCCACTCCCTCTATAATGTAATATTTGATTTTTTGCACTATCTGCTAACATCTTCTTTAAAATTTCTAAGGACTCCTCAATAGATATTTTTTTTCCCTTATAAGATGCGGACTCAATAATTTTAAATTTTTCATAATGATTTAAATGAGGACATAAAAAACCTTGTGTATAACCCTCTTTTTTTGCTTTGATACTATTGTTTTGAAAAACTATTTCACAACTATCATAACAATCTAACGGACAAGCTGTATTATTCATCTCTAAGTTCTACCTCTACAAGTTTAGAAAAAAGTTCAGGAGCATCTATTATAATTTGTGCTTTATATTTAGATATATTTTTACTATCTGCAATATATGCCATTCGTGTTATCTTATATTTTGTTTTAATATTATTGATATATATAATTTTTTTGTCAATATCTAAAACATCAATATCATCTAAAAATATTGTTAATTTTCCTTTTGATATATCTGCTATCTGTGCTAAAGGTGTTGTAATATTAACCATCTGTCCAACTTTAACTAATAGAGAATAAAGCACATAATTTTCTGCTTTTAATTTTTTATCTTTCACTATTTTTCCTAATTGTTCTCTTCTATATTTTAAATCTGTTATCTGTATTTTAAAGTTATTTATCTCTTTTTTTGTATTTAAATAACTATTTTCACTATTTATAAGATTATAAAATTCAGCATCTTTTTCTACTGTTGATTTAATTGATAATTTCTCTATCCTTTTATAATTTTTACGTTTCTTTTCTAGTGAATATTTTAAATTTTCTAAAATAAATTCACTATTTTTAACTGTTTCTCTTAAATAATCTATTTTATCTTTAATAGCTTTTAACTCTTTTATATTTATTTCTGCATCTATTATAATATAGGGTTTATCTTCGAGTAAGCTTCCTATTTTATCTTCATCACTTAATAGAACCAATCCAGAAATATTTGATGTTATTGTTCTGAGTTCATAGGGTTCAACTTTAGAGTAATATGTTTGTGAGAATAGAAGTGTAGCTGTTGACACTAAAAGTGTTAAAAGTTTCATGATTTTTCCTTATTTTAATATATCTATTTTACCATTTCATTATTAACATTAAAGCATATTTCATTCGATTTTAGATACTATTAAAAAAAGTTTAAACAAAGGAGTTTTATGTCTGTTTTAGATAATGTCGATGCAGCTACAAATCTAACAAAAAACAATGAACTTCAACTATTAGTTTTTAGAGTTTCTAATGATACAGTATCCTCATACTATGCTATTAATGTCTTTAAAACAAGAGAAGTTGTTGAGTTCAAAAATCATTTTTTAACTATTATTCCATCCTCACATCCTTTACTTGAAGGTACAATTATCCTCCGTGGATTACAGATACCTATTTTAAATCTTCCTCTCTGGTTAGGGATGAATTTAGATAAAGAGGAGGTCAAAAAATCAAATATTTTAATCTGTGACTTCAATGGTGTAACTATTGGTCTTCGCATTATGTCTGCCTATCGCGTTATTAAGAAAAACTGGAATGAGATGCATGCTCCAGATAGTTATAGACTGAAAAATGATGGTGTAGTTATGAATGATACTAGACTTGATGATGGAAGTCTCTGTCTTGTACTAGATTATGAAAAATTTCTCTCTGAAGTGATACCTCAAGCGATGGTAAATGTAGAAGAGGACTCTTTAAACCTTAAAGATTTAACTATTCCAGAGAAGTTAAAATATGGTACTGTACTTATTGCTGAAGATTCAAGAACAGCACAACGAGCATTAATTCAGATATTTGAACATGCTAACATTAATATTCAGATATTTGACAATGGAAAAAAATTAGTTGATTTTATAGATACTCTTGATGAAAAGTTAGATTCTATTACTGCTATTATAACAGATATAGAGATGCCTGAGATGTCTGGATTTACAGTTTTACAAATCTTAAAAACAGATCCAAGAACAAAAAATATTCCTATAATTGTAAATAGTTCAATGACAGGTCATAATAATAAAAGAGAAGCTGAAGTGTTAGGAGCAGATGGGTTTATAGATAAAACAAAAAGCCATAATATCATACCTTTGATTGTCTCTCTAATAGAATAAAAAATACAATGGAGATTAGATTCTAAATTGCTTTAGAATCTAACTAAAATCATTATTTCGGTAACTAAAAAGTTACTGAAATAAAGAGATAAGAACACCAGCTGCAACAGCTGAACCGATAACACCTGCAACATTTGGACCCATTGCATGCATTAAAAGCATATTTGAACGGTCATACTCCATACCAACTTTATTTGATACACGAGCTGCCATAGGAACTGCTGAAACACCAGCTGAACCGATTAATGGATTTACTTTATGTCCTGGGAACATATTCATAATTTTAGCCATGATAACACCAGAAGCAGTACCAACACTAAATGCAACAATACCAAGAGCCATAATAAACATAGTATCTGGAACTAAAAACTGATCAGCTGCTAGTTTAGAACCAACACCAAGACCTAAAAATATAGTAACTGTATTTATAAGTGAATTTTGAAGAGTATCATTAAGACGCTCAACAACACCTGACTCTTTTAAGAAGTTACCAAACATAAATGCACCAATAAGTGGAGTTGACTCTGGTAAAACTAAAATAGCAAGAGTTAAAACCATAACTGGAAATACAAGTTTTTCTAAACGTGAAACATGACGAAGAGTTGTCATCTTGATTTTACGCTCAGCATCTGTTGTAAGTGCTCTCATAATTGGAGGTTGAATGATAGGAACCATAGCCATATAACTATATGAAGCAACTGCGATAGCACCTAAAAGTTCAGGAGCAAGTTTCGTAGCGATAAAGATAGATGTCGGACCATCAGCCCCACCAATGATAGAGATAGCACTAGCTTGTTGTAAAGTAAAATCTACAAAACCAGCTTGTGAAAGTGCAACTGCCCCAACAAGTGTTCCAAAGATACCAAATTGAGCTGCACCACCAAGTAATGCTGTTTTAGGGTTTGATAAAAGTGGGCCGAAATCTGTCATCGCACCAACACCCATAAAGATGAT
>Ga0256837_1000275_pt1 | contig 45541 bp, 44 predicted proteins | sample 4562384metaG_FD_185976 | JGI IMG/M metagenome (GOLD analysis project Ga0256837, IMG submission 185976) | Hydrothermal vent microbial communities from Guaymas Basin, Mexico - 4561-384 | ecosystem: Environmental > Aquatic > Marine > Hydrothermal vents | place: Mexico: Guaymas Basin | collected... | reverse complement strand
TGTATCTGGATATTTATTTTGGAAATTTACAACCATCATCTTAACATAGTCATTAATTGTTAAAATAGAATCAACTGTTGATATTTTACTTGTAGTTCTTATATTTATTTTTGGGTATTCGATATCACCTATATCTTCCAAAGAACAAACTATTACATCATAGTCGCAAATTGTATTTAAAATAATCTCTCTTGAACTTTTCTTTATAAAATGAAAATCATATATATACAATAACTCATTTGCAAAATTTGATGGTTCTATTTTTGTATGATTTTCCAATGAGATAAATTTTATAGTTTTATTTAATTTTTTTGCTACATCAAAAACAATTTTATCAGCTACTCTTTGATCATTTGCTTCTATTATAAATGGAAGTTTTACAGGTATTTCTATATCATACTTGATATTATTAAAAGCAAAATCTACATAGTTACTTAAATTAATATTCTGATTTTGTAACTGTTTAAATTCTTTGTAGTGATTTACTTTTCTAACTAACTCATCCATAATAAATGGTTTTACTATATAGTCATTTGCACCATCTTTTAAAGGCTTTGTTACAGTTGCATCACTTACGTATGATACTAGTAAAATAATAGTACTAGAGCTAAATTTTCGAATAATTTTATCCACATCACTACTACTTATATTTGTAGATAATAAAATACTATCATACTCTAACTCAAAGTTTATCTCTTTGATATTTGATATATGAGTACAAGTATTCCCCTCTTCTTGAAGTCTATGTGCAACTTTTTGAGCTAGATGAATCTCCTCTTCTAGTATTAGTATATTCATATATTTAACCCTTTTGATTGATCCTTATTTGTCCAATCATAATATTTCAGATTTGCAATACTATGTACACAAACCCCCTCTTCTCTTCCTATGTAACCCATTTTTTCCCCTGTTGTTGCTTTAATATTTATTTTATATTTTGGTAAATGTAAAAGTTTTGATAAACTACTTTTTATACTATTTTTATGTGGATTTATTTTTGGTATTTGAGCCAATATTGTTATATCAATATTTACAATATCATATCCAACATTTTTTACAAATGATACTATATATTTTAATAACTCTTTAGAATCTACACCTTTATATTTATTATCAGTATCAGGGAAAAACTCACCAATATCACCTGCGCCAATTGCTCCTAATAGTGCATCTATAACACTATGTATCAATACATCACCATCACTATGAGCTTTGAAACCATACTCTTCATCTAGCTCTATGCCGCCTAAAAACATCTGCTTTTTTTCTTCAAACTGATGTATATCAATACCCAGACCAACAAAATAATCTTTTGATGGTACTTTTAAACATTTTATATCATCTATCTCAGTTCCATTTGTTAGTTTTTTTGATTCAATAGAACCATCTATATAAAAAACTGTACCACCTTGAGACTTTATAGCACTACTATCATCAGTAAATTCAATATCAGTCTTAAGTGCATTTTTTAAAGCTGTAGTATTGGATAGTTGAGGAGTTTGTATAATTCTTACATTGTCTCTATCTATTGTTTCATCGTCATATGTAACTGTATCTGTCATATTTAATGCAGGTACGATTACTGTTGCTTTTGTTTTGTTTTCTATTAATTCTAAAATAATTGATCTAGGAATACAGCATCTTGCTACATCTGTTACCATTACATATTTAGTTGTTACAGTTTGTAATGCATTTTTCATAGACTCTTGTCTAGTGCTACCACCTGATACAAAGAGATATTCATCAGTAAAATTTTCCATATATTTTAGTTCATCTTTATGCCCAACTACAATAATTTTATCAAAATTAGCATACGAAGATAATCTATTTGTAACATTTAGCCACAATGGTTCATCATCTATTCGAAGCCATTGTTTCTTTACCTCTAGGCTAAACCTAGTAGAATTACCAGCAGACAATATCACAAGTGTTGTATCTATCACATATTTCCTTTAGTGTGTAAAAAAGTTACGAATTTTACTAAAAATCTACTTAATAAATAATTAGACCATATTATGCTATTATTTAAACAAAAAATAAGTATATAAAAGGTTTTATAAATGCCATTTGTTTTAAAAAAATTTAAAGCGGTAGAGGGTAAAAAAATACAACAATTTTTAATTGATGATGCCAAATTAAATATATCAAGTTCTCAAAAGATGTTAGCAAAAGGTAGAGTATTTGATGAGAATAATAAAGTTCTACAAAATGGACAAAAAGTTAAAGGTGAGTTTATACAAGTTGCAATGTTTGAAGGCTCTACGCGAGGCTTAAAACCACTTTTAAATACATCCGACTTTGCAATATTTGATAAGCCCTCAGGTGTTATGGTTCACCCAACATCTAGAAATACTCAATATACTTTGCTAGATGAGATAAGATATCATTTTGGAGAAAGTGCAAATCTTGCACATAGAATAGATCAAGAAACTTCAGGTTTAGTTCTTGTTACCAAAACCAAATATAGTGATATAATTCTGAAAGAGATGTTTGAAACAAAACAATATAAAAAATATTATTTAGCTATAGTTGATGGAAAAATTGATAATAATATCACAATAGATAGTGGAATAAAAAAAGCAACTAATAGTAAAATTGGTGTAAAAATGACAACTTCTGAAGATGGAAAAGAATCAACCACTCATATAAGACCAATAAGCTATGATAAAGTAAAAAACCAAACTTTAGTAGAGGCTACACCTATTACAGGTAGACAACACCAGATTAGAGTTCATTTAGACTCAATAGGACACCGTATAGTTGGTGATCCAATTTATGGTATAGATGAAGATATTGCAGATCAATATTTATTAAAAAAGTTAGATATAGAAAAAAGAGTAGAGGTAACAGGTCACAATAGACTTCTTCTTCATGCAAACTATTTAGAGTTTGAGTATGATAGTATTATCTATAAAATATATGCAAAACAAAAGTTTATTGGTTAAGAAGGATAAGTTATATTAAAATTCTTTGATAAAAACAATTTTTTATTTGCAGAACTAAATTATGCCAAAGAGTTTTTTCCAAATTATTCTAAACACTCTCATGATAAATTATGCATATCAGGTTTAATAAAAGGTAAAATAAGTGTTGAATTTCACAATCAACCTATACAATATATAACTAACAACCAATTAATTATTTTCAATCCAAAGCAAGTACATGTCTGTAAAAATACTAGTACTAACTCTTTTGATTATTTTACATTCCATTTTGATACTAAATGGTTAGAAAATTTATCATCAAATTCAAATATATATTTTAATGAAAATATTATAAATAATAAAAATATATATAACAAATTTATATCTATAGCAAAAAGTGTAATTTATCATAATAAGAAAGATATCTATTTAGAATTGGAGTTATTAGTTAAAAATATTTTAGAAGTATACTCTACAAATAAAATAACAACCAATCAAGATGAAACTTTATATAAAATAGAAAAATATATTTTACAAAATATAGAGTATCAAATCACTCTTGACGATATTGCGATAAAGCTAGGATATAGTAAAGAGCATATAATAAGAATATTTAAAAAGGAGTTTGGTTTATCTCCTCATGCTTTTTTAATGAATGCAAAGCTTAATAGAGCAAAATATTTACTAGAGATATCAAAAAATATAAACTTATCTCAAATTGCATTAGATGTTGGATTTTATGATCAAAGCCATTTAAATAAATTTTTTAAAAAAACTTTTGGTATCACACCTAACGAATACAAGTTACATTAAACTATTTAATCTAAAGGTAACTCTATATAAAATTTTGCCCCATTTACAGTATTTTTAGCATATAGTTTACCTTTTAAACTTTCTGTTACTATTTTATAACAGATATTCAATCCAAGACCTGTACCTTGAGATTGATGTTTCGTTGTAAAATATGGTTCAAATATTTTTGGTAATATTTCATCTGATATTCCACCACCATTATCCTCTATAGTGATTATAACATTATCTTTAGTTTGTGATAAATCAATTTTTATCCATTTTTTATCTAAATTTTTTAAACTCAATACATCTTTAGAATTATTTAATATATTTATAACTACTTGAGGAAGTTCACCTGGTATCATATTCTTTTTGATTGGATTATCATAATTAATATTATTAATAATATCAATTGAGTTATCATCATAACTACTTTTTACAATCTCTAAGGCATTATCAATTCTATCTTGAATCACAACCTCTTTTGTCTCTGTATCTTTATCCATAAAATTCATAAAAGTATTTATTGTTTCTGATAAAAACTTTGCTTTACTAAGAATAGTATCTAAATACTTAGGAATCTCATCCATAGTTAATATTCCAAGTTGACTATTTAGGTGCATACCAGAAGCAGTCGTAGATATAGCACTAAGTGGTTGTCTCCATTGATGAGCAATATTTCCTATTAATTCACCCATAGATGCCATTTTAGATTGTTCAAGTAAAGAGCTATCTTTCTCTCTTAACTCTTTTATTTGATCTTCAACTTTTTGTTCCAACTCTAATGCTAATTTACGAAGAGCTTCTGTTCTCTCTTCAACTTTTGATTCAAGTGTTATTGTTAACTTCTCAACCTCTTTTTGTGCTGATATCTCTTGACGAACAGCATAATATCCAAATACATTTCCATCTTCATCATAATCTGGTTCAATTCTACTATATACCCAATATGTTGAACCATCTTTTCTTCGATTTTTAACCTCACCAAACCAACAAGCATTATTTTGAATACTACTCCATATCTCAGCAAAAGCTTCTTTTGGCATATCTGGATGTCTTACTATATTATGTGGCTTACCTAGAAGTTCCGATTTGGTATAACCACTAATAGTGCAAAATGCTTCACTAACATGAGTAAGAATACCTTTAGTATCTGTTTTTGAAAATATTACATTTTTATCAAAAGAATCTATAAGATGCTCTAGCTCTCTTTTTTGATTATTTAAACTTTTTGTTTTCTCTGCAACTAATAATTTTAATTTGTTGTTGTTACTTGTAATTGCTTCTTTATATTTATTCTCTTTACTTATAAAAAATAAAATACCAGCTCCCCCAAAAATCAGAATAAATATACCTATAATTATATACATATTTGAACTATATTCTACATCACTAAGCTCTTGATCTATAGAATCAATAATCTCTTTAATAATAAAATCTTCTATATCTTTAAGATTATTTATTTTTATTGTAGAAAGTCTAAACCAATTTGAAGGATCTTGATTAAATCCACCTACATAGATAGTATTCTTAGCAATTTTTCTAAAAGCATTTAATTTTTTATCTGAAGATATACTATACTTTTTATGATAGTATTTTATAAAATTATCATCTGCACACATAAAAAAGTTTTTTAGATATACCTCTTGCTCTGTTACTAGTTTTATAAATTTTGTTTTATAACCTGTAAAAAACTTATTTCTTGCAAATGCATTTGATAAAATTGCTCTTTCTAAACCTAGTAATTCTTTTATAATCATAATGTTATACAGTGCACCTAAATCTCTTAATTCTGAAGTGTTTTTTGTATCTTTTAAAACTTTACTAACTAATTCTAAACTTGATTGATTTATAGATTTATAATAATTTATTACACTATTATCTTTATTTCTAAAGTTATCTACATCATCTCTTACTTTATCAATATTCATTAAATCTTTTTGTATATCTAATAATATTTTTATTAACATTTTATTACTATTTTTAGTAACTTCTTTATTAAACATTTTAAGAACATTATTTGTTATAACTCTATTTTGGTTTAATTGCTTTTTAAACTTTTCATCATGTGAACCAATATAACCAGCAGTAGTACCCCTCTCATTTTGTATAGCATCTAAAAGTTTTGAAAGTACTACAACCAAAGTAAACTCATTTTCAATCTTTTTTGTTTTAATTCGTACATTTTTTAATATATAGTTTTCAATATCTTTTAACTGATTCATTTTTAATGTTGCTTCATTAAACCATTTTTTAGAGCTTACATTAAACCCACCAATCTCATATGAATTTAGAATAATATCTCTAATATTTTGAATTTGATGAATCTCTGGTTTATTAAATTTATTTAAGTAAATATTTTTTATAGTACTACTTGAATGTTCCAAAAACTTTTTTTCATAATATTTTTGAGATTGAATTATATTACTAAACATTTTTTTATCATTTAGATTCATAAAATCTTTAGAAAGTATAGATGTACCTATCTTTCTTTCTATTGCAGCATCCTCTTTTAATAATAAAAAATTAGAATATGAGATCAATTTATCTGAAATAGTTGAATATTCCCTTGTTTTAAAAATAGCAATATTTATATCTATTAGTTTTTTTATAATCATAGTGTAATATTGAAGAGATAATTCTGACTCATTAGACAATATAGATATATTTACTCTTTTTGATTTTAAGAAATTTATATTTTGTAAAACACTTTTTAAATCTTCATTTAAATTATAATTATTTTCTTTAATAAAATCTTTTAAATCTTTGACTTGATTATTTGTTAATTTAATCTGCTTTTTTAATTTTTCTACAAACTTTACCCCATGTGAGTTTATATACCCAGAAGACAAACCTCTCTCTTTTTGAAGTTCATGGATAACCTTAGATATATTTATAGAAAGATATATAGATGTTTTGAAATTTTGCATATGCTCTTTTGAGTTAAATGCTTTAGAAAAATTTATTGAAACTATTGTCAATAAAATTAATGCTACTGTTGATGATATTAAAAATAATTTCATATTGTGTTTATTCATAGTTTATAGATACCTTTGTTTAATAGATGCTATTATAATAAGGTTTACTTAAAATTATTAAAAAATAACCAAAAAATAGTGATTTTTTTATAGAATAACAATTATTAGTAAATAAATAAATTTTTAATTTATTAAATAATAAGATGAAAAGAGTTATACTTTATCATGAAAAATCAAATTATGGAACTTATCAAAGAAGCTTGTAAAGATAAATCTAAATATAAATCATTAGAAAATATATACTCATTATATGAACAGTTACAATACTGTGAAAATTTAAATGAGATGGCAACTAATTTATTTAATTGGTTAAATGTAAACTATGAGATAAATAATTTAAATTTTTCATTATTTGATATGGAAAAAAATCTAACAACTACTATTTTTAAAACTGGCGGAGAGTTTTTCTTAGATGGTGAGTTATCTTTTTATTTTATAATTAATACTCATACAGAGGTAAATGCAGTATTATCATTTACTGCAAATTCAAAAGAACACTATGATGATATAAATACACATTATGATTATATAGAAGCAGCTTTCTTTCAAATATCACCTATACTTCAAAATGGTATTGTTAAAAAGCATCATATTGAAGCATCTTCAATAGATAGTGTTACTCATGTTTATAATCGTAAATATTTAATAGAACATATACATAAACTTACAACACTATCAAATAAAACAGAAAAAAATATTGTATTTTTTATGATAGGGATAGATCACTTTAAAGCAGTTATAGATGAGTTTGATTATGATATTGGGGATAAAGTTTTAGTTGAATTAGCAAAAGTTATACATGGAAATATAAAAGACTTTGATATAGTGGCACGATTGACAGGTGATGAATTTTTAGTTGCTCTTGTCAATATACCAAGTCAAGACGAGATAATTAATATTGCACAAAAAATCATAGATGAATTTGCAGAATTAGAAATTATTGTAGATGAAGATACTGATCAAAAATTAAAAAAGACAATATGTATTGGAATCTCATCTTATCCAAGTGACAATGAAGATATCAACCAAGTATTAAAAAATGCAGATACATTTTTATATGAAGCCAAAAATAAAGGTAGAAGTCAAATTGCTATTTATAAGAAAGAAGATGTAAGTAGTATCGATTTATTTTAAATTTAACTACTTTTAAGTATAATCCACGAAATTTAACTTCTTACAATAAAGGGCGACACTAGACGCGTACCTTTTTAAAAAGAAAAAACAAAAGGAAAGTAGTATGAAAAAAGATATACACCCAGATTATAAAACTTGTGCAGTAACTTGTGCTTGTGGTAATGCATTTGAAACAAAATCAAATGTTGAAACAATGAGAATTGATATTTGTAACGCTTGTCACCCATTCTTTACAGGTGAAGAGAAAATCGTAGATGCAGCTGGTAGAATCGAAAAATTCAAAGCTAGATATGCAATGAAATAATGCTGACATTTATCCCCACTCCTATAGGTAACTTAGGAGATGTCTCTTTTAGAACTATAGAAGTTTTAAAAGTTGGGGATGTTATCCTTTGTGAAGATACAAGGGTAACAAAAAAACTTCTAAATCTTATATCTATGAAATTAGATATAAAATTTCCTCAATTTACTTTTATAAGTTTACATTCTCACAATGAAAAAAGTTTTTTAACCAAAGAAAATCAAGAACTACTAGAAAATAACAATTGTATATATATGAGTGATGCTGGTATGCCATGCGTAAGTGATCCTGGTGCCTTGCTTGTTGATTTTTGCTTAGAAAATAATATAAAATATGATGTACTTCCAGGAGCAAATGCAATTTTAACTGCATATGCAAGTAGTGGATTTGTTCAAACTACATTTACATTTTTTGGATTTTTACCACATAAGGGAAATGATAGAAAAGACAAACTTGATAAAGTTTTAAATAGTGATCATTTAGCTATTCTTTATGAATCTCCACATAGACTTCTTAAGCTATTGGAAGAGTTAAATACAAAAGAACCATCTAGAGTAATATTTCTTACAAAAGAGTTGACAAAGAAATTCCAAACTAGCTATAAAGGTGAAGTATCTCAAGTTTACAATCAAGTAAAGAAAACGGAGATAAAAGGTGAATGGGTAATAGTTATTGAAAATAAAATTAATGAAAACAGTGGTATCATAACATTAGATGATCTAAGTGAACTTAAACTACCACCAAAGCAAAAAGCAAAACTAATCTCAAAATTAACTGGACAAAATATAAAAGATATTTATAACGAATTAATAGGTTAACCATACAATGAAGTTTATTCAAGATGAGATAAGCGCTACTTTAGAAGTAAAAAAGTCAAAATTTATCACACATATCTGCCCTTACAATCAATTTAAAAATATGATGGAACAACTAAAATCAGAACATCCAAAAGGTAGGCATTTTGTATATGCATATAGATATTTAAATGAATTTGATCAAATAGTTGAAAATAGCAGTGATGATGGAGAGCCAAAAGGTACTAGTGGAAAACCAACTTTAAATGTACTAAGTGGAAATAAACTGATAAATACAGCAGTTATCATTGTACGATATTTTGGTGGTATTAAGCTAGGAACTGGTGGCTTAGTTAAAGCCTACAGTGATGCAGTTAACTTAGTACTAAAAGACGCTTTAATATTAAAATATACTAAACTTATAAAAAAGAGTTTAATTATCTCTTATTCACAATTATCTCAAATTGAATATATATTATCATCATTTGAGATAACTATAAAAGAGAAATTATTTCAAAATGATATTACACTTATACTAGAGGGTAGTGGTGAAGAGTTTAAAAACTTATCTGATAAACTTTTTAGAGATATGATTTTAAAGGATATTTAAAGTGAGAAAAAATACATTATATTATCTTCCAATATTTTTTATAATTGCTATATCAAACATACTTTTTAATACATTTTTCATATCACTACTTTTAGCTGGAGTGGTATTTATTTTATTTGTAGAATCTATAAAAAAAGAGTACTACTATATGCTAATTTTAGCAATTTCTACTTTTCTTATTATTGAGAATACGCATGGTTTTAAACCATTTTTATTAAGTTTTATCTCATTTTTTATATATTTTTTCATTATACCAAGAATAAAACATATTTTATCTTCTAATATGTTAAGAGAGATATTTTATATTATGCTATTTTATATTATGATATTTATTATTCATATCTTTTCTAACGATTTTGACATAAGTAGTTATTTTATATTTTTAATAAATTTTATTCTTGATACAATAGTTGTAGGGGTTTTTATATGAGATTAAATTTCATTATTGGATTTATTTTATTGATATCAATATCAATTTTATCAAGAGTTTATTTTCTAAGTGTTCAATCACACGATTACTATGAAGAGTTATCAAAAGAGAATTATATTAAAAAATTTAAAACAGTTTCAGTAAGAGGTTCAATTCAAGATAGAAATGGAAAATATTTAGCTATAAATAAAGTTGGATTTAGTATCACAATAAAACCACATTTACGAAGTAAAAAAAAGTTTAAAACTGTAGAAGATGTTTCAAAATTGATTGTACAATATTTTCCAAAGTTTAAATATAAAAAGTTATTAAAAAAATATAAAAGATTAGATTCTCCATATCGACATGATTGGATAAAAATAGTTGATTATATAGCATATGATGATTTTTTCAAATACTATTCTATATTTAATTCAAATGAAAATATAAAAATTGAATCAGCTATAAAAAGAGAATATTTATACAAAGATATAGCTGCTCATATTTTAGGATATGTCGGAAGAGTTTCAAGAAAAGATATCAAAAAAGATAAAGAGATGAAATACTTCAATCAAGTAGGACGAACAGGTTTAGAAAAATATTATGATAAACTCTTAAGAGGAACTATTGGGTATCAAGAGTATAAAGTAAATGCAGTGTATGAGAAGATAAAATTATTAAAAGAGATAAAACCTACTAAAAAAGATATTAAACTTACTATTGATATTGAGCTACAACAATATATTCATAAACTATTTGGAAAAAAATCTGGCGCAGTAGTAGTGATGGATATAAAAAATGGTGAACTTCTAGCAGCAGGTAGTTTTCCAGAATTTGATAATAATCTATTTGTAAATGGTATTAGCCATAAAGATTGGAACAATATTCAAGAAGATTTTAACCACCCATTTACAAACAAACTTATCAATGGACTTTATCCACCAGGTTCGGTTATGAAAATGGGTGTAGCCTTAGCCTTTTTAGAAAATGGTATAAAACCAAACTTTAAAGTATACTGCACAGGTGAACTGTTACTTGGAAAGAGAAAGTTTAGATGTTGGAATGATAAAGGTCATCATACTACAGGATTTACAAAAGCTATACGAGAAAGTTGTGATGACTTTTTCTACAAAGGTAGTTTAAAAATTGGTATTAATAATATCCATAAAACTTTAGATAGACTAGGAATTGGTCGTAAAACTGGTATCGATCTTCCAAATGAATCAAGAGGTATAAATCCTGATAAAAAATGGAAAAAATTAACTAAAAAATTACCTTGGTATGTTGGTGAAACTGTAGTTGCATCTATTGGTCAAGGATTTATTAGTGTTACACCTATGCAAATAGCTAGATACACAGGTGCTATTGCTACAAATAAACTACAAGTTCCACATCTTTTAAAAGATGATAACTTAATAGAAAGTATAGATACAAATACTTCTAAAAGAGATATAAAAATTGTTCAAAATGGTATGTATCATGTTGCAAATAAAGCACATGGAACAGCGGTACACTATATCAGATCAAAAACAACAGTAGCTGCAAAAACTGGAACAGCCCAGGTTGTAGGGATACCTCAATCTGATAAAAAAAGGATGAAAGAGCATGAACTTCAATATTTTAAAAGATCACAAGCATGGCTTACTACATATGCTCCATATAAAAAACCGCAATATGTAGTAACAATTTTAGTAGAACATGGTGGACATGGTGGTTCAGCAGCTGGACCAATGGCAGGAAAAATATATAATAAACTTATAGAACTAGGATACTTAAAAGATGGAAAATAGTTATAAAAAAAGTCTACAATTAATAAATGAAGCACACTATATTCTTATAGTTACACACTTAAACCCTGATCCAGATACAATATCTTGTTCGTTGGCATTGAGTAATTTCATGTTTGAAAATAAAATTAAACATAAAGTTTTTAACAGTAGTAATAATCTTCCAAGAGTTTTAAATTTTTTACCAAGATTTGATAAAATTACTACCCAAATACCAAAATATTATGACTTAGTTATCTATGTCGATTGTGCAGATCAAAGAAGAGTAGGTATAGATTTAGTTGATGATGTAAAAATTATAAATATTGATCATCATCAATCAAATGACAATTTTGGTATCATTAATATTGTAGATGATACAAAAGCAAGTACTGCAGAGGTACTGTATAAATTTTTTGAACTAAATAATTTAAAAATATCAAAAAATATTGCAGAGTGTTTATATGTTGGGATTTATGATGATAGTATTGGTTTCACAACTCCAAGAACATCAAATAAAACATTTCAAACCATAAATAAACTTGTAGATACTGGTATATCACCAAGTGATATTGCTAATAATTTATTAAGAAGAGATTCATTAGCTAGATATAGAATTTTACCTAAAATATTAGAAACATTAGAGCTTCATCTTGAAGGAAAATTTGCAACTGTACATATAAAAGATAGCTGGATTGAAGAGACTGGTGCATCAACTCATGAGTGTGATGATGTAGTCAATATGGTCTTAAATATTGCAATTGTGGAAGTTGTAGCTTATTTAAGAGTTATTGATAATAAGGTAAGAATTTCACTAAGAAGTAAAGGTGATATTGATGTATCAAATATTGCAAAAAACTTTAATGGTGGTGGACATAAAAATGCAGCTGGATTATCTATTGATACAAACGATATAAGTATTGCTAAAGATAAATTATTTTGTGTTATTAAAACTATAGATATGAATTAAGTTTATGCTAGATATAAATTGCTATAATTTTACATAAAAAAAGGATTTTATTATGATAAAAAAAATATTTCTAACATTAGTATTTAGTACACTTTTATTTGCTGATTTTTCTTCAATGAATACTAAACAAGTACAAGAAGCTATAAAAAAAGGTATCGCTGTTATTGATATAAGAAGAGTTGATGAATGGAGGAGATTTGGAACTATACAAAATAGTCATCTAATCACATTTTTTAATGAAAGAGGTGGATATGATGGAACAAAATGGTTATCAGAATTTTCAAAAATTGTAAAAACAAAAGATCAACCATTTATCTTAGTTTGTGCACATGCAAATAGAAGTCATGTTCTAGGTAAGATGTTATTTCAACAACTAAAATATACTAAAGTTTATGAACTAGAAGGTGGTATAAATTATGGTTGGATAGATAAAGGTCTTAGCACAGTTAAGTATCTAAAGTAAAACTTTAGATGAGATAGTTAAAATAGCTGTCTCACTTCTTAAAATAAGATTTGAATCAATACCTACTATTTTTTCTTTTGGAAATTTATCAATTTCACCTTGTGAAAAACCACCCTCACAACCTAAAACAATAGTTTTTATATCATCTTTTTTTGATGATATATTATTAGACGAAAAGTTAAACATATAACTATCTGGATAATTTTCTATAAATTCATCAAAACTATTACAACTATCAAGTTCTATTATACTACTTCTTCCAGATTGTTGACTAGAGTTTATCAAAAGTTTTTCTAATTTCTCAAAGTTTATTTTATATTGTTTTTGAGAATATTCACAAAGTATAAAAGTAACTTTAGTACAACCTATTTCATTCAAACTAGCGATAACTTTTTCAATAGATTTAGTATCTATAATGCACCATCCGATATGTAACTCTTTTTTAGGTTCTACTATCAACTCTTTAGAACTTACAAGTTCTAAAGTTGTTTTTCTTCTATCGATATTTTCAATTTTATATTCATATATATTTTTATCTTCTAAGTTTCTAAAGTATAGATTGTCTTCTATACTATGTCTTCTTACTTTAAATAAATATTTATGTAGTTCAGCTTCTATAACTAAAGATTGTTCACCTGAATTTTTATGAAATGTAAATTGCATTTTATATATCTACTAAAATATTTTTGAGATAATATATGTAAAAACTAATGCACCAATCTCCATCATATATATTTTTTTTGCAAACACTCTAAACTCTGCTTGTTTTTCTAATTCTGCTGTTTTTATAACTCTCATTTTTTTATATCTTTTTATCTCTAAAATCATAACAAATATTGTTGTAGCAAGCATTAAAACTACTGTTATACTCAAATCATGTGAAAAAGCAGCAACTATTCCTCCAGTATACGCAACAACTGCATTTAAAGAATGGTAAACAGGTGTCATAACTTTTAATCTTTTTATTAACTCAAAATAATCATCAACTCTTAAAACTGACAATAAATTAAAAACCATAACAAATAACAATGCTAAGATAAAATAAACATGCCAATTAACTGATGTAGATACTAATTCCATATATAATATTCCTCTTTAAAAATTTCTGCTATTATATCACAATAATTAACAAAAAAAAGGTTACCTATGGGAATTTGCATAAAAGAAGCATTAAGAAGAATAACATCTAATATAACAAAAGTATCATATGAGATTGTACCAATTGAAAATTCACAATCAAGAATAAGTGCTCAAGAGGTTTATGCCCAATATTCACTTCCCCCTTTTAATAATTCTGCTATGGATGGATATGCCGTAAAATTAACTGATGCAGGTAAAAAGATCAAAGTTATTGATTCTATTTTTGCAGGTTCTTCAAAACAAACTCCATTTAAAAATGGTGAATCTATAAAGATAATGACTGGAGCTAGAGTTCCTAGTTGTGCTCAAGCAATCATTCCTCATGAGCTAGTAGAAGTTTTAGAAGATGATCATATAGTATTACCTGAAACTATAAAAAATAATCAACATATTAGATTTAAAGGTGAAGATATCCTAAAAGATGATAAAATTTTAAATGATGGTGATGAGATAAATTTTGCAACTATTACAATGCTATCTTCTCAAGGTATAACTCATATAAAAGTATATAGACAACCTAAAATATCAGTATTTACAAGTGGAGAAGAGCTAAAACTTCACTATGAGTCTATAGAAGAGTATCAGATTTATAACTCAAATACTCCAACATTATTAGCTCGTGCAAAAGAGCTTGGAGCTGATGTAACATTTGTAGGGATGGCAAAAGATAATATTGACTCATTAAAAGAGGTTATCTCTAACTCTTTATATGCCGACCTTATTATTACAAGTGGTGGAGTAAGTGTTGGGGAAGCTGACTTTACAAAAGAGGCTTTTGAACACTTTGATATGGAAGTATTATTTGATGGGATTACAATAAAACCAGGAAAGCCAACAGTCTTTGGTAAAATTGAAAATACTTATATCCTAAATCTTCCAGGAAATCCTTTAGCAGCTGCACTTATCTTTGAGATATTTGGTAAAATTATTTTACAAAAATTAACTGGAAATAAAAATATTTATCATAATACATTACATACTAAACTAAATGATGACTTTACAAATAAAAAGGGTCGTACCACTTTGATACCAGGCTTTTTTGATGGCGAATATTTTACTCCAAGTGAAAAAAGATCTCCAGGTATGGTAGGTGTTCTACATAATTGTAATGCTATTATGATTTTAAACAAACAAAATGAAGAGTTGAAAAAAGATACTGTAGTAAAAATTTTACCTATAAACTGGAAATTTTTTACAGATATTGAAAAAGACTTTTTTAACTAAATGACAAAAACTAAAAAAGCGATCTCTATCTTAAGTGGAGGTATGGATTCTACACTTGCAACGTACTTAGCAAAAGATAAAGGCTATGAGATAATAGCTGTTCATTTTAACTATGGACAAATCACTCAAGAAAAAGAGTTAAGTGCATTTAGAAATATTTGTAAAGCTTTAAATATAAAAGAAAAATATGAGATAGATTTACCATTTTTTACCCAAATTGGGGCATCAGCTCTAACAGATAAATCTATAAATATACCAACATCTGGTGTTGAAGATGGAGTACCTATCACATACGTACCATTTAGAAATGGTATTTTTCTAAGTATAGCAACAGCTATTGCTGAGAAACATTCTGCAAATTTTTTATACATTGGGGTAGTTCAAGAAGATAGTAGTGGCTACCCTGACTGTACTGATACTTTTATAAATAAGATGCAAAATAGTATCAATCAAGGGACAAAAGAGGAAACAATGCTAGAGATAAAAATGCCTCTAGTTCATATGACAAAAGAACAAATAGTTAATAAATCTTTAGAGTTAAATATCCCTTTAGATCTTACATGGAGCTGCTATAAAAATCAAGAAAAAGCTTGTGGCATATGTGACAGTTGTAGACTTAGACTAAAAGGCTTTAAAGCTGCAAATCAAACCGATAAGATAGAATATATCTAAAGCTTATTATTACTACTATTATGCTATTATTTAACACTAAAATTTGTACAAATACACTAAAGGTAACACTATGACCCAAAAAACCAAATATATCTCGGCAGCTATTTTTTCATTTTTAATTATAATTGCAAACTACACTGTTCAATTTCCCATTAATGACTACCTAACATATGGAGCTTTATTATTTCCATTTACATTTTTATTAACTGATATTTTAAGTGAAAAATACTCAAAAGAAGAAGTTTTAGATGTAGTTAAAATTGGTATTTTAATAGCTGTTGTTCCAACTATATTAATAGCTGATTGGAGAATAGCATTTGCTTCTATTATCACTTTTTATATTGTTCAACAGATGGATGTAAAGATATTTCACTACTTAAAACAAAAATTTTCATCTTACTGGTGGCTTAGAAACAATGCAAGTACTATGATATCATCATTTTTTGATACTGTATTATTCTTTATGTTAGCATTTGCTTTTATCATGCCATTTGATGTGATAATAAAACTTATAATTGGTGATTATTTAGTAAAACTTACTTTAGCACTATTAGATACTCCAATATTTTATCTATTTGCAATTAGAGTAAAACAAGCAACATATAAAAAGAACTAATCATGTTTATGCCAACAACAAAAAAAGAGTTAGATATATTAGGTTGGGAACAACTTGATATCATCTTAGTAAGTGGAGATACTTATATTGATAGTCCATATAGTGGTATGGCTATAGTTGGTCAACTTCTACTTCAACAAGGCTTTAAAGTTGGTATCATAGCACAACCTGATTATGAATCAGACAAAGATATCACTAGACTAGGAGAACCTACACTTTTTTGGGGAGTAAGCTCTGGACTAGTTGATAGTATGGTAGCAAACTATACTGCACTTAAAAAGTTTAGAAATAGTGATGACTTTACACCAGGGATGGTAAATAACCGTAGACCAGATCGTGCAACTTTAGTCTATTCAAATCTAATACGAAGATATTTTAAAAACACTGTACCTATTGTTCTAGGTGGAATTGAAGCAAGTTTAAGAAGAACTGCACACTATGACTTCTGGTCAAATAAAGTAAGAGGTAGTATACTTTTTGATGCTAAAGCAGATATTTTAGTATATGGTATGGCAGAAAAATCAATTATTGAAGTAGCTGATGCTTTAAAAAATAATAATTCAATAGAAGATATAAGAGGTATTTGTTATATTTCTAAAACTCCAAGAGAGGAATATATTCAACTATCAACTTTAAAAGAGTGTCAAAATAAGCAAAATACAAATAAGTTCATAGATGCCTTTCACCACTTTTATGATAACAATGACCCAATAACAGCAAATGGTCTAAGTCAAGAACATAACGGCAGATATCTGATTCAAAATCCACCTCAATTTTATATGGAAGAGGAAGAGATAGACAATGTTTATAATCTACCTTACAAAAGAGAGGTTCACCCTTATTATGAAGCTCAAGGTAAAGTAAAGGCGATGGAGACTATCAGATTTTCAGTAACTACTCATCACGGTTGTTATGGGGAGTGTAACTTCTGTGCTATATCTGTTCATCAAGGTAGAACCATAAGAAGTAGAAGTGAAGAGTCTATTTTAAAAGAGGTGAAAACTTTTACGCAAAATCCAAAATTTAAAGGTGTGATATCTGATGTAGGTGGAGCTACTGCAAATATGTATGGATATGAGTGTGATAAAAAACTCAAAAAAGGTACTTGTGATGATATAAGATGTACAGGTCATCGTATGTTTAATCCACTTAAATTCGCAAAACCAAAAGATAAAGATTATAAAATATGTCCAGTTCTTAAACCAAATCATAAAAAAAACATTACACTTCTACAAAATATTAGAAAAATGGATGGTGTAAAAAAAGTATTTGTTAACTCTGGTATAAGATATGACCTTATAAATGAAGATGAATACTATGGAAAAGAGTACTTAAAAGAGATTGTAGATCATCATGTAAGTGGTCAAATGAAAATTGCACCAGAGCATAGTGAATCAAAAGTTTTAAAATATATGGGTAAACCTGATAAAAAAGTTTTAACAGATTTTAAACAAAACTTTACAGATCTAAATAAAAAAAATGGGAAAAAACAGTTTCTCACATACTATATGATTGCAGCTCATCCAGGCTCAACTCAAAAAGATATGGAAGATTTAAAGCAGTTTGCAAATGCTGATTTAAAGTTAAATCCAGAGCAAGTACAAGTATTCACCCCTACTCCATCTACATACTCTACTTTAATGTACTATACAGAGCTAGATCCTTGGACTAGAGAAAAAATATTTGTAGAGAAAGATCCTATAAAAAAACAAAAACAAAAAGATGTAGTAACACAAAAAATGGAATATATAAATAGTAGACTACAAAATAGAAATAATTCTAGAGGTAATAAAAAAAGATACTAGTTTAATAGATTAATGTTATAATAAGATACTTTAGAAAAAGGTGTCTTTTATGAAAATAACTAATTTTATTTTACTCTTATTAATATTTACTCTAAACCTATATGCTCAAGAAACAAAAAAATTATCTATTCAACTTTTATGGAAACATCAATTTGAATTTGCTGGTTTTTATATGGCAAAAGAGAAAGGCTTTTATAAAAAATATAATATCGATCTAAAACTAAAAGAATATAACTTTGGTGATAATATTACAAACGATGTAGAGTCACAAAAAAGCACTTTTGGAATTGGGTATCCAAGCTTGATATTAGATCGTTCAAATGGTTCAAAAATTGTTTTATTAAATGCAATATTACAAAACTCTCCACATGTGCTAGTAACTCTTAAATCATCAAATATTAACTCTATTAAAGACTTTAAAAATAAAAAAATAAAATTACTTGATAGTGAACAGCAAACTGCAGCAATCACAAGTATGCTTTATTCAAATAATATTTTATATAAAGATTTAGATATTATTAAATATCGATATGATATCAACGATTTAATAAACCACAAAGTAGATATTACTACAGCATTTTTATCAAATGAGATTTATACACTAAAACAAAAAAATATTCAATATAATATTTGGAATCCCAAAGATTATGGTTTTGATTTTTATGATGATATACTATTTACATCATCTAAATTTCTTAAAGAAGATCCAGTAACTGTTAAAAACTTTCAAAAAGCAACAATTCAAGGTTGGGAATATGCATTTTCTCATATCGATGAAACTATAGATTTAATTTTAAAAAAATATAATTCTCAACATAAAACTAGAGGTGCACTTCATTATGAAGCTAAAATATTAAAAGAACTAGCATACAAAGACTCTATTCCTTTTGGGCATATCTCAAAAACTAAGATTCAAAGAATATATGATATATATAATTTAATCGGATTGGTAAAGAATCCAATAAAACTTGATAATTTTATATTTAAACCAAATGATACTAAGTTGATTTTAACACAAGATGAATATAAATATCTAAATGATAAAAAGAATATAAATATGTGTATTGATCCAGTTTGGATGCCATTTGAAAAATTTGAAAATGGAAATTATATTGGTATAAGTTCTGATTATTTTAAATTATTTAAGAATATTCTAAATGTAGATTTTAATGTAATAAAAACAAATAACTGGACTCAATCACTAGAATATGCAAAAAATAGAAAATGTGATATATTATCATTAGCTATGAAAACGAATAGTAGAAAAAAATATATGAATTTCACAGAACCATATCTTAAAATACCACTTGTGATTGCAACTAAAAAAAATGTACCATTTATCAGTGACTTAGCAAACTTAATAAATAAAAAAGTTGCTATACCAAAAGGTTATGCTTTTATAGAAATACTTAAAAATAAATATCCAAGCCTTATTATTATAGAAGTAGAAAATATTAATGATGGATTAAATCAAGTAAAAAGAGGAGATGTATTTGGTTATATTGGTACAATTGCAAGTATTGGATATATGTTTCAAACAAAATTTAATAGTGAACTTAAGATAGCTGGAAAATTTGATGAAAAATGGAAACTAGGCATTGCTGTAAGATCAGATGATAAAGTTTTGTTAAATATTTTAAATAAAACTATTAAGAGCATTGATAGTCCAACTCGTCAAAAAATTCTTAATAATTGGATATCTATTAAATATGAAAAAAATATTGATAAAGAATTTATACTAAATATATTAATTATTATTTTTATTATAATAATATTCTTTTTGTATAAACAATATTTACTTAAAAAGTCTATTAAAGAATTTAATGATGTCATCAATGCTACGATGGAAAGTATACTTATATTTAAAGATGGTATATGTATAGATGCAAATCAAAGTACAATTGAGATGTTTGGGTACTCTTCAAAAGATGAAATTATAGGGAAAGAACCATTATCTTTTATAGCAGAAGAATCTTCACAATATGTAAAAGAACAAATGAAAAAATCTAGTGCACTTCCATATGAGGCAAAGGTTGTAAAAAAAGATGGAACTGAATTTTATGCTTTATTGCGTGGTCAAAATTTAAAAAGTAGAAATGTAAGATTATCTAGTGTTATAGATATTAGTAAAATAAAACTTCAAGAGAAAACATTAATAGAACAATCAAGAATGGCAGCAATGGGTGAAATGATAGGTAACATAGCACACCAATGGAGACAACCACTTTCTGTTATCTCTACAGGTGCTACAGGATTACAACTTCAAAAAGAGTATGGTTTATTAACGGATCAGATTTTTGAAGAATCATGTGATGCTATTAATAAAAATGCTCAATATTTATCTAAAACCATAGATGACTTTAAAAACTTTATAAAGGGTGATAGAAAAAAACAAAGATTTAATTTAAATGAAAATATTGATAGTTTTATAAAACTAATTGATGGAACCGTTAAAACTAACTTTATAAAACTTTTTTCTAAAATTGATGATACTATTTATCTTTATGGTTATCCAAATGAACTAATTCAATGTTATATAAATATATTTAATAATGCAAAAGATGTATTAAAAGAGATTAAAGATATTGATAGGTTGATTTTTATAAATTGCTATATTCAAAATAATTCAATAATTATTTCAATCAAAGATAATGGTGGAGGTATACCTGATGATATTATATTAAAAATATTTGATCCTTACTTTACTACAAAACATAAAAGTCAAGGTACTGGCTTGGGATTACATATGACATATAATCTTATAAATGATGGAATGAATGGAAATATAACCGTACACAATGTAGAGTATAAACATAATAATAAAAATTATAAAGGAGCAGAGTTTAAGATTATTTTGCCTCAGCAGGAAGAATAAATATTTGAATTGACAAATATATAAAAATTTATTCGCTATTACAGCGAATAAACTTTACTATTTTACTTTTTCTAGGTAATCCCCAGTTTTAGTATCACATTTTATTTTATCACCCTCTAAAAGATGAAATGGTACTTGAACTACAGCACCACATTCTAAGGTTGCAGGTTTTTTACCACCTTGAGAATCACCTTTAAAATTTGGTGGAGTTTCAATAATAGTCATCTCTACAGTTCCATCTGGTTCAACTGTAATAGCTTCACCTTTAAAAAACATCATATCAACACTATTACCATCAATAATCCATTTTTGAGCATCACCTACTTGGTCATATGTTAAACCAATTTGATCATATGTATTTGTATCCATAAATTGTAACATCTCACCATCATCATAAAGATATTGCATTCTTTTTTGTGCTAAGTCTGGAGACTCAAACTTATCACCAGCGTGAAAAGTTTTCTCGATTGTCTTAGCGTTTAGATAGTTTTTTATCTTACATCTTACAAATGCTGCACCTTTACCAGGCTTAACATGTGCATAATCCATAATTTTATAAGGGATACCATCAACTTCAATTTTAAGACCCTTTTTTAAGTCTTTCATACCTAATGCCATACTATCTCCTTTTATATCTGAGCATAAGAAACTGATTTTGCAGCTTCTAAATTTTCTAACTTATTAAGAGTATCAATAGATACATCTTCATCAACAATAATAATAGCTAAAGCACCATTTTTACTACGACCAAGTCTAAAGTCTGCAATATTTATATTTGCATCACTTAAAATACTTCCAACACTTCCAATTACACCAGGTACATCAGAATTTGTGAAAAGTATCATTTTACCTGATGGTTCAATATCCATTAAGAAATCATTAACTTTGATAATTCTTTGTACCTCTTCATCAAATATTGTACCACTTGTAGTATTTACACCATGTGAAGTTGTTATTTTAACTGATACTTGATTTTTATATGCACTTTTGTTTTTAACTGAAGAAGAATCTATTTTAAGACCTCTTTCATTTGCAACAAATGTAGCATTTACATAATTTATTTTTTCATTTGATAAGCTATGTGTCAAAGCACCAACTATAGCAAATGTTTCTAAACTATCTAAATAATCAGCAATTTCACCTTCAGCTTCGATCTTAATAGATTCTATAGTACTTTTATCCATCTGAGCAATTAAAAATGCCATCTTTTGAGTTAATTCTAAATAAGGCTTAACAAATGATGGGATTTTACTTTCATCAATAGGTAGATTTAATGCATGTGGATAGCCAATACCTCTAGCAGACTTAATAGCATTATTTGCAGCTTGTGTAGCAATTTTATATTGAGATTCAACAGTATTTGCACCTAAATGCGCTGTAACTGTAATATTATTTAAATCTAAAAGAGGATGATTCGTTGCTGGTTCTTTTGTAAACACATCAATACCAGCCATTGCAATCTTACCACTTTTTAAATTATTATAAAGTGCATCTTCATTATAAAGTCCACCTCTAGCACAATTTATAAGAATAACACCATCTTTCATTTTTGCAATCTGTTCTTCATCAATCATATTCAATGTTTCTGAATTTTTAGGTGTGTGAATTGTAATAATATCACAAGATAAAATATCATCAAAATTTTCTGTATATTCTATACCTAAATCAGTTGCTTTTGATGATGAGATATAAGGGTCATATGCCACTACATCCATCTCAAAAGATTTAGCTCTTAAAGCTACTCTATGTCCAATATTACCAAAACCAATAACACCTAATTTTTTACCATATAACTCTTGTCCATACCAATCTTCTCTTTTCCAGATTCGTTGATCTTTTAATTGTGCATGAGCATAAGGCATTTTTCTCATACAAGAAAGCATATGTGTCATTGTAAGTTCTGTTGCTGCAATTGTATTTGCTGTAGGTACATTCATAGCTATTACACCACGCTTACTACAACCTACAATATCAACATTATCAACACCAACTCCAGCTCTTACAACTGCTTTTAAATTTGTAGCAGCATTTAAGAACTTTTCATCAATGTCAGTTGAACTTCTAGTGATACAAACATCAGCATCTTTGATAACGTCTAAAAGGGCTACTTTATCAATATCAGCTGCATATATATAATTTATATCACTTGTATTTTTTAGTATCTCCAATCCACTTTCATGGATATGGTCACATACTACTATATTTGGTTTATTCATTATCTTCTCCAATTTACAGACTAGTTATTTTAACTTTCCTGCTAATGCATCACCTAATGTCATTGATGATGTATCATTTACTGTTTTTAAAATATCTCTATCTTTTTGAGAAGCTAATCTTCTTACAGATAATCTTACTCTATTTCTTTGTTTATCAATATTAACAACTACAGCTTCAATCTCATCACCGATTTTAACTTCCTCTTCACCCTCTTCAACTTTTAGTAAATCTTCTTTTCTAATAAGTCCATCAAGGTTATCTTCAAGTTTAACAAATACACCGAAATCTTTAATATCTTTAATTACTGATTTGATAATATCACCATTATTATGTTCGTTTTCGAACTTTTGCGCAGGAGAATCTTGTAAAGCTTTAATACTTAAAGAGATGTTTTCTTTCTCTCTATCAATTTTAATAATTTTAACTTCTAACTCATCACCTTTTTTGTAAATATCTTTACATTTAGCGTTTGATTCCCATGTAGCTTCTTCATTATGAAGTAAACCATCTACAGAACCTAAGTTAACAAATGCTCCAAAGTCAGTTAATGTTGCAACTGTACCTTTAATAACATCTCCAACTTTATTAGTTTTAATAAAAGACTCAAATGGTTTTGGTTGTAATGATTTTAAAGAAACTCTTAGTCTTCTTTTATCACAATCTAAATCGATAACTTCTACATTGATCTCTTGACCAATTTCAAGATAATCTTTTGGGTTTTTAACATTTTTATCCCAGCTAATTTCTGAAATATGTAAAAGACCTTCAATATCATTTCCTAAATCTACAAATGCACCATAAGATTCAAAGTTAGAAACAGTTACAGTAATTGTATCACCAGTCTCTAATGCATCTCTCATCTCTTCCCAAGGGTTTGGTAAAGCTTCTTTTATTGATAATGATAAGTGACCTTTCTCTTTATCGTAAGATTTGATAACAGTAATTACCTCTTCACCCTCTTTATAGTAAGCTGAAGGATTAACTGGACCTTTATATGAGATCTCATTATAGTTTACTAAACCATCAATTCCACCTAAATCTACAAACATACCATAACTTGTAATTTTCTTAACTACACCAGTTTTTGGTTCATTAGTTTCCATAAGTTTTAAGATTTTTTCTTCTCTATTTTTTTGTGTTTCTTCAATTAGTTTTCTTCTAGAGATAACGATACTATTTGTTTCTGGTTTTGCTTTAAGAACAACAGCTTTGATTTTTTTACCAACTGCCCCAATTGCTTTTAAGAAACCTTGTGCCATTGGCATAAAGTATTCCATACCATCATCACTTTGAACTACAAATCCAGCTCTAGGCTTAACAGATATTACTGTACCTTCAACTATAACATTTTCTGGTTCTGCACCATACTCTGCAAAAAACTTATCAAATAATTCTTTTTGAATAACTTTTTTATAAGATAAAGATAAATTCTCACCTCTTGTACCAGTTACCATAACAGTGATTTTATCACCCTCTTTATACTTAACTTCACCATTAATTGTGATTTCTGAAGTATAAATAGAACCTTCTCTACCACCAATACTTACTACAAAGTTGTTATCGTTAATTGATACTATTTCACCCTCAGTTACTGTATTCGTTTCTGTACTTTTCTCGCTCTCCTCTAACATTGCTGCGAAGTCTTCACCTTCACCTAATTCAAAATCTTCTAATTTTTTCATTGACACTTGCCTACCCTTTTATAATTTAATTGGGCTATTATATCCAAAAGAGGCTTTATTTTTTATGAGTGAGTTGATTCTTACTTATAATTTTGTATAATTTTTATAAAAGTTGTTATAGTTTTTCTATAACATTAACTACGTTTTGTATTATCCAATCAGGTGTTGATGCACCAGCTGTTACACCACAAGTTTTTTTACCTTTAAACCATATCTCTTCTAGTTCTTTTTCATCTTCTATATGGTAACTTTTTGTGTTTTCATTACAAATATTAAATAACTGCTTAGTATTTGATGAATTTTTACCACCAATAACTATCATAATATCTACTTCTGCACTTAGGCTTCTAGCTGCTGCTTGGTTTTCAAATGTAGCATCACAAATAGTATTAAATACCCTCACCTCTTTATATCTTAAAATAAGATGATTTACTATCTCCAAATACTTCTCTTTTTGTTTTGTAGTTTGTGCTATGGTGGCTATTTTATCGTATTTAAAAACTACATTATCCAAGTCAGATGGTTCTAAAACTACATTTACATCTTCACCATAACTTTTAATCCCTTTTACTTCAGGATGTTCTTCATCACCAAAGATCACTACACTATAGTTATCAGTAGTCATTTTTTTAACTATCTGCTGTGGAGTTGTAACAAAAGGGCAAGTTGCATTTATAACTTTAGTGTTATTTTCTTTCAACTTTGCCAAATCATTTTTAGGAATACCATGTGTTCTTATGATAATAGTATCTTCTTTTTTTGCTTCATCAATTGTAGAGTACAACCCTACATTATAATCTTTTTTTAATCTATCTATCTCTTTTTGATTATGAATAAGTGGTCCCATAGTTACAGAGTTTTTATGCTCTTGAGCAATTTTAATAGCTCTTTTTACTCCAAAACAAAAACCATAACTTGAAGCTAATTTTACTTGCATTTTTAACCTCTAAGTGAGTTTAATATATCATTGAAATTAGGAAATGATGTTTCAATACATTGAGTATCTTCAATAACCATTCCTGATAAAAGACCTGCTATAGCAAAACTCATAGCAATTCTATGATCTCCATATGATTGAACCGTTGCTTTAGATAAAGTTTGATCTCCATCTATCTCATAACCATCTTCATTCTCAATATATGTTATACCACAAAGTTTAAGATTTTCTACAATAACGCTGATTCTATCAGATTCTTTTACTCTTAACTCTTTTGCATTTTTTACAACACTTTTACCATTTGCTATTGACATTGCTATACTTAAAACTGGTAGTTCATCTATAAGCCATGCTATATTTTTATCAACTGTTATACCATTTAGTTCATGATGCTCTACTATAATATCACCAATAGGCTCATAAATATCTTCAGTTTTTATAAACTGAACTTTAGCACCCATTTTTTCTAATATCTTATATGCTTCAATCCTTGTTGGATTTAATGTAACATTTTTTAAAGTTACTTTTGCTTTTGGTATAATAGCTGCAGCAACTGCAAAGAAAAATGCAGAAGAGGGATCTGTTGGAACAGTTATATTAAGTGGTTCAAGTTTTTTTGTTAATGGTTCTATCTCAATCCAACCATCTTTATTAGTTACAATTGAAGCACCCATTCCATTTAACATTCTCTCTGTATGATCTCTAGATAATAGATCCTCTTTATAATAACTTTTTTCATCACTTTGAATTGCAGCTAATATTAAAGCTGATTTTATTTGTGCTGAATCTATTGGGCTATGATATTTAAATGATTTTAATTTACCACCTCTTATATGTAGAGGAGCCTTATTTCCATCTTCTCTACCATCAATAGATGCACCTATTGTTCGCAAAGGATCGGCCACCCTTTTCATAGGTCGACTTCTTAAATATTTATCACCTGTAAGTACAAAGCTTCCCTCTATTCCAGCTAACAGTCCAGTATAAAGACGCATTCCTGTACCTGCATTACCACAGTCCAGTATATCATCTGGTTCACTTAATTTTTCTGGTGGAGTTATAGTTATAATCTCACCATCATCTTTAACTATAGCACCTAACTTTTCTGCTATTCTTAAAGAATCCATAGTATCTTCACCTCGAAGATAATTTCTTATTGTAGATGGCTTATTTGCTAAAAGTGAAAACATCGCACATCTATGTGATATAGATTTATCTGAAGCTATATTATCAATAACAATATCAAATGGCTTAGTAAGTGGAGATACAGTTAAAGTTTCCATTATCTTATCCCTATTTTTAACTCATCTTGTAATGTTTCTAAAATTTTATCCATAATAGATATAATATCTGATTCTTCCATTGTTTTTGTTTCTGATTGTAAAACAAATTTTATTGTTAAACTTTCATCTGATCCAAGTTTTTCATCACTATAAATATCTACTAAGTTAAATTGTTTTATCTCATCAATATTAATACTATTTAAAACTTTTTTAATCTCTCTATACTCTAAAGATTTTGGAGCAATTATACTTAAATCTCTTTTTGAAGATTGGAATTTTGATATAGAATCACTAAGAATTATATCATCACTTAATTTATCAAAATCAATCTCAGCTATAAATGTATCGCTAGAGATATCAAAGTCACTTGATACTGTAGGGTGAAGTTTATATAAAATACCTACACACTCACCATTTAACAAAATATTAGCATTTTGACATGGATGTATAAAATCATTTTTAATATTTTCCATAGGCTCTAACTCAAAGTCACCTATAACATTTGATACCTTATCACTAAAACTAAATAGATCTATTACAGATGGTTTTCCATTATTAGCAACAGTTTGAAGCTCTTTATCTCCACTAAATATAAAACTTAATGATTTTGATTCTTCTCTATTTTTATCAAAAATAGTTCCCACTTCAAAAAAACCAATAGATTTAAATCCCTGCTTTACATTATGAGATACTGCTTGAACTAAATTCAATGCAATTGTAGTTCTAAATGTATTAAGTTCATTTACTATTGGGTTTAAAATATCTTTATCTTTAGTTACTGTTTCAAACTTATATTTCTCTAAAAGTTCTTTATTTCCAAATACATAAGTTATAGTTTCATAAAAACTATTTGATATAGCTCTCTGTCTTAATGAGTTTTTTAAAACTAAACTATTTGAAGTTTTATTTATACTATTTGATTCTCTTATCTCTAAAGGTTTAGATTGAATATTATCAATCCCTATTATTCTAACTATCTCTTCTGTAATATCTGCAATATTTTTTATATCGTGTCTAAAAGGTGGTATAACAACTGTAACGATATCATTTCCATTTGGTTTCACTGCAAAACCTAATGATGTAAGTATCTTTGTAATATCATTTTTAGATATCTCTTGACCTATTATTTTATTGATCTTACTAATATTAATTGTAAGATTATTTGGATTTATTTCTGTTACAAAATCTTGGCTACCATTATATATTGTTCCACCATTTAAAGATAAAAGTGTGATAACATTATCAATACCAAATGATAAATTTGGCTCACTTCCTCTTGATGCTTTATAATAAATATCACCAGTTTTTTGTTTTTTATCAAATACTTTTTGAGCTAAAACTTCAGGATTAGTATAACTAGCTTCTATTATAACTTCATCACAATTATTTGTAACTTGCCCTGCTTCAATCCCAATTATACTTAAAAGTATTTTTCCACTTACTGTATCAAAACCATTTGCATTTTTTTCAATACATAATGAAACTTTACTACTAGATTCACCTATTGCTATTGATTTTGAATAAACATTTAACAACACTCCTGTACTATGAGTAGCATAACTTACTGCTGTTTCAATATCTGTATTTTTTAATTTATCTATTGTAGATGCTCTTAAATGATGTACAACATTTAATTTAAAATCACTAATGTCAACTGCTTTATAAATAAGATTTGATTCACAACTTGTATCATAATTTACTTCAAATACTTGATTGATACCTTTATTATTAGTTTTTACTATTGCATCATTTTGCTTTAATGGAATATCAAAATATGTACTAAGTTCTCTAGCGATTCCATTTATACTTAAACAATCACCTCTATTAGCTGTAAGTTCTATCTCAATAATTTCATCATTTATTAAAGAGTATTCATTTAGCTCTTTACCAATAACTAACTTTCCTATTGAATCATCAAGTACCATAATCCCATCATTTATTTTAGGAAGACCAATCTCTGTAGAGCTACAAATCATACCTAACGACTCAGCACCTCTTAGTTTTGCTTTTTTAATTTTAAAATCATCACCCAATATTGAACCAACTGTTGCTACAGGAACATATTGATCTTTATCAACATTTTTAGCACCACATACAATTTGTACAGATTCAGTTCCTATATCAACTTGACAAATATTTAATTTATCTGCATCAGGATGTTTCTCTTTAGCTGTTACTTTTCCTATTACTACACCATTAGGTATCAAAACTCTAGTAGCTGAATCAACTTCAAGACCTATTGAATTTAATGCTTTACATATAGTATTTGTACTTATTTTTGAAATATCGATATATTCTTGTATCCATTGTCTTGTAATAATCATCTAAATTGTCCTAATAGTCTAATGTCACTTTCAAATAAAGATCTTAAATCTCCAATCTCATGTATAAGCATTGCAAATCTTTCAATACCAAGTCCAAATGCATATCCGCTAACATTTTCATATCCTACAGCTTTAAATACATTTTCATCTACAATTCCACAACCTAATACTTCAAGCCAACCTGTATGTGAACAAACTCTACATCCACTACCTTTACAAAATTTACAAGATATATCTACTTCAGCTGATGGTTCTGTAAATGGGAAAAATGATGGTCTAAATCTAACCTCTACATCACCAAACATATGGTGCAAAAACTCTTCCATCACAAACTTTAAGTTTGCAAAAGATACTACACCCTCTTGCTCTACTACTAGACCCTCTATTTGATGAAACATTGGAGTATGTGTTATATCAAAATCTTTTCTAAAAACTGTACCTGGAGCAATAATTCTAATAGGTGGTTTTTGACTCATCATAGTTCTAATTTGAACCGGACTTGTATGTGTTCTTAAAACTGCACCATCATTACAATAAAATGTATCTTGCATATCTCTTGCAGGATGATATTTTGGTAAATTTAAAGCTTCAAAGTTATGAAAATCATCCTCAACTAAAGGACCCTCTTCAATGCTAAAATTTAAGTTTTGAAAATATGTAGTGATTTTTTCCATTGTATCACATACGGGATGTTTTGCAGATGTTGTACAGCTTGAGCTAAATTTTGTTACATCAATCTTTTCAGATTCTAACTTTTTTTCTAACTCTTTTGCCATTAAAATAGTTTTTTGAGTATCTAAAGCTTTATTAACTTCTGTTTTTTGTTTATTTAGATTTTGTGCAAATGCTTTTTTTTCTGTATTTGGAACATCTTTCATTTTGGCAAATTCTAGTGTTAATACACCTTTTTTACCTAAAACCTCTATACGGTATGATTCTAATTGTTCTAAAGATTCACTTGCGTTTATCTTATCTATCAATTCTTTCAAATGTATCTCCTAAGTTGACTTTATATCTTTTAAGTCTTTAATAATTTGCGATTATACTTAAAAATTTATTATACTTTGGTTATACTTATAGTTATAAATAATTAAGGAAATACTAAATGTGCATATTTTGCAAAATAATAGCTGGTGAGATACCAAATAAAACAATTTTAGAAAATGAAAACTTTTTAGCTTTTGAGGATATAAATCCATCTGCTAAAATTCATATATTAATCATACCGAAAGTACATATTAAATCATTCAATGAGATGACACCAAATATAATGGCAGAGATGACAACTTTTATTCAAGAGGTAGCTTTAACAGCAGGTGTAAAAAGTGATGGTTATAGATTGATTACAAATATTGGTAAACAAGGTGGTCAAGAGGTTGAACATATACACTTTCATCTTTTAGCAGGTGAACCAATGGGAGCATTAAGATAATGCAAGTTTTTGGTATATTTAAAGAAGTTCACGAACTTGAGTACTTAACAAAATGTTATCTTTATATTCATTCAGAGGGTGAAGAGATAACAGTTGATGAGATGAAATTACTTCTAAAGAAAAAGAACAAAAATGTTGCTGGAACTATTTTCTTACATAACCCTTACACAGCTCCTGTTGGAATGAAATTAGGTGAAAAGTTATGTTTTCAAGATTATAAATTCAATGGTGAATATAGTGAATTACAAGTAGATAATGATGTAAGAATTGTTGGAAGAAATTTAAAAAGATATAAAGGTAAACTTATAGAGATAAAATATCTTTTTAACTATAACAAAGAAAATATTCAACCAACTTCAACAATGGAAGTTCTTGATATGGATTTAGAAAAACTTCATACAAATCTACTAACTGTATTTGCAAAACATGATAACTTTCAAGACTACAAAAACATAAGTTACAATGGTAAGTTTATATTTTTTGCATGGGGACATAAAATTGATAGACACCATACAAATATAGCTGTATATGCTTCAAATATCGCACAATGGGCAAAAAAACAAAATAAAGAGATAGGTTTCGTATATGATAGAGTAAGAGATGAAGAAGATAGTTTTGAATTTACAAGATTCTTTTCACCTTATAACTTTGGTAAGCTTAAGCATGTAGTTCCTGATGCTATTGGACAAGTTTTTTCAAAAGAGATTATTAAACCATACAGAATGGACTAATGTAACCTACAATAGATAAAATTTAATTTTAAATTTTATCTATTAAGGTACATATGCTATTTTATTTATCCCTATATTTACATCATAACCACACATAAGATTCGCATTTACAACTGCTTGAGAAGATGCTCCTCTTAAAAGATTATCGATACTACTATTTATAAATATAGCATCACCATTTTGTTCAACAAATATATCACAAAAATTAGTTCCTGCGGTTGATTTTATATCAACACAACTATCTTTAACTCTTACAAATTCACAATCTTTATAATACTCTTTTAAAATAGATTTTACATCTATATTAGCATCATTTATAGTTGCATAAATACTTACAAGCATACCTCTAGTAACTGGTATAAGATGTGGAATAAAGTTTATATTTAAATCTTTAGATTCAAGTAATTTTACTTTCTCTTTTATCTCTGGCATATGTCTATGTTTCATTGGGTTATATGCAAACATATTATCATTGACAGTTACAAAGTGTGTAGTTTCACTTAGTTTCTTTCCAGCACCACTAACACCACTTTTTGCATCTACAAAGATATTTGAATTGTTATCAATATACTTTACAAAAGGGATTAATGCTAGCAATGATGCAGTAGGATAACATCCTGGATTAGCAACTAATGTTGCATTTTTTATATCATTTTCATAAAATTCAGGAAGTCCATAAACACTTTTTGGTAAGTTTTCTTTATCTTCATGAGTACAATAATGTTCTTCATAAGTATCAAGTTCAAGCCTATAATCAGCGCTTAAATCAACAACTTTAACACCTAATTCTAAAAGTTGTTTTGCAAATCCCATAGATGTTTTATGTGGTAATGCTAAAAAGCAAAGAGTAGAAACTTTTGATATCTCAAGAGCATCTGCTTTTTTAACTTCCATATTAATAACGTCAGTTAAACATGGATGCAACTTATCAATAGTTGTATCACCTGTACTATTTGCTATGTAAGTTATATTAAACTGAGGATGATTTAAAAGTATTTTTACAAGCTCTAAACCTGTATAACCAGTAGCTCCTACAATTGAAACATTCATTTTCATGTTATTCCTCTAACCTAATTTACTCGCATCATAGTAAACTGATTCTATCTCAAACTCTTTTTTACCACCTGGTAATTTTGCTGTAAATTCATCACCTTCACTTTTACCTAAAAGCTGTTTTGCTAAAGGTGAATGGAAAGATATATTTCCAGCTTCAGGATTACTATGAGGAGAAGATACAATAGTATATGTTATCTGCTCTTCAGTTGCTACATCAACAAGCTCTACAGTAGAACCAAAGCTTATCTTTTCATGAGTTAATGTTGCAGGATCAATTATAACTACTCTTGTAATCAAATCTTCAAGTTCTGCTATTCTTTTTGTTATATTAGCTTGTTCCTCTTTTGCAGCATGATACTCTGCATTTTCTTTTAAATCTCCAAGCTGTCTTGCTTCTTCAACTGCAACAAGAATTTTTGGTCTTTGCACCAATTTCATATCATTTAAATTTTCAGTTAAATTATCGTAATCTTTACTTGTCATTGGTTCTTGTTGCATCACTTTTTCCTACCTTTAGATTTTTCTTTTAACTCTCGTTTCCACTCTTTTTCAAATTTCTTTCTTTTTAAAAAAGATAAATTTTCTACAAATAGATGACCACTTAGATGTTCCATCTCGTGTTGCCATGCAACAGCTAAAAAGTCGTTTGATTCCATTGTTTGTTTTTGACCATCTCTATTAAAATACTCAACAATAACATTTTCTGCTCTTACTACATCTGCATTAAATCCTGGTACACTTAAGCAACCTTCATTAAAAACTAACTCACCATCTTTATGAGTAATAACTGGATTTATAGCTTCTATTAAATTTTCAGGTAATTGTTTCTCATAATCTTCACTATTCTCATCATCTACAGGAATATTAATTATTAAAACATTTAGTGGTACACCAATTTGAATTGCTGCTAAACCAACTCCACCTTTTGCATTCATAGTATCATTCATATCATCCAAAAGAGTATGAAGGCTCTCATCGAAAACCTCTACATCTTTTGATTTTTTTCTTAATACTATATTTGGATAAGTTAAAATTTCTCTTACCATTTTTATATCTCTTTTATTCGTGTTTTTCTATAACTTTATCTACAAGACCATAATCACATGCTTCTTGTGCAGACATAAAATTATCTCTTTCAGTATCAGCTTCAACTTTTTCAAAAGATTGACCTGTATGTTTAGCTAAAAGTGTATTTAACGAATCTTTTAATCTTTGTATCTCTTGCGCTTGAATCTGAATATCAGTAGATTGACCTTGTGCTCCACCTGATGGTTGATGTATCATAATTCTTGCATTTGGTAAAGCAAATCTTTTACCCTGAGCTCCTGCGGCAAGTAAAAAAGCACCCATAGATGCAGCTTGACCTATACAAATAGTACAAACATCAGGTTTAATATAATTCATTGTATCAAACATACTCATACCAGCAGTTACTACACCACCTGGAGAGTTTATATATAAAAAGATATCTTTTTCAGGATCATCAGCTTCTAAAAATAAAAGTTGTGCAACTATTGAAGCAGCTACTGCATCATTTACTTCACCACTTAACATGATAATTCTATCTTTTAAAAGACGAGAGTAGATATCATAACTTCTCTCTCCTCTTCCTGTTTGTTCAACTACAACTGGAACGTAAGACATTATTTTCCTGCTTTTTCGTCTAATAATTTATTGATAACTTTTTGCTCAATCATTGACATTTTAATTGCTGGTAAATATCCAGCTTCTTCATATTGTTTGATTAGAGCTTGACCATCTTGACCTTGCATCATAGCTTCATAATATAAAGTTTGAGTAACTTCTTGATCTGTTACAGATACATCTTCAGCTTTTGCTAACGCATCAACAATAAATGTAGCTTTTACACTATTTGTAGCATCTGGAGTTACCTCTTCTCTCATCGCTTCAATTTTTTCTTGATCTTTTTTTAGCTCATTTAACTCATCTTCACTCATCTCTCTTACTTTATTATTTAAAGCTTGATTAATTTCTTGATCTAAAACTGATGTAGGAACTACAAAATCAATTTTTTCTACAAGTGTTTGTAAATATGCAGGTTTTAACTCTTCACTATAGTATTTACCCATTTTTTCAGATTTAATTTGTTCTGCAATTTTTTCTTTTAACAACTCTACTGTAGGATTTTCTTCATTTGTTAGAACTTTTTTAGCAAATTCATCATCAATTGTAGGTGCTACTTTTTCTTGAATTTCATGTAATTTTACTTTAAACATAACTTCTGCACCAGCTAGATCTGCTGATTGGTATTGTACAGGGAATGTTACTGTGATCTCTTTTTCTTCATCATATTTCATACCAATTACTTGATCTTCAAATCCAGGGATAAAAGAGTTGCTTCCAATTTCTAATGTATGTTTTTCAGCTTTTCCACCTTCAAATGCAACACCATCTTTAAAACCTTCAAAGTCAATAACAGCATGATCTCCAGCTTTTACCATTCTTTTTCTTTTTATTTTTTCTAATGGTGTACCTTGAGCTGCCATAGTGTTGATTCTTTCATCAACTTCTTCATCAGTTACCTCTTTTACTTCAATTTCAGGTAATAATGATTTATAATCACCTAAATCAACATTTGGTTTACAAGAGATTTGAATCTCAATTTCGATATCACCATTTTCTTGTTTATCAAATTTAGTTATTGCTGGTTCACCAATAATATCACTATTATCAATTTTAAGTTCTGCTAATGCTGCCGTCATAACATCTCTGATAGCTTCACCCTCTGCATCTTGAGTTAATTTTTCTGCATATCTGCTTTTAACTACTGCTACAGGCACTTTACCTTTTCTAAAACCTTGAACATCCATAGTTTTAGCTGCTTGTTTTGCTAATTTATTTAAGTTTGCCTCTACTGCATCTGCTTGTATTGTTGCAGTTACTACTGCATTTGCTTCGTTTGTTTTTGTTGCGTTAAATTCCATAAAAATGAACTCCGTATTAAAATTTTATGAAGATTATATCAAATATTAACTTAAGCCAATTATGAAGATAGTTTATCTAAAATAAATCGCTCTAAATCTGATTGTTTTACCTCTTGATCTAATGACTCTTCATATATATCAGATACCTCTTTATTATACTCATCATATGGGAAATGGGGAAAGTGTAATGACCACATCTGCTTTATTCTTTGTTTAGTAACACAGTCCCTTGTCCACTCTTTAAAAAAACTAAATATTCCAAATAAAAGAGCTGTAAAAAATACAGCAAGAACTATTGATGCATGACAATCTAAGATTCTAAATAAATTATGTGTCAGTAAAGCAATTGGTACGATAATTAAGTGTGCTAATATCAAAAACACCATATATGCTCTACCCAGTTTTAATCTAAAACCTAGTTTTGTTCCATCAAGTTTCATACCCTCATTAAACAACATATTTGCATTTAGTAGTTGATTTAATTTTACTGGTTGTTTTGATATATTATATATATACGATATTATTTTTAGTTTTATATTCTCAATCATTATCTACCTTTATTTTTAGTTATCTTTAAATATTATTTTATAAAATTCTGCACGAAACATATCCGTAACATATTTTACCTCTTTATCATGAATAGCAACTATATCAACCTCTTTACCTTCATAAAACCAGCCATTATTTGTATCTACCATCACTTTATCTTTAAACATTGTTTTTAATTCATCAATACTAATAGTTAATTCTTCCATATTATAAGTACCTATTATTTTAATTTGTAAATATATTGTATCTAAAATTTATTTTAAATTGTAACATATTGATACAATTTATATCATATAATCTAAATAATCATAAATTAACTTATCTAGACATAATTTATACATAATATTTTTTTACAATAAATAATATTAAAAATTAAAGGAAATTTATGAAAAAGATTATTTTAGGAACAGTAGCTGCTTCAGTTTTAGCTGTATCTAGTATGGCAGCAGAGTATACACTAAAGTTTAGTCATGTTGTAAGTGAAAATACACCAAAAGGTAAAGCTGCAAAGTATTTTGAAAAAAGACTTGAAGAGTTAAGTAAAGGTGCTATTGATGTGCAAGTTTATCCATCAAAACAACTTTATAATGATAAAGCAGTTTTAAAAGCTATTAGATTAGATTCTGTTCAAATGGCAGCACCAAGTTTCTCTAAATTTGGTAAAATTGTACCTCAATTAGCTTTATATGATTTACCATTTTTATTTAAAGATATTGATCAGTTACATAGAGTTCAAGATGGTGAAGTTGGTAAAAAGTTAAAAGCAATGGTTACAAAAAAAGGTATAGTTGCTTTAAACTTTTGGGATAATCACTTTAAACAATTATCTTCTTCAAAAAAAGCACTTATTGCTCCTGAAGATGCTAAAGGTCAAAAATTTAGAATTATGTCTTCAAAAGTTCTAGAAGCACAATTCCAAGCAGTTGGAGCAAATCCTCAAATGATGCCATTTTCTGAAGTTTATTCAGCACTTCAACAAGGTGTAATTGATGGTCAAGAAAATACAAACTCAAATATGTACACTAAAAAGTTTTATGAAGTTCAGACTGATATCTCTATAACAAACCATGGTTATTTAGGTTATTTAGTTGTTATGTCTAAAAAGTTCTGGAATAAACTTCCTACAAACCTACAAAAAGATGTTATTCAAGCTATGAATGAAGCAACTGAAAAAGAGAGAATGTATGCAGAAGAGTTAAATACAAAACAATTTAATCTTATAAAAGAGTATGCTGATAAAACAGGAAAACTAAAAATTCATGTTTTAACAAAAGCTCAAATCCAAAAATGGAGAGATGCAGTAAGTCCTATCTACTCTAAATTCTATAGTAAAAAGAAAATTGGTGAAGATTTAATAAAAGCAGCAATAGCTACAAAATAAGTTATTGTAAAAAACAAAAAAAGGATACTTTAATTTTAAAGTATCCTTTTTTATTTATATATGAAAAGGGTAAATTTATGAAAAATATTTTTCATTATATTAGCATATCAATTGATTTTATCAACAGATGGATAGCCGCAATTGGAATAAGTGCGGGGGTAGCTTTAGCGTTCTCAAATGTTGTTGCTCGATATGGTTTTAACTATTCAATAACATGGGCCTCTGAACTTACTGTATATCTATTTTTATGGAGTATGTTTTTTGCAGTTGCTTATTGTTTTAAATTAGGGGAGCATATATCTATAGGTTTACTTGTAGAAAATGTAAACAAAAAACTAGCAAAAGTATTATTACTTTTTACATATATGGTTACTTTTGTATTCTTAGTAGCTGTTTCATATTATGGTTATGAATATCTAGAATTAGTTATTGAACTTGAAGAGATATCTGTAGATTTAGAGATACCTATGTGGATACCATACCTAGTGATACCGGTATCCTTTTCATTTAGTGCATATCATATTTTAGAACATATTATTGCATTGATACAACTACCATCCGAAGATATAGAATTTACAAATGAAGCGAGTGATTTAATGAAAGAGATGAATAAAGAAGTTGATGTAGATGAATTACTAAAAGAAGCAGATAAACGATCTGGAGGTTTAGTATGAGTATAGCTGTACTATTTATATTATTTTTTGCATTATTAGTTATAGGAGCACCTATTGCTATAGCACTTGGTGCTTCTACATTTATAGCACTTGTTAGTTTTACACCAATCTCACCTATAGAGATATCATCAATGATATTTGAGAAGATTGAACACTACTCATTAATGGCTATTCCAATGTTTATACTTGCAGGTAATCTTTTAAGTAAAGGATCTAGTGCTACAAGAATTATTGAATTTGCTAAATCAATTGTAGGACATCTTCCAGGTGGACTTCCTATCTCTGCTATTTTTGCATCTATTATATTTGCAGCAGTATCTGGTAGTTCTCCTGCTACTGTTGTAGCTATTGGTTCTATTATGTTTGGTGCAATTGTTCAAGATGGTTATCCAAAAAAATATGCAGTAGGAACTATAGCAACAGCAGGTAGTTTAGGTATTTTGATACCACCTTCAATTGTTTTGATTGTATTTGGAGTTACTGCTGAAGTTTCTATTGGAAAACTATTTATGGCTGGTGTAGTACCTGGTATCATGATAGGTCTTATGCTTATGATTGTAACTTATATTGGAGCAGTTCGGCTTGGATTTAAGAGAACCCAGCCCCAACCTTTTAAAATTAGACTAAGAAAAATGAGAGAAGCATCTTGGGGATTGATGACTATTGTTATAGTTATAGGTGGTATTTATGGTGGTATTTTTACACCAACTGAAGCAGCAGCAGTAGCTGCCATGTGGGCATTTTTTATATCAGTTTTTGTATATAAAGATATCAAAGTATCAGACTTTTTTGATATAGCTTTAGGATCTGCAAAAACTACTGCTATGATTATGTTTATCATTGCAAATGCTATGTTATTTGCTCACTTTTTAACAATGGAAAATGTACCACAACTTATCACTCAAACCTTAGTAGATTGGAATGTTGATATGATTATGTTTCTAATCTTTGTTAATATTTTACTTGTAATTGCTGGTGCATTTATGGAACCATCTGCTATTATTATGATTATGGTACCATTACTTTTACCAGTGGCTGTTGCTCTTGGTATTGATCCAATTCATTTTGGTATTATGATAACTATAAATATGGAACTTGGTATGGTATCTCCACCTGTTGGATTAAACTTATTTGTTACAAGTAGTTTGACAGGAATGCCTATGAAAGATGTAGTTGTAGCAACATTACCTTGGACTGCTACAATTTTTGTAGGTCTTATGCTTGTTACTTATATCCCAGAGATATCTCTATGGTTACCAAACCTAATGTATGGTTGATTTTAGTAAAATAAAAAGGGATAAATATGAAAGAAACTGCTTGCCCACTTGATTGTTTTGATGGTTGCAAAGTTATCTATAAAGATAATCTTTGCAAACCAAGTAATGACTATATTACAAATGGTAAACTATGTAAAGCCTTCGCTTACCTTACAAAAGAAAAAAATATCATTGATACTAACTTAAGTGATACTTTACAAAAAATGGTACAAAAACTAAAAGAGAAAAATAAAAAGATTTTATACTTTAAAGGTAGTGGAAATATGGGCGTTATGCAACATATTCCTAAAAAGTTTTTTGAAAAGATTGGGGCTACTTTTGCAGTAGGAAGTACATGTGAAGCATCAGGTGAAATAGGGATTGAAAAAGGTAGAAAATACAATGTCAATCCAACTTTAGATGAGTTACTTCAAAGTGAGGTTATTCTCGTATGGGGTAAAAACTTTACAAAAACTTCAAATCATATTTACAATCTTGTAAAAGATAAAATATTTATCACTATTGACCCTGTAAAAACTCAAATTGCTTCAAAGTCTAAAATACATTTACAAATACCTCCAAAAGGTGATTATCTTTTAGCAAAAATATTACAACAAGTTTTAGAAAATAAAGACTTTAATAATAGTGATTTAAAAAAACTAAATATATCTAAAGAACAATTAGATAAAACTATTGAACTATTAACTACAAAAAAAGTATCAGTTATGTTAGGGATTGGTCCTCAAAAATATAAGCAAGGTTCTGATATATTTCATGAGATGGATAAAGTTTTTGATAAACTAAATCTTTTAAATGGTAAAAATACAGGAGTATGGTATCTATCAAATAGTGCTTATCCCTTTGATAATAAAATCACAACAATACCTACAAACACTACAACATATGCTGATGTAAAATTTGATGATTATGATATAGTTTTTATTCAAGGGGCAAATCCAGTTATATCATCACCAAATATAAACTTTATAATTGATACATTAAAAAATACATTTGTGATATATATGGGAACAACTCTAAATGAAACTTCACATTATGCGGATATCATTATACCTGCAAAAACATTTTTAGAAAAAAAAGATGTAAGATTGTGTTATTCGCATGATGAGATTCATTTTTGTGAAGTGTGTAAAGAAAATGATAAAGCAATTAGTGAATATGAACTTACAGATTATCTTTTTAAAGAGTTTGGATTTGATGGACTATTAAGTGAAGATGAGTATTTAAACTGTTTTAAAACTATTGTACATCAAAAACCAGAGATAAAGTTCAAAGAATTTGAAACAAAAAATGTGGAACTTCTAGATATTAAAGAGGATGAATTTTATCTTCTTACATCAAAGTCAACTGATACTATTAATTCTCAATTTAAATATGATAAATATGCTTATATCCATCCCTCTCATAATTTTAAAGATTATGAAACTATAACTATATCTTCAAAAATTGGTTCAATTAAAATTGAGGTAAAAAATGATGATAGACTTTATAAAAATTCCATTTTACTATATGCAGGAAATAAACAAGTAAATATATTAACATCAAATGAACTAAGCGACTGTAAAACCAATGCTACATTTCAGGATATCAAATTAAAAATTATTAAATAATTTTACTTTTAAATTTTGTAAATATCAATTTTGTACTAGTCAAAATATTTTTATTTTGTTATTATTCAAAAAAATTAAAAAGGCTTATAGATGATTGAGTTTTCAAATGAGATATTAGTAATATTATTTTTTGTAGGATTAATAGCAGGTACTATTGATACAATTGCAGGTGGTGGTGGACTTCTTACAATTCCTGCTTTGATGTGGGCAGGATTACCTCCAGCAGTAGCACTTGCTACAAATAAACTTCAAAGTGTATTTGGTACATTTACAGCATCAGTATATTTTATACGAAAAAAGATGGTAGATATAAAAGAGATGAAACTTATGATTGCAGCTGCATTTATAGGCTCTACTCTAGGTGGATTTGCACTACTACAAATAGATGCACAACTTTTGCAAAAAGCTATTCCATTTTTATTGATGGCAATTGGAATATATTTTTTATTATCTAAAGATGTAGGAAATATTGAAAAACATAAAATCATATCAACAACAATATTTGCTATAATATTTGTAACCATTATTGGTTTTTATGATGGTTTTTTTGGTCCAGGAACTGGATCATTTTTTACCATTGCTTTTATATATTTATTAGGTTACAACATATCAAATGCTACGGCACAAACAAAAATACTAAACTTTACAACTAACTTTGCATCAGTTTTATTTTTTGCATTTATGGGTAAAATTTATATTTTAGTAGGTTTAGTAATGGGAGCAGGACAAATAATAGGAGCTATTATTGGGGCTAAGCTTGTGATGTTAAAAGGTCAAAAACTGATACGACCACTTATCGTTGTGATAAGTTTTGCTATGTCAGCTAAGTTATTGTTAGGCTAATATTTATAAAAACTGTACAAGTATCATATAAAATATTGTACCCATAAATATTGATACCAAATAGTTTCCAAATCTTATATGTAAAAGAGCTGTTATTCCAATAGATAACAACTCCTTTACACCATATGGTGCAAGTGCAAAATCAATCTTACCTAAAGTATAAAATATCAAAATAGTCATAATAATAGGTGGAAAACTATTTGCTACAAATGATATTACTTTTGGTGGCTCATTTTTTTTAAAAAATAAAAATGGAAATACTCTTGTAATAAAGTTTGCAATACTCATAACCAATATTGCTAAAAGTAATTCACTCTCAGACATTTTCCAACCTTTTTTTAAATATAAACATACCTACTATTGAACTTACTATTGCAAATATAAGCATATTATTTATAGGAACTACTAAAAAAGCTAGTACTGAAGCTACCGCACCTATTAGAAATGGTACAAAGTTTTTATTTACCTTATACTGTTCAATAGCAAGTACTACAAAAAGTGCAGTCAATGAAAAATCTAAACCTTTAGTATCAAAAGTTATTATTGATCCAAATATTGCACCAAATGTAGTTCCAACTACCCAATAAGATTGATTTAAAAGTGTAAGATAAAAATAATAATATTTAATCTTTAACTGTTCATCTTCTTTTATAGTAGTCAATAGAGCATATGTTTCATCTGTTAGACCAAAAATCAGATATGGTTTTAATTTTCCTGATTTTTTGAACTTTTTAAGTACAGAGAGTCCATAGAAAGATTGTCTTATATTGACAAAAATTGATGTTATAAATATATCTACTAGTCCTAGTTTTGTACTAAAAAATCCAATAGCTAAAAACTGCAATGCTCCAGCATAAATAAATATTGACATCAATAAAGCTATATACCAAGAATAATCTAAACTAACAATCAACAATCCAAAAGCAAAACCCAACACTCCATAACCCATCATAACAGGTATAGATACCTTAAAAGCAGTTTGAAACTCTTTTTTATGAAACATATATTTTAATCTTTTATTACCAATAAACTACCAGCACTAATCATCACAGCACCTGAAAATTTATTTAATCGTTTCATAGAATTTTGACTTCTAAATAACTTTTTTGATTTTTCTGCTAAATAAGCATATGTAAGAACTACCACTGCTAAAGTTGAAGCTACAATTGATACGACAAGAAAAACATCCTTGGCAGTTAAAGTCTCTAAGTTCATAAATAATGGTAAAAATCCTAAATAAAACATTATAACCTTTGGATTTCCCAAAGTTATAAAAAGTCCACTTAGAAAATTTGATCTCCATGATATTTCAGGAGATATATTTTCATCTAATCCTCCAACTTCACTTATCCATATTTTATAACCTAAATATATTAAATATCCTCCACCTATGTACTTAATAACTATAAAGAATTCACCCATAAGTGAAGCAACTGCATTAAGACCATATATAGCCATAAGAAGATATATTATATCACCAAAAATAAGACCTACAGCCATTATACTTGCATGTGAAAAACCATTTGATAATGCTCTTGATATAATTGCAAACAATCCAGGACCAGGACTAGCTGCTAGTAAAAATACGGCACCAATTAGTGATATTGCGTTTAATATTGTCATATTTTATTGTAACAAAAAAATGCTTTAAGCGAATATCAATTTTATCCTAGTATATTTCTTTATTTTCTGTTAATATACGGGAAAATAAGGATTAAAATATTTTATGAATACTATCTTATCTCCTAAATTAATAGACTATTTTTGGCTTATGTTATTATCAGCTATATGGGGTAGTGCTTTTGTTTCTATTGAGTTAGCATTAAATAATTTTCCACCATTTATAATAGCTTTTGGAAGAATAGCAATTGCTTCACTATTTTTACTACTTTTTATATATTTTAGAAAATTATCTTTTCCAAAAGATTTAAAAACTTGGTCAATATTGATATTAATTGGTTTTTTAAATAACGCAATGCCTTTTTACCTTATCTCATGGGGACAACAATATATAAGTGCAAATACTGCATCAGTTATGTTAGCAGTTGGCCCTTTTGTAGCTTTAATACTATCACATTTTATAACCAATGATGAGAAAATAACTATCTTTAAACTTATTGGTGTAGTTCTTGGATTTATTGGAGTATTTATACTATTAGGTGATGACTTTTTATCAGGACAAAAAGATAGTTTATATGGAAAAATAGCTATGTTAATTGCAGTTTGTGGTTATATATTATCTGGTTTTTTAATAAGAAAGATATCTCATGTACATACTGTAATATGCTCTAGTTCTATGTTTTTAAGTGCCACACTTATGATGAGTCCTTTTATGTTTCTGATAGATTTTGGAAATTTTACTATTTTAAATAGTTCATTTTTAGTTATCATATATCTAGCATTAGTCCCAACGGCAATTGCTTCACTAGTACGAATAAATTTAGTTCAAAAAGTTGGCGTACAGTTTATGTCACAAGTTGCTTATTTGATACCTATATTTGCCATATTCTGGTCTTGGGTCTTTTTTGATACAATACCTAAACCTATAGTTATAATCGCTTTAATATTTATATTTTCAGGCTTATTTATACGAAAACTAAAAGGATAAAAAATGGAACTTCAACTTTGGATATATTATTTACTTGCTATTTTAATATTAACTGCAACACCAGGACCTAATATATTATTAGCAATGACAACATCTATATCAAGTGGTTTTAAATCATCTTTATTAGTAATGATAGGTGGGCTTACTGCTACAATAGGGATTATGACACTATCCTTTACAGGATTGGGAATGATCATAGCTTCATCTGAATTTATATTTAACATTGTTAAGTATTTAGGTGCTTTATATTTGATATATTTAGGATATAAAGCGTTAACATCTAAACAAGAAAATTATCAGATAAATAGCAACAATGAAATCTCAAAAAAAGATAAAATATCATTATTTTTAAAAGGCTTCATTGTAGGTGCAAGTAATCCTAAAGCGATCGTATTTTTTATAGCTCTGTTTCCACAATTTATAGACCCAAATAATTCTATGCTTTTACAGTATTTTATACTT